>Ga0208645_1002788_pt1 | contig 13518 bp, 23 predicted proteins | sample VirMetDEL_Sep_01_FD_184519 | JGI IMG/M metagenome (GOLD analysis project Ga0208645, IMG submission 184519) | Aqueous microbial communities from the Delaware River and Bay under freshwater to marine salinity gradient to study organic matter... | ecosystem: Environmental > Aquatic > Marine >...
TAAGCTCGATGTTGTGATAACCGCGAGCCCTGTTATGCCTAATCGTTGAAGCCATTCTGTCAGACATTTCTTTATCTAATACAACGCAAGGCAATAATCCTTTTTCTCGTTCTCTAATACGTTCGCTGTTTTTTAATGTTAAAAACCTATGAAACCCATCGATAACAACATATTTATCGTTTTCTTTATCATAAACAGTAACAACAGGTTGAGTATAACCATCTTCCCAAATTGATGTTTCAAGCAAAGCCATTTCGGGTGGAGCTACTTTGTTTGGGTTGTAATCATTAGCCGTAACCTTTTCAATTGGCACGGCTATAACATTGTAAACGGGTGATTTGTAATTAGACATTTTGTGTTTCTTTATATTGTTGTTTAATACTTTCGTAACTGCCATCTTTTTTATGTATCTCATTTCCTGTTAATGGCGGATTAAATACACTTATTAAAACAACATCTTCTAACGCTTCAAACTCGTGGTTATCATTGTTATCTAACACATAACAACTATCTTTAGTTATAAAATGCTCAATACCTGTTGTTAAATCTTTAATAATGCCACTACCTTGAATGCAATAACACGCTTCTAAATGGTGTTTATAATGCCAATGATATGGCCCGCCTTTTGGGATAATTGTCTTGTGAAGTCCAAAGCCCATTTTGTCTGATTCTAACAAAACTCTCATACTTGTAAACCCAACTCCATTTACTTCTCTTGAAGTTTCTTCTAATTGATTGATTCTTACTATTTTCATTTTACTATAATTTACTATACTTTTTTTGAATTTGTTTTTGTCTTTGCGCTTGTTCTTTTGTTGGAGCTAATCCTAAATATTTACAAGTATGGTCATTTTTAAGAATAGTTATAGCAAATCTTTTCCAACTTGTAACTTCACTTGGATGCCTTTTTAGCATATCTAAATGGTCTTGTGGCAACATTCTTACACAATATTTATCTTGGTTACCGTGTCTTGTTTTTTCACCTAATTTAAAAGGTATATTGTTTTTTCTTAGGTCATCAATTAAACTGTCATCTAACCCGCGCCCCACTCTCCACCAATATTTTATAGACTGAATGAAGCGCTGCTTAAAATTTTCGCTTGATACTTTTGGAAGTGTGTCAATTAAAAACTTAACAAACGATTTCCAAGTATGGCCTTCAGGAAGTTTAAAGCTGTGGTAGTTTAATTGTTTGCCATAAGTTGCTATAAAATTAGCCCCTGCTACTCTTGCGCACAACCTTTGCCAAACATTAGGGTCAATAACCCTGTATAAGTTTAAAGAACTTTTGCTTTCACTCATAAACGGGCTTGCAACTCTCATTTGGTAGATTGAAAGACCCGCTTTCCAAAACACATCGTAAAGCTTGTTGTAATCCCACTCAAAACGAGCATTAGCTGTCCAAACATCGTCAGTTTTCCAATCATAAATAGGGTAAACATTGTAAACAGTATCAGTATTTTTTTTAGTCCACATTTTACCTTTTTTTGTCTTTTTATTAGAGTTCATTATAGCTCTCCATCTATTAAGGCTTTCTTCTGTCCTAATACCAATTAAACAAGCTGTTTCTTGACCTTGTGAATACCAATTACCAAACTCATCCCAAAACTCATTATAACCCATATTCTCTTTAAAAAAATCAAATTTGTGATTGTCTATATTTACAATATAATCCTGCTTAGGCATTGGCCTAATCCATTTTTCTTTATCATTAACGCCCCAACAATGCCATTCAGTCATGTAGCTACTTACGGTACATGGTAATGTAATAGGTAAACAACACCAATAAATATCTAATAAATCTAAGTTTGCATCTACCATTCTGTGCATAAACTCAAGACTTAATGTATAATTGGCTTCGTTATCAAGTATCATTAAACCAATCTTTTCTTTTATATCGTTTTTTCTCATATAATCCAAAACAAGGTTTAACATTACACCCGAATCTTTACCACCACTAAAAGAAACGTAAACACGTTTAAAGTTTTTAAAGACAAAATCAATTCGGTCTTTTGATGCTTCGTAAACATCTATTTTTTTATAGTTTCTTGTACTCATTCTACTTCGTTATTAATCTTTGATAAACACTATGCGCTCTTTCAATTAATCTTGCCGCTTCTCTTCGCTCTACATTTAGTCTATGCAGCTTCTTACACCAATTGTAATAAATGTCTGTTTCTGTAAAGTCTTGATTGACCAATAACCACACAGGTCTATGCGGCAAGTCTAAAATAAATTTACTAATCATTTGTTTGTTTTTGATTTGTTCAAATGTAAAGTGATAAAAAAGCCCTAAACATTTATTTCGATGAATAGGGCTGTTGCTTCGATGAATTAGAATGGTAGGTCTAAATCATCTTGTTTTTGCTGTTGTGGCAATGGTTCTTTTTCAGCTTTGTTAATTGTACCATCTGTCCACGCTACAACTCCATTTCCTAAGTATTGGCGATTAATCTTAGCTTCACGCTCTTCTTTGCTTTGGCTAATGTAGCAACTTGCATTATTACCGTAATTGTCTAACTCATTGTTAACGCTAACAGTTAGATTTAGGTAAGTTCCTTTTTTACCTTGAATTAATTTGCTTTTATCAATCTTTGTTACGTCAATTGATAGGTTAATAATTGCACTCATATTGTTGAATTTATTTCGTGACTGTTTTTATAACTCGCTAAATCTCTACTTTTTTTTAACTTTAAGCGGGCTATGTTTACCTGATTAATTCGATGCTTCTTTCTTAATCGTGCTTCTATCTTACAGCACAACATATCAAAAGCTTGTGTAAATGCAACTATTAAAGCTGCCATGATTAACATAAAACTTATCATTGATAATTTTTTAAAATTTCGTTTATTCTCTTGTTATCTACCTTGCCTTTTTTACAGTTTTCTAACTCTGTTAAAAGCATTTCTATTCGCTCTTCGTAACGGCTTACCAAATCGGTGAGTAGTTCGTTCTTTTTACGCTCGGTTAATAGTTCAATCATTCGGGTTAATTATCGTAGGTTGTGGCGTAGGGATATGCTTCTCCACTTCAATCGTTTTAATACGCTTTATGCTTCGCTCTAACGAACTCAATTTGTACTCAAAGTATAAACCTATGCAAAGGGTAATTAAAAGGCTTAAAATCGAAATTCTAATTAGTGTAAACCAAATTTGTCTATTGCTCATTTTTTACTCTTTTGTCTTTGTATTTTATTTTAAATTCTTTAATTCCGTATGCGTAAAGATACCGCATTGCTTCTTCGGCTTCTTCGTCGCTCATTTTGTATGTGTATCCGTTATGAAATCTTATTATCATATTAATTGGTTAATGTATTCTCTGCACTCTTTTACTCTTTCGTAGATGCTTAAAATTGCATCATTATCGCGCTCTACTTTAAAGCTTTTAATCTTGTATTTATCTTTAACATTATCGTAGGTCGGTGCGTATTGGTCAAGCTCTTCGGGTGTATCTAAAAGCACATAATCAACATAAGCTACGTTGCGACCTGTTAAAGCCATGTATCCTTGCATTTGCCACCAATAACCCTTATCTACTTCTTGCTCGAATAAAGGGAAGGTAAAGCAATCCCAACTACATTTAGTATCTCTAATTTCTTTTGGTGTGATAATATCGGGTGTACCTGTTAAGTAATCGCTTTCAAAATGCTTTTCGTTTTTAACCAAGAAGTCGTAATGATAGTAATTTTCTACAAAGGCTATTGCGCTCATTTCAAGTTGAATACCTTTATCAAGATACTTTGAATAGATTTGCTTTCGTGTGCCGTATATCCGCTCTTTTAACCATGTTTCGCAATAGCTTTGCGCTGTTTTGCTTAACTCACCTTTTTTGCGGCTATTGGTCATTATATCGCCAATAGCCGAGCATCTTATTTTAAATAGTGGCTGCTTCATCTTGTAATTTGTTTTCGTGTTGTTTGCTTAATTGGTATTTAGACCTTATTTGCTCGATAGTCACCGAACCGTCTGCAAGGGCTTGAACGGCTGCGCTCCAACCTTTATGATTAGGGGTAAATGCTTCTTTGTTGCGTGTTACTTGTTGACCGCTTGCATCTGTATCTTTATCCGTTACAATGCCCAACATTGCGCTTAATTGGTATCTTCTCATGTAGGTAATCGCAGAGCCTAAAACTTGGAATTGGTTCATGCCTTTAAGCGTTACATCTTGCGGTATAGTTGCGCTGTGTTCGATTGTTTCACCGCTTGCAACATGAAATACTACCGTAACTAATTCAAGCCCGTTAACAGCTTGGTAAAAGCCTAAACCGTGCTTATTTAACAAAGGGTTAATTACTTCAAAGATAGCAGGAAGGTCTGCGTATGTGTAACCGTAGCCTGTTGTACCTTTATGTATTACAGGGCATTCTTGCTGAAAGTTTGCCAATGACTTGTATAAGTTTTTCATCTTACTTCATTATTAATTTGTCCGCAAAAGTTTTGATAGTGTTCTTAGCGTTTTTGTATGCTTCCATAAATTCGGCCTTGTTGCTTTTTTGCCATGTAGTAATACTTAAATAGTTGCCATTATACCCTACCGTTTCTTTTTGACTGTTAAACCAAGATAATCGAGCATCAACCGTGTCATCTTCATAAATAGAGTAACTTATATCATAATCTCTACTCATCATACTTTCGTAAATTTCAAGTTCACATGAACCTGTATCTTTAGGTTGTATGCAAACGAACTGTTTTCTTTCTCTGTGTTTTAAATAAATTTCCATTTTGTTTGATTTAATGATTCAAAAATAATAGTAAAGCCTACCCACCTTGATTTATTTCGATGAGTAGGCTGTTTTATTCGATTAATTGTTATTTAAAAACTCTTGCAAGTATTTAGGATTCCAATTCTCTTCCGTGTCAATCTCAGGAAATGGTTTAGATTGCGCTTCTTTCATTGCTCTTTCGTGTGGGAAGTATGGACTCCAATAATCGTAAACTTCTCTTTGCTCAGGTGTTAAGGCTGCTCTTTCTTCTCTTTGTTGCTTGTAACTTTTCATCTTACTTTAATTTTTCGGTTTTATAAAGCTTCCAATAATTTACACCGTATTGTGATACCCTATTTACATGATACTGTAATCTAAAAACAGCATCTGATTCACTTGATGCAACTACACAAACTTCAATCTGTGTATCCATTGTTGATTTGAAATAATACTTGTTTAACATCTTATTTTGTTTTTGTTTGATGACTCAAATATAAAAAGGCGCATCAATCGACACGCCTTTTTTAGATGAACTGCAATATACTTTCGACTAATCGTCTATTTTACTCGCTAAAAATAAACACAATGAGTAAAATGTTTCATAAACTCTACTCAAAAGCGCAAAAGGTATTGTCACTAAAACAAGAGCAATAAGCGACAAAATATAAACTACTTTCATATTTTAACCGTTTTCAATACCCTTACTTCTGCGCCTAAATTGTTTTGTAAAGCTCTCCTTTTGCCTTCATATTCTGCGTAGTATCTATTCAAAGCGGGTATTAAGAATTGCCTAAGTTCTTTGTCAACTTTAACATCTACTTGCCACATAATAATTTACTTTTAAAAGTTACATAAGTAAAGTTAAACACTACTAAGCCCATTGTGTAAGATAAGCCTGTTAACCACATATTAAAATCAAAGGCATATAAGCATATAAATAATAGTGCTGAGTGCCTTAGAAGCCCCGCAAAGTGCCACCAATCAGTAAATGCAACCAATAAAGAAGCACTTAAAAAAAACTTCTCTTTGTACTTTGCTCCTATTAACTCATGATATGCTTTATAAATAGGGTGTAAGGTCTTAATATCTTCAAAGGGTTGCTTATACTTATTGCGCCAATTAAAGCCCTTACCTGTGCTTAAAATAGCATCTTGCAAACCTTTTGCTGCGAAATAGCTAAATACCAAAAGCGTTATTATCATTATCGTCTTTTTTAGTGATGTAAAGGTAAAAGTGAAACCACAATGTAACCATGCTGTACCCTGCAATAATCACAAATTTTGGTGAATCTGTTTGGATAAAAGCTATGGTTAAAAACACATAGGCTAAAAATGTTGTTATGTAAGGTAGATATCTCATACTATAAACATTTACCGTTAATTATTCTAAAGTTATCGACTTGAAATGTACCATCTTCAAAGCTATCAACCGTTGCAGCTCCGTGATTCCATTTGATGTAAGCTAAAGGTGAGTAGTCAGGTGTTAACGTACATAAACAACCTGTACTAAAAACGCCTATTTTGTCCCCTTTACCCGTGCCTTGATGATGTGTACTTGTTTGATGAAAATGCCCTAACATAGTACTGCAAAGCATTTTGTTAAACATACCTTTTGCAGGGTTAACAGGTGAGTAAGTGCCGTATATTTCGTGACCGTGCATAATGGTTAATTTGCCTAACCGTGCTATTCTTGAATCGCTTATGTACGTTATGTCGTTTGTTGCCAACTCTAAAACATTTTCTAAATCAAATGTATTTAAGTGGCTCAACTTATCTGCATTTTTCCAAAGATGCAAACGCCATCTATTCTCATGATTACCAAACTTGTAATATACCTTATCAAATAAAGTGTTTACATAGTTTAGAAATTGCTTAGTTTGGTTTATCTCGGTTTCTATTGTAAACGTTTTAATAAGTCGCGGGTCAGTAGTAAAGCGAGTTGTCCAATAGTTATCCATTACATCACCGTTCAAATACAACTCGGTGCAACCTTGTTTAATGCCATAATCTAAAGCACTTTGCAAGGCTTCTTCATCGTGAAATGGTAGATGTATATCAGATAAAACTAAGTACTTTTTACCTGTTGGCAAAATAAAATCCCTTTTATCCTGCGCTAAACTATCAGGCAACTTGTGCGCTTTTTGCCCATGTTCAATAGTGCTTTTTAAAGTGTAAGGGCTGTTAGGACTTGAACCGTCACCCTTTGCGCCTGTGTAACGTCTTACACATTCTCGGGCATCTTCGACATCTTTGAATAAGTCAGGATAATCTTTGTAAATTAACCTTGCTAAACCTTTTTTTGAGATTTCCCCTTCGCGTAATTGGGTTTCATAGTCCTTAACGAATTGTAAAACGATTTCGCCTTTTTGTAAAATCGGCATAGGTATTTATTTATAGTTAGTTCAAAATAAACTAAATGTGATACTATAAAAATCAATAATTCGACGAATAGCCGCATATTAAAGATTAATCACCAAACTTTCGCTTTAAATACTTTCTTACAAAAAACGAAACAGCCGTTAAAGCTATCGCACTACATACGCTTAACAGAAATCCTAAGATGCTATTAATAATATCTTGTGTGCTAAAGTATATAACATTAGCACCTACACTACCGACCCCTACATCTTTTAATTCATCTGCTAACTGAGCTTTTAGGTTTATAAGTTGCGATAACTTCATTTTATTATAATTCTATGCTTACAAATTCGCTCGGCAAACTTTCGGTTAATTTCATATCAATATGCTCATAGCTATCATGCTTAATAACTGCGTATTTTTGGGCATCTTTAAATGATTGCAAAGGTGTTGCCCATGTATTAGTTACTCCATTGTATCGCTCACCTTCATTAACTTTATTAATGTAGTATTGAACTTGTGATTTTGTGCCTATGTAGTACATTATATTACAGAATAATAGTCGTTTATCTTGGTAATTATATCGCTATCGTATGAGTAAACATTGTCATCCCAAATAATTAATAACTGAAAATACCCCGAACAGATAAAAGCCGTGTCTAAATTAAGCGTTTTGCCTGAATCAGCATTTGACGTGCTCGTCTCGTTGCTGTTGAATTTAACATGTACGCTGTCCGTTTGGTTTCTTGCAAATCTAAAAATGGTCTGAGAACCGTTGTTAGTAGTCACGCCCGAGGGGTAAAAAGTCAAGCCGTTTTCTCTATATTCAACTGCATTCGATGAGTAAGCCCATATATGATTATTAGAAGATTGAGATACTATTTTTTGATTGTTATCATTCTGATAGACACCTACAATGTAATAACCATCTGCACCTGTACACGATAAGCTTGTAAAGTCATAACTTCCCGCTACTGTATCTTGAGCTGCTACTTTAGAATTTAAGGTTATTAAAGCACCTGAATTTACTATTTTATCTTGTAATGATGCGCTCGATTGTGTTGCATCTTCACCATTACCCGATTGGTCATATTTAGTCACCAAAAAAGCATCATTAGAACCTACCCAACTGCCAAGGGTTGTTCCATTACCATCATCACTACTTAGACTTAATTCAAAGTTAGAATCAGGATAAAAGTCTTTTTCTGGTTGCCCACCTGTATTCTTCCTAATTCTCACAAGAGGACCGCTATAAGTTGAACTTAACAGCCATAACCCGTAAGCTCTCGATGCGTTTGCAGGTACTAAATCAAGAACACCTTCAAAGCTTGCTAAATCAGCCGTTAAAGTACCATCACCACTAAAATCTACATCTAATAATTTAATAGCTTCTAATGCTGCTGTAACAGTTCCATTACTAACAAAATCAGCACTTAACTCTCGTAAGATACCATCAAGCGCAGCCGTTATAGTTGCGTTACCTTGAAAACGTACACGAAGCCCGCTAACAAGGCTTTTTAATTTCGTTATTCCTAATCCTAATCCTAATGGCATTAGTCCATTTTAAAAGTCAAATTACCTGCACTAAATTTAACTTCATCGCCTGAGCTAATAGCTTTTGAGCTTGCTAAATCTTGTTGCGCTAATTGGTTTCCACCTGTTTGAGCATCATAAATAGCTGCTGCTACTGCTGTTGCACTACCTACTGCCGAAGCCGTAAATGTTATATCTGCGCTATTAGACATTATGCGACCTGTACCATCGGTTGTTATAGTTCCAAATGTTATAGATTGCCTGTTAGCACTTCCCGCTATTGTGTTAAGAATAGATAAGTCACCGCTATCTAATAAATCAACGTAAACAGTTGTAGGTGCAGCGGCAAAGGTTGTTCCTTTAATCCACTCTAAAATTTCATCTTCTAAATATTGTGATAAACTTGCCATCTTATTAGTAATTTACTTCAAATTTAACTAATCAATTTATAATATACTTTAATCAAAAAATCATAGTTGCCTGTTGCATCTGCATTTATGTCAAATAATAATGCTTCATTATCCCATAATTTAGCATCATTACCTGTTAACCTTCGCGCTGTACCGTTGTTAATACTATCTAATAAGTTAGTGCTATCTACTACCGTTGTGGTTTCAGATGCAAAATATATTTGTGCGCCTGCTGTTGCGTAGGGTGTTGTTCCGCTTGTAGGTGTTATAGTTACGTGGGTAACATCTATTAGAGTTCCTGAGCCTTGTCCACTTAATACAGTTGTTCCTGTTTGCCCTGCTGCTATCATTGCGCTTGTTAACTCAAACTCAACTACGCCATCTATTTGCGCTGCCCCTTCTGTTATTTCTACACCGCCAACACTTCCATTAGGTAAATCACCTTCGTTAGCGTTTGCCGTTGGTCTGCTAAATAATTGCCTACGCCTTATTAGTTTTGTTTGTGATGTGATGCCTGTTAAATCTGCATCTATTCGCCACCATCTACCATTCCAAGTATTAGAAATTAAATCTTGTGTACAACTTAAAAATAGGTAAAACTCACTATTAAAACTTAAACGTGCGCTAAAGCTTTCGCTGCAATAAATAGTACCATCATATAACTTTAAAGGCTCGTGATAATAACCTTGTATTGTTTCAACTGTTAAATCTAATATTCTTTGGTAATTTCCACTATTACCTATTCGCCATGAATCACTTTTACTAATAGTGCCACTTGTACCGCTTGACTTAACCCATATTTTACCTGTTTGAAGTTCACCATCAGCAATATTAGTTTTACCTTGATTTAAGACTTCATTATCGCCTATGCTTGCGTTTGTTGTGGTCGCGTAAAATATCTCTGCATCGGCATAAAACTCGCCATCTTCAAGGCTTACAGAGCTTGCCATTGTCCATGTTTCAGAAGTTGCGCTTGTATTACTATAAGTACTACTTAAAGGGCTTAATAACTTTCTTTGCAATGTGTCAAAGTAACACCTAATTGTTATATCACCATCAGCAGGTAACTCTGTTGTTATTATGTTAAAATTACCACTTGCACTATACACACCATCTGTTATAGATAACCCACCTTCAGGCTTAGTTATTATTTCATATTGGCTGCTCGATGTTTGCCATTGTTGACCATCCCAATAATAATTAGTACCACCGCTTGCAGCTACTTTTATTTCTACATAAAGTATCGCCCTGTAATTATAAAGAACACTTAAATTATTTCCTGCAATAAAAGTATAATCGCCTGACACATTTAACCCTACATCATTTATTATAGCTAAATAGCCTACATGTTGCGCTGCGTTTGATGCTTGTGTAAAATTAAACTGCCCAAAATCACGAGTTAAAAATAACCTTTCGTAATCAATCTCACATCTTTTAATAGCGGGTAAATAATTAAATTGATTATTAGCTGCCCTTGCATTATTTATATCCGTATTTGTTGCAAGTGTAAAATCTCTATTTGCGCTTGCCGTTGTGCTTAGTTGCGTGTAATTATAAGCGTATGCAACTTCCTTAAATGTAGCATCTTCACGCTCTACATATTGCTCAAATCTATAAGCCCCATTTGATAAGTATAACCTTGAGCCATAAGTAACGCATATTTGGCTCAATACTTCCCATGCTGTTATGTATTCGCGCTCCCAATACTCATTAAAAATATTCCAAACTCTAACATCTACAAAAGCCAAACTTAAAGGGTCAGTAGTTGCGCCATAGGTCATACTATCTTCCCAATAATCGCAGCTTGTAACTAAAAAAGGGTCACTTGTTGTTAGCAAACTTTGTAAGCCACTTTTTGCTAAACATTGAATTATTAGTTTTTGAAAAGGTGTTGTTTGCGCTGCATCGCTATTAGAGTTATTATATTGCGAAGTCTTTAATTTGCTTAGACCATCAACCGCAGTTATCTTATATTGATAAGGTTGCGCTGCTTCTTGCTCTTCTGTTATATCTTGAATAATCCAACCAAACCACTCTAATTCATAACCGCTGCCCGTGTCTTTGTATAATAAAACTCGATATGTTTGTTGTTGCGATTGAACTAAAGAAGGTATAAAAGTGTTATTAAAATAACCGCCTTCATTCCAACAAGTAAACTCTAATGTAGAACTAATAATTTGCCCTGTGGGTTTGTCTGTTTCAGGGTTATATCTTAGCTGTGCGCTTGCTACTTTAAAAGTGTTAGATAATGGTGAGCCTGTTTTATTGCTATCTATAACAATTTTATAACTAATATCACCGTGCGAATCAAATTCACTTGTTAGTATTGCTGCCATTATCTAAGCCTTTGGTTTGTCTTTTGCGCACGTTCTAAAACTACTCTAAGGTCATTCCCTGCTATTTGAGTTATTAACCTTTCATTGCCACCGCCACCCCTGTTAATCATATTAAATAGGCTTGCTTGTTGGCTTCTGTTAAGTATCATTTCACCGCTATTAACTCGTGCCATTACCCTATCACCGCTAAACGATGAACCGTTAACTATACCACCGTTTGCAAATGCGGGTGCGCTGCTTAATACTTGCTTTGCGCTTGCTATTCCACTTAATACTGCTGCTGTACCTGCACCAATAGCAGGTATATTTGCAGGAAATGGTAAGCCTGCACCTGCTTGAACCGCTTTAGCTAAACCGATTGCCGTGTTTGCTGCTATTTCAAATAATGCAAAGCCCCTACTCTCGCCTGCTATCATGCCCAAAGAACTTACAATACTTTGAGCCGTGCCATTGGTAACAGTTTCTAAAGATTTCGTAGCTAATTCAGCAGCTTTTACATTGTTAATATATTCGTTCCATGCTTCGTGGTCAATTTCTGCTACTCCCCTTGTAGGACTTGGCGCACCACCGCCTAAAGTTGCTGTACTACCTGCCCCTATTGTGGCTATTGATGCACCACCTGCACCGCCTGTTATTTTTTTGGCTACTTCGCCCGCTTGCTCAACTGCCTTTGTTGCTTCTTCTGCATTATCTTTTACTAATCCTAATGCTACGCCTGCATTAGTAAAAGACTCAGCTAAACTGCCCCACTCACCCTTTACAGGTTCTATAACACTTTTGCTATCTTCTAATGTGGTTAATACACTTTTTAAAGGGTTTTCAAAATGTATGCCTACTTTTTCACCTAACCAAACTAAACCATCTACAAAAGTGCTAAGGTTTCTTAGAGTAACTTTTACAAAATCAATTGCAAAGTTTTTAATCATTTTAAATGCGTTAATCATGTGCTGACTAACAATATTCCAATTATCCCATAAATAAACGGCTGCTGTTGCTAAAGCTAATACGGCTGCTGTTATAATAGCTATTAACGGGTTTGTTACTACAACTAATCTTAATGCAGCAAAAGCTCCTTTTGTAGCTAAAACAGCACCCTTTACCATTATAAAACCTTTAACCATTGCGCTTAACCCTAATAATAGAGGACCTATACCTGCGGCTAATGCGGCAACTACTAAAATAATATTTTGCGCTCTTTCGGTTAAATTACCAAATGCTTGAACCGCTTTATTAACTTTAGTTATTAACCCTGTAAATAATGGTAATATGTTCTCTCCAAATTCTTGACCTAATTGCTTTAAACTTTCTTGAAAAATACGCATTTGGTTAGCTGCACCGCCACCTGTACGCTCAAAGTCACCTTGTGCGTTTACCGTTTTGCTTAAAACATAATTATAACGAAGCTGCACCTTTTCGGCTTCGCTCATCGCCTTTAAGTTTTTAGTCATGCCCTGTTCTAATGCAAACGCTTCTAAGTTTGCTTGGGTCATTACTATACCTAAGTTTTTAAGGCTTTCTGTTTCTCCTGTAAATATTGATTTTAAGGCTGTTTCTGCTACGTCTAAGCGTATGTTTTTAAAGGATGCTAAATCACCTGCAAGCCCTACTAATTGCGTTGACATATTAGCCGCTGCACCTTGACTAATACCCATGCTTGTAGCCATATCACCAAATAAAGCAGCCATATCTAATGCGCTACCTTCTGCAATACCAAAACTTGTTAAGGTTGTTTTTGCAAAGTCTTTTACTACATTAGATGCACCGCCAAAAGCTACTTCAACTTTATTTGCTGACTCTTCAAAATCAGAAGCCATTTTAATAGCTGCACCGCCTGCCGCTATTATTGGCAAAGTAAGCCCAATTGATAGACTCTTACCAACATCGCGCATACCATTAGCCGCCTTTTGCGCTCTTGATACCGCTTGGTCTAAAGCCCTGTCAAATTCTTTAAGGTTGACTTTTATCTGAACTATTAGCGATGTAGATTCTGCCATCGGGCTTTTATTTTATTAGCTTTCTTTATAAACTCATGCCTACTTACATTAGGCTTTAACACCTTCTTTTGCCTATCAAAACTTAATTCTATAATATCGCTTGGCTTCAAGTTTTTACCCTTTCTTAAATGTGGTTGCATTACACTCCACATTATTAAACGGCTATTATGTAATTCAAACTCTTTA
>Ga0208645_1002789_pt1 | contig 13516 bp, 20 predicted proteins | sample VirMetDEL_Sep_01_FD_184519 | JGI IMG/M metagenome (GOLD analysis project Ga0208645, IMG submission 184519) | Aqueous microbial communities from the Delaware River and Bay under freshwater to marine salinity gradient to study organic matter... | ecosystem: Environmental > Aquatic > Marine >...
TCTGTGACATAGCAGCGGCAGTTTTCCTTCTGCCTTCTATAGTGTAAGCGTTATCAGGGACCACAACGTCATCTGCCACGATTACGTCTGCGTGCCACCCTGTCGTGTTCGTCGTCAAACCTGCGGTTGCTATCGTGAAATCCCTTATACCTTCTTCTTTTCTTAAAGGATGATCCACGGAGATTGCAGTTGTGCTCCATTTCTCCCTCTTACCTTCCTCTGGATCTAGCATCTCAGGCCAGAACCTCTTGTACACCTTTGAGTCCATCATGCCTTTTATTGAGTACAACTGTTGCTCTGCTAGGGTGCTCGTTGCAGAGATGTAAAGCACGGTTGTGTCAGGATGTTTCGTTATCCACCAACAAGTCCATACAGCTAGTATATGAGACTTCCTGTGCCCCCGTGGGAGCAGAACTAACTGATTCGAGTCGAACTCCCCGTCATGCGAACGGATGTCATGCGAGGAGTCCTGAAGCCACTTGAAGATCTTTTCATGTACTTCGCCGTACACAGCCTTTGGGTTCACCAGTTTAGCGAACGATAGAAGGTCTTTCTCGAAAAGCTTCTGGGCCTCTCTTATCGACTCAGGTCGCTTCACTTACCGAAGACTCGATCAATATCATCTTTGTACAGTTCAACAACCTTATCCTGTACAGGTCTTGTGCTTCTCCTTACTTTTGCCTTAGCCTGTTTATCTAGCCAAGATTGATCCACAAGGTACTTAGCCGCCTGAAAAGACTCAGGAGCCTGTTCGATGATTTTACGCATACCTTTTGATTTCAATCTCAGGTTCAGCCAGTTCCGCATACTAGCCACTTCTCCGGCTAAGATTTTAGAATTAGTAATCGCCGTCCAGTGTTCAAGCCCTCCTACTAATGTGGTTGCTACTTCGTATTCCGTGGGGTCTTCCAACTCCAGATACAGTCGGTAGAAACCCGGATACACCACCCCGTTCACCTCCTTATCATCGAACGATAATGTATAAGCCACGGACTCCATGCCGTGCGTAGCTTTCTCTAGAAATAATCCCGCAGTGTACCACTGCCCTGTGTCATTTTGCCATTTCATATACAAGCCTAAGAAGTTTTTGTCATTTCCGCTGGTAACATTACATTAGTTACGGGCGCGGATAACAGTGTAAACGAATAGTTTCTGCTATCTGCGGTTCGATTTTCGATGTACAGTTTACTATCCGTATGGGCAGAAATCGTTAATTTCCCATTCGTGCCTGTTGTGCCTGCAAGTGCTCCTGTAGTTACTTCAGCTCCTGTTCCTGCGAGCAAGACTGTTTCAGGGGACGTTCCTACACGATAATACACAAGAGCATGACCTCCTGCTGAAATATTACTCGCAATCACTATAATACCTGACGACTGGCTAGGCTCGAATTCAATAGAACTGAAGCCATCATCAGCTATTGTCCGAGTTTCACCTGACGCCAGGCTACGGAAGTAATGATTAGAGTGATGATAAGTCGTGTCACTGTATTGCCAGTTCGTGCCTTTAACTTCCGTTGCGGCAGACGTTATATCCGTAAGTCTGTTTGCTATAACTACCGTTTCTCTAGCATCTGCGTGAATAGCCACGGCAGGGTCTAAAGAGCTAGGAGAAGGGTCTGACACTATAAAATCTTTAACGGTGTTGCCTAAACTTGAAATACCATCTGCCGTGATCGACCCTATATCAACCCCTGTGGTCAAGGGACGTATCAACCGTGGGGTTAATACGTTGTTATCTCTTCCCGCGAGATACAGCGCTGCTACAGTGGGCGTGTCTACTGCATCTCCGCAACCGAAGCCACAACTAGAGATAACAGTGTTTTCAGCGTACACCCACCATGCATGTAAGCTTTTACGAACGCCTGCTGTAAGCGCATTCCTGAAAGTGTCTATGTTATGGAACGTACACCTCAAAGGGAAGTTCGTGCTTCCGTCGTCGTCTCCGCATTTAACAGCGTGCCCTTTGTTGTCGTTAATATGCCCGTTATGGAACTCTACAGAGCTTCTTGCAACATTATTAGAGTACGAGGCAAGCGTACCGTTATCTATGAGTATCCCGTGCCCTAAGTTGTCCTGTACCCTGAAAGACTCACACCTGCCTGCGAACTGCCTGGACATAATAACAATACCGTGCGACGGCTGGTCAGAGACCATAATGTTATGCATAGTCCAGCCGTGAATGTTCACATTAGTTGTATCCGGTGGCGCAACCAGTAAGCCGTAATTCGTTCCAGCAGCGCCTAAGTTCCGGGCAGAGTCTGCTGTAATTGTGAGGTTTTGTAAGGATTGATACCTAGCGTTCACACTAACAACAGGGCCAGAAGAGTGCGTAGCTTTTAGTATCGTAGAACTTATACCTGCCCCGTAGATCATAAGCCCTTCGATGTTATCGAGATCTAGAGTCGCTGATAACAAATAAGTACCGGCAGGGACATGCAAAGTCCCTCCTGAACCAAGGGCACTGATTGCCGCGTTGAATCCTGCAATAGAGTCTGATACCCCTGTAGGGTCAGCACCGTAGTCTACTACATTTTCAAACACAGTAGAGTCAGGGTTATCCCAAGAAGTGCTAGTGCCGTTCGTAGTCAGGAATTTCCCTGAATTGCCAGACTGATCCGGCAACTCCGTGGCAGCCAGCTCTCCTGCTGTAACCTGCGTTCCGTTGATGCTCAAAGAGTCAACATTCAAAGCCTTTGCATTCAGGATGTCATTCGAGTTCATATCGAGATCATTCTGCATAGAGTTAGCTTCAGTACCTATGTTATTTCGGTACAGCACTCTGTTATTCAGGTGATCTTCTATCTTTTCATTATTTTCAGTTAACTGACTAGCGCTGTTGAACCCCGAATTCGGATCGTTCAAATTTATCTTAGTTGCCATGCTTTAGCCTTTATTGATCTCGCAGCGCAGAGAAGGCGTAGTCGCCCCTGAAAGCGTGAATTGCACAGTACGCTTATTGCCGAAGTCGATACGCTCTACTGCCGCTGATGTGTAGTCTTTAACAGCCAGCCAGTCAGCCGCTGTATCCTTATCACCGCCTTCTGCAAGTACACGTAGGGTTGCAGTGCCTCCTCCGAAAGTCCCTGAGAGAGCCAGTGTGCCGTCTTCAAGACTCGTTACGCGGCATTCACCGTCTGCGTTATCACTGCTGTTAGCACTGAACGTGGCGTACTTAGCTTGAGCTGACGAAGCCGCCAGTAAGAATGCAACTATTAGTAAAAGTTTGAATTTCATTTTATTCCTCATGGATTAATAATTGTTCCCGCTGCTGGCGGTCTAGTTATATTATAGATAGGATCGTATCGTACATTCCCTGCTGCTTGGGGTTGCGCCCCGCTTTCCAGAATGTTAATTGTACTCTCTACTGACCAGTCAGTCCGAGAGATACTGTACATCCTGAACTTAGCAGCCATTGGCACTGCGGTGCATTCAAAGACCCCAGTAGTAGGCTCGAAGTCGCAAGCCCCGGATGTAATTGTTAACCAGATGTCATCTCCCGTAACGTACCCGGCAGGGAAGTTCACGATGTTGTACAGAGAATCCGCGTCTGCACAAGACCCTGGTGTACAACCTAATGTACCGAAATGCTCCGTCGTGCCATTATCAGGAGAGTTCATTGTAATGCTACCCGCAGCACTCACTTCTGTATCGTTCTTCAAGTGAGCTGTAGTTCCTACGCCGATACGGGTGTTCTCAAGACTACCGTTCTGAAGGAAATCGCTTTTAGCGTTAGCGCAGTCGCCAGCCGTTGTACTTGCATTCGCCGTCACAGCTATTGTATCGCCTGATGCGTACTCGCATAGTGTTGGGTTCCCCGTGAAGGCAACGTTCAAAGTTCCTTGTATATCCGTGCCAATATCTACTGTAGTGTCCGTCCATGTTGTAGTAGCGGAAGCTGCTGTAGTCCCTGCGAATGCGAACGTGTAAGCTCTCCATGGGGCAGTTGAAGATATAGTGAACACACCCGGATCATCACTGGAAGAGGCCGTGGTCTCTTTGCTCGCCCACGCAATGCTTGCACTACCGGATACATTCGGAGACACAGAGCCTGTATCAGCATAGCCACTCGGAAATGCCGACCAAGTTCGATCAGCAGGGGCCATGCCTGTAGCCCAATACAAATAGTTCCCTGATCCGGCTGGAGGGGAGAGTGAAGGGGGGTTAGGAGAGGTATCGAAGCCGCTACCTTCCGCGCTTATACTAGGAGACTGTGAGCCTTCCCATCCGTCTATCGCCGCTACGAACCACGCAGCCTTCTGGCTTGTATTCAGAGTTACAGTGAAGGTTCCACCATCTTCTGTACCGTCTGCGTCGTATCGAGCGCACGATTGCGACCTGGAACTACCGGGATCTGAAAGTACTTTAACCCAAGTTCCAGGCCAAGAAAAAGTGGTCTCGGTTGGGCTATCTGAGTCTGCCGCGATGCAAGCGAAGATCCCGTCCGTTGGTTCAACTGTTGCTGGGTACGTCAGTACGTGCGATCCAAGATTACTGTCTTGGTTCCCGCTTGCAATTGTCCCCCTGACTACAGGCGTTGCAGAGACGCCTCCAGTAGAGCCGTCAATAACTAGCTGTGCGCCGTACACCCGCCCACCTGTATCTGTGGTAGTCCATGTGCTACTATTCGATGCTACTGTAGTAAGAACCTTTGTTGCTAACCCTGTACCTGCCTGAGCTACATCCAGCATGTTATTCTGAAGGACATAAGAGTTATCTAAACTGTTACCTGTATTCCAGTCGTTCCCTGCTTCTGCTCCCGTGAAGAAGATTGCGAGGGCGTCGTCCTGAGTATTACTCGCGGCACCTGAAGTTATGGTTTTTGTACTATTATCCGTGATCTCTGCGGTGTCTTCACTGACATTTATAACAGAGAGATTCAAGTCAGTGCTGTTGAATTCGCACAGCATTAAAGAAGAAGAACCTGCCGCTGCACTCCCGTTCACAGTAAGGCTTGTTTCTGTGCCATCGGAAGTCTTGTAATACACGTAATAGTTCGCTCTGGAATTCCCCGCACCGCCTGTCTCTTGGAACGGACCTGCTGTGTAGCCTGAAGGCGTACTGGCAGTGCTGTTATCCACGCCGTTCTTTTTAAGTACCTTCATGGCTGCAAGGAAGTTCCCGCTTGTGGGCGTTGACCACCCGTCCGTGCCGTCTACTGTGCTGTTTTCAGATCCCGACGTATCAGTGACGCACTGCACGGGGGTGCCGGTAATAGCCGCCTGTGTCTGTGCTGATACGAACAAAGAGGCGAATACCGCTGCGAGTGCTAATAATTTCGTGCGCTTAGTCTGCATATTCATTCTAGTCCTCATCTGTCCAACACAAGCCACCATGCGATTCAGGGCACGCTAGTCCTATCGCGTTCCACCCACTTCTGGGGTACGTCAGGATTAAGTCTTGAAGTGTGTAATAATCCACAACCCCGTAAGTAGGAGTCTTAGTGTTGTCCCACAGCCACTGCGCCTGGCTATTATCGTAAGTCTCTTTTGTTCTTGTTATCGAGAGATGGCTGGGTTTTACAACCTCCGTGAACCATTTATTCAATAGAGCTGGTGATGTACCCGAGAACTCTTTGACAGAGTTCTGAACTCCAAGAATACTACCTTCTACCGAGTAATGAATCGGCACCTTCAGATTCGTTGTATTCTGAAAGAGATGCTCTGCTGGAGGTTGTGCCATCAGTCTGTACGGAGCGTACTGCTGGTTCTCTTGGGTTGCGTAATCTGCGCCAGGTGATATGCAGTCCCCTGCTTCGCCGCCTGCTGCTGTGTGCGGAGTACAACGAGGCGAGCCGTCTGGAGCGCCTATGCCTACGCCAGCAGGGATACTTGTATCAAAAATAGGTACAGAGTTCGTTACTGCTCCTAAGAAGTTCACAGCAACAACTGAACTTGAGTTCTTGAACGTTTCACTCGCAGCCACAGCTATATTAGCTATCCCAGATGCTCTTGTAGAAAAGCTTCTTGCATTATCGCCGTCTGCACAGTACACAACCCCCGGTATACGTGACCTTGCTCCAGAGATAATATCTGCGGGTAATCTACAAGACCCTACAGAAGTCTCTTTGTTCACGCTTATACCCTCGAAGTAAGGATCGTTCCCTACTGCTTCTTGGATCTTTGCTAGGAGTTTCTTCCAGCGGTCTCTTGCACCACCGTCCCACATGCGTACTGCCGTTGTTCTCTCGAACCCCCCGATCAGACCTTCTTGTACTGCATACGCTGGAAAGCATTTCCACGGGTTGTACTGTGAATTAAAACAAGCATCATCCATGCGTATCCAGAAGCGCTTATTCAAAGTTTCTAATTTAGCCACTTCCGCCTGAAGGTAGCCTATGCCGTAAGTGCTATCTGCGGCACTGCCGTAGTCATCTTTTGTCGGCTCAATCTCATTCCAGTTCACGTAAATCACAGCCCCGCGCACTTCAGTCTGTGTGTCGAAGGTGTTCTCATCGTACCAACCGTGCCGCACTGCGATGTCATCAGGATCATTCGTACTTCTGCTGCTTCGGACAAGCATGTAGTACCCCGGATGCCACGGGATAATAGCCCCGCCTACGAAATCAGTGATCTTGATCTTGTTGTACGTGTAATCCGGCTCACTCAGAAGACCTGCTAGTCCTGTGCCGCTTTGGTTCCGTGTTGCACCGATAGCGTTAATACCGCTGATGATTGCGCGTTCACCACAATCTACGTCAGCGGAGTCGTAGTTAATCGGGGTAGTGCCTGCATCAAGGCAGTACGTATCAATAATAACGGAGTCCGAAGCCCCATCACCATTGTGACTCAGCACGAGTGTTGTGTCGTCATCGTAATTCCCGTCGTCCAGGAAATAGATATCAGTGCCTTCAGGGAGCACCTCTGAGTTCGCCTTCCCTACTGTGAGCCAGCGCTGTGCATGACTCTGGCCGTTATTCGAGTCATTCCCGCCTGTACCTATGAATCTAGCGTTCGTGTCCTCAAGCCCTCCAGCACCAGGAGGTGTAGGCGTTGTAGGGAAGATATCCGAGGTTGCTGAGTCCTGCGTTATTCTGTTATCCCTTCCTGAGCCCGAGGGAACGAAGTACGCTGCACTGTAGTACTGTGTACTCGCAGATAGCCCCGTGAAGGCTGTCCCTCCTGTGAAATGCACTACCTCTGCCTCTGTAGCAGCGTAGGTCTGCTTGCTGTCTATATTCGTGTCACTAACGCAATCCGTCCTACTCGGAGTCCCCGTGGCGTCTATGCATACATGCAAAGTGCCTACGCAGTTATCCCTTGAGCCTGATTGACTCATTGTCACGAAAGCTTCAGCGGATGTATCCGATATTTCACCACCTATAGTGATGTCTGTTATCGCACACGGGCAAGCCCTGGCCCTGTAGAACGTGCCCGTAGAGGAGCACTGCTTGAAGTCCGTGATGACGATCTCTGCGCTCACATCCGCAGGATCTTCTGCGGCCTGCACAACAGACGCGAGCAGGAGTCCGAAGACGGACGCCAAGAAAAAGAGCGGCATTATTTTACTGAGTCTCATTCAGATTTCCTGTACGTTTTAACGACGGCTTGCAAGAAGTAGAAGCCGAGGATAATATTCACGGGTTGAACAACCATCTCCTGAAGGATCTTTAAGGTCTGTTCGGACCACTTTGGGTCAAAGCCGTGGATAGCTGTAGCGAAAAGCATCATCGTGCACCACACTAGAACTACCAGCACGGCTATGATTCTACGAGCTAGGGCAGATGGAAGAGCAGCCATGTAAAGCTCAGAGTACAATCTCTGTGCTTCCTGCGTCTTCTCTGCTCGCTCCTGCTCAGTGTATACGACATCGTCAAGCCCCCTGACAGCAGATCTTGCGACCTCACCTATATCTTTCGGTGAGAACAGGCTCCTGAGTAGTCCCACTAGCCAGAGGCTCCCATGATTACACCTACAAAGAATGCAGCTATAACGAAGGTGTACGGGCGGGATTGAATTCCGTCTCTGATACGATCAGCTATTGGTTTAGACATTGTTTCTCCTTTTGATAAAACCGAGCATCATGGCCCCCACGAGCATGAGCCCGAGAGCGCCTCCATCCGGTACAGTGTGCGGTTCAGCGGGGCCAAGGAAGAAGCTCACATGGCTCACTACCCCTGTTCCGTTCACTAACCCGCCGTAATTGTAATGCATGAACTGATCTGCGTTCAGATCTACCGTCCCTGTGGTTCCGTTCACATCGTACAAAGCCCAAGTTCGGGCATTCTTGAAGATGAAGTAATCAGCCTGAAGCAAAGCAGGGTCAGTGAATGTGACTACCCCATCAACGATGCTCACAGGCACGTCCTCAGTCTTAGTGAAGAAGCTGAGGTCTACACCTGTTAGGCTGCTAGCCCATTCAGTTTCGGTCTCTTCACCACTGTTTCTTAGTGTATCGACTGCGATTAGCGTCATTTCAAAAGCTCCAATTTGTTCTGACCCCTGTCAAGATCCCTGCGTATTTGTTCGTACCTGCGCTGTTCATATGATGTGAGGGTCTCGCCCGCATCTATCTTTCGCTCATAGAACAAGAAGATCTTCTGGTTCCTGTCTACATCTAGCTCAGTAATAGCACGAGTAGTATCGAGCTGCGCCTGCCTGCCTTCGTCTGCACTGAAGTGCGCTGAGTCCAAATACAGATAGCTTGCGAATACCGCAGCGATAACGCTCACCAGGGCTGTCACTTTATCTAAGTTCATTCTGTAACCTCCTTAAAAGGCTCTTGATCTCTGCGAGCTCTTCCCGTATCTCTCTGTGCAGGTCTGAAACACTGAAATGAGTGTCATCAGGGTGCTTCAGAACGTCATCCAGGTTATCGAGTATCTCAGCGTTATGCTGAAGGATACGTTCAAGCTTCTGTAGCACCATCTTGTGCTCCATTTCATTCGTAGCCTTCGCACGAGCTAAAGCCTGGATACCAGTAACGAGCCCGAAGATAGTGGCAGTAACTGCAATAAGAGAGCCCAGTATTTCATTATCTGTCAAAGTACCCCCCTGTATCAAAAATGTTGCAGATTTTATTGAGGTGCAGTGGATAGAAGTCCCGCACCCCGACACCCCTTGGGGCACCCTTCAGCTCGGCAACCCTTCAGTTTATCACACGTCTCGATGCATTGTAAAGAACACTTAGCTATAAGCACCATCTGTTTAGAACACATAAGTATACACTAGTACACATAAGTACACACTAGTATTGGTCAATCTCGCCATAATGTGGTCAGTTACACCACGTACCCTTTCATGCTGCACGAATCCATAAGATTAACACGTAAGCTATTGATATTAAACAGGATCACACAATATGAACACGATATTCAAGCACTCTGAAGTTCATGCATGGCACTGAATGCGTACTTGGTACTGAATTAGTACTCAGCACGCTTTCAGTTCATTCTCTTGTTCTTCTTTTCTTTCTCTTCTCTCTCGCGCTGCGCTCTTTATCACGGTGGCGACTATCGGCGTCTGCGACGCCTCAAACCCGCCACCTTAGCTTCGCGTGCTCTTTCGTAGTTCTGTTCTTCTTATGCTTTTCCTGAGCTTACAAGTTATTATCCATGAAAATCGCATTTTGTCCCGAAAATAAATAAAATAATTCTTGACATCGCTGTAACGCAGCTATGACCGGTGCTGTAGCGGAAGTGCTCACTAACTGTTGATCGTGCACCTTCAAGTGCTTCCGATTCATATTCCATTTTTGCATCAATACCAGGTTCTTTATGCGAACTTGTTCTAACTAATTCTGTATTTATGACGCTCAAGGCTTGCATCTGAAGGTCACGCCCTTATAATAAACACATCAACAACGCAGAGAGAATACGACCATGACCGATACAAAAACCAGATATGAAACCGCGAACGCTTGGGTACGTGCTTCACTACCCAACGCGAGCGATGAGTACGTGAACGCTATCGCCAGCGTATGCAAAAGCAGAAAAGGAATCTGGTCAGTCTTAAAGAATCCGCCAAAGGATACACGAAGGGCGCTCATCTGGCACGCGTTCAAAATAGGGATTCACTTAATAAAATGGGGCAACTACGCGCCTTGGACAGACCGCGTAACTTATAAGCTAATGCGCGCGGACGATTCAGACCGGGAGTTATTTGAGTACATCTTAGAAACAACTACAGTTGAAGCAAAAAAGCGAGCTTTGAAACATAAGAAACAAAAGAGGACATAAAAAATGAAACTAATAGAAGCAAAAGAAATAGCGGGAACGTTAAGTAATACGTCCAAAATGCCATGCAAAAGCACCAGCACCAGCGCGTTTGATTGTATTACTGGCAGTAAATTATCCCAAATCAAAGGCAGCGTATGCGATGGGTGTTATGCTAGGAAGGGTTTTTATCGATTCAAGAATGTTAGAGCTTCACTTGATAAGAGGTTGAAGGGGATAACGCACCCGGATTGGGTACTAGCTATGACGACACTCATAGGCGACGATCAGTATTTCAGGTGGCACGATAGCGGCGACATCCAAAGTCTAGAGCATCTAGAGCGAATATGCGAAGTTGCACAAGCAACGCCGAACTGCAGGCATTGGTTGCCCACAAAAGAGAAAGGTATGCTCAAAGCTTTCATTCGGAATGGTGGTGTAATACCGGATAACCTAGTGGTGCGATTAAGCGGTGCGATGATTGATGCCGAACCACCAAAATCATACAAACATACGTCAACTGTACATGCTGTCACGGATGGTCACGGTCATATATGCCCAGCTTACAAACAAAATGGCGAGTGTGCCGATTGTCGAGCGTGTTGGGATTCAAACGTTCATAACGTTAGCTATCCTAAACATTAGGGATGCCAGTTCCAGAGAATCTTACTCTAGGTTTACTTGTCTGCTTTTTTGTATAGCATGATTGTACATAAAAGCGGAAAATTGAACCAACTAGAGCGCTTCCTGCATAGCAATAAATAGGAGAAATAAATGGGATACAGAATCTTAAATATTAGTGAAGAATTCAAAGCGCAGTTCACAGAAAGGTCAGGCTTTGAGGGTCCGTTTTTTTATGATGGATATGATGTCCTTTATTACGACCCTAAAGCTGGGAAATATTACTGCCCCAGGACGGACTTATATTTATCTTACAATGAATACGTCGAACGAACGGCCTGGGTATGTTGAATTATAAAAAACAAACGCAATGGCTAGCCGGTGGGGCTAGTCATCGTGACCGATACAAGTTGGAGGTTCTGCTCATGCTCTGCATGACCGATACAAGTTGGAGGTTCTGCTCATGCTCTGCATGACCGGTGCATTCGTGGGCGTCTTGGTTCAAATAGGAGGTACTATGAAATCGTATACAAGGGAGGTTCTGGCTTGTTCGCTGGTTCCAATAGGATTTTGGGTGATGTTATTCTTGGCACTAGAAATAAGGGGTTGGTGATGTTAGATTACGAGGTGCACGCAGCGTTTTCAGCTAATAACAGTTACAGGCTGTACAAGGATTTAAAGGACGCCTCGTCGCGTCGTAAGATTCAACAAGCGAGGGAGGTAAAAAAGCACTTGATATTCGCATTGGAACTGGTAAAGTTAGAAATCCAAGAGCACATAAACAAAGAAGACGAGGATTTATTATGAAATCAGAATATATATGTATGTATTGCAAAACATTACACAATGAGGACGATCTGTACGAGGGCGAGTGCCCAGTTTGCAGACTTGATGTCGAGGAGGTGAACGCGCAAGCACTAATCAAGCACCTTGATGACTTGGTTTACAGAATGCAATTAACAGAAGAACGCGGCGCCCGGCACAGCCACTGGCTGCGTGCGGTTGCCGTACTTGAACTATTAGCGGAGGTGATATAATGCGAATCAGAAACAAACAGGACTTCATTGCACTGAATGACGGTGCAGGCGAGGTGCATGTATATTACGGTGATGAGCTCGACAGAGTGATTCACACTTTACAAATGTACCGATACGAAAGGGAGGCTATGACCGATGCTTACGAGGAGGTTTTGGCTGACGATACCAGGTACTATGGACATTAGGAGGACGTATGAGCGATAAAGAGGCGATCAAGGATTATTTAGAACGGGTTCACAAGGAGGTAAAAAGAGAGTACAACAAGCGTACACTGATCGACTACCCTACTAGACGACGTTTCAAGATCAAAGATGACACGCACCCGAAGGGTTGGAGGTACATGACTAGGCCAAGAGAGCCTTACGAGGCGGCGTTGCTGCACGCCAGAAATACGCAGCACCCAATGACTAAAACTAACGATCAAAAAGCGGCTGATAAAGCCGGGAGAGTGACTTATGTCTCAAGAGCACAACCCATTCGACCCTGAGTTCGACTTCCTGTTCCCGAACGGGGAGCGAGATCCGGAGAAACGTACTACGAAGATACGGAAGTTCAAAGCTAAGGTGCTGCGAGAGATCCAGCGAGAGCAGGAACCAGAGACGCTCAGAGAGCGCCTTATCTTCCCTTCTAAGGGCCTTAATAACCCTGTACAGGAAAACACTCACGGGGGGTACAACACATGGACATGGACAGAGCTGACCGCAGTACCGAATGGAGTCCAAGATGACCGATGAGCACATACCGTTCGACATGCGCAGGGTCAGGCAGTTACATAACGCTGACCTTGAAACTGTAGACAGAACCCCATTAACTAAGGAGGAGGCTTATGGGTTATTCGTGCAATGGCTGCAACTCAATGACATGGCTGCAAGAGACAGGATCTTTTTCAGCATGACTAGAATGGTGCAGCAATTAGCGCATGACCTGGAGAAACAGGACAAGCTCGATTGCGAGCTACAGGACGCGATCAGCGAGGGGTACTTAGTGATCCTAGAGAAACTGCACTCATGGAATCCAGACATCGCGCAGTTCAGCACACACAGCTACGAGAGGGCTAGAGGTGCTATGCGTAACCTGAGCCAGCACGAGCGCAGGCACGGTCTTACAGGGGATGTCCTTGTGAACGACGCAGCGTTCTCTGTGCAATCCTCACACGGGGAGGGCTGGGAGCTATGGGACTTCAGCAACGCTGTGTCGGAGTCGGTGGATGCCTTGCAGGAGTACGTTGATCACTTCCGGCTGCATGAGCAGATCGACCAACTTCCCGAGCGTGAGAGGGAGGTCTTGCGAATGCTGTACTTCGATGAGATGACTGTTCGAGAGGTTGCAGAGGCTGTGGGTACTACTAAATCCACCGTTGATAGGCTAGAGAAAAAAGCAATCGAACTTTTGAAAAATATTTACGGGACAAACACCTGAATTCATGGATAATAAATTGTACACTACGGAAAAGAACATGAAGACAAAAGAATCAAGTTACGTGCACGAGCTGTTCGAAGAACTGCAAGCTTTCGATCCGCACTGGAACGACCGCTTTAACTCATTACAGGAGGCTGTTGACTTCGTAGCACAAGAAACACCCTACATAAATGAAATGCACATTGACTTCCTGAACACGCCTGAAGGTCGAGCATACGAGGATGACATCGCAAGTGTCTTCGACTACCAGGGGGCTATCAAGGCAGAGAAAGAGGCAGCAAGAAAGATGC
>Ga0208645_1002790_pt1 | contig 13507 bp, 28 predicted proteins | sample VirMetDEL_Sep_01_FD_184519 | JGI IMG/M metagenome (GOLD analysis project Ga0208645, IMG submission 184519) | Aqueous microbial communities from the Delaware River and Bay under freshwater to marine salinity gradient to study organic matter... | ecosystem: Environmental > Aquatic > Marine >...
CCTCAGAATCTTCATTGATATGAATTAGGTTATCCCAAGACTCATAACAAACTCTGCTAATATTCTTTGATGTCTTATCAAAGTATGTTGAATCGAAATACTCTTCAAGTGAATTGAAGTAGCTAATGTGGTTATCTATATCAGCAGGTATCTTAACTAATACCTTAAGACCATTTCCTGATGGAGATACAAATACAGAGTATACATACTTGTCTTTTGCAATCTTATCTTTATGCTCCTTCATTATGGTCTTCTTCTCATAATCATCAAAGTCTAAGCATATGATACCACTATGTTCTAATATCGACTTATCGTTTCTTTTATTAAATGTACCACTAAAGCATATAGCAGGTAACTGTTGCTTTAGTTCGGCTCTTTTGTTCTTATCCTTCTCAGACCTTATAGACTTTACGAGTTCCTTACTCTTACCGTTCTTGATTCTATCAAGTATAACACCAATAGGTAAATGAAATGGTGTCTGTGTTTCTTTAATGTTTTTAAATATAGTGACGTTGTGTGACATAAAAGTGACTGTTTTGTGACGTTTAAATTGTTAATTATCAATGACTTTGACCGTTTGACCGTTTTATACCATTAATTTTTAGAATAAAAAAATAATATATATATAGTAGTAGTAGTAGTAGTATAGGGAAAAAAATGGTCATTTTAAGGTGCAAATAAAAGGGAGTCTTTATAACTCCCTTATTATCTGCGATTTAGCTTTAGTTAAAATGGTAATCCCTCTGACTTTTCAGTGACTATTTCGGTCACATCTTTCTTTGGTTTAGGTTGCCAAGTATCAAGTTGGCAGTAATATTTACCACCTTTACTCTGCTTGATGTCTAGGTTTACCCATCCATTTTTTTGGTTAGCTTGTAGAAATGCAATTGCCTCTTCTACTTTGATTGACTGCGACCCTACTACAAATTCAGGTGCGTTTTCTTTTCTCTTGAAGATGAATCCATCTGCAAAAATTGTCTCGTTTGACATAATAATTATATATAAAATTTATCCCAATTAATTTAGGTGTGGTACGATTGGGAAGTACGAACCCACCTTATCATAATTAAATTAACTCCTCCTCTATATAGTAGTCGTTAATATTTTCACTTGCATTGTCTGCAAAAAACTTTCTGTATATATCTATGGCTTGAATCACCTTCTCTTCTCCACGTTTAAGAAAATCTTCAGTAGGTCTGTATATACCTAACCTACCTGTACCTTTCTCTATTGCGTAGAATACTAATGGCTTACCAAATAATGATTGGTATATGTACGCTTGGCTATCGTAGTTATACTTCCTTGCACTCCACTTGAAGTCATCTATATTAGATGTGGTCTTCAAATCAATGAGCATATCAGGATGTACAATATCTGCCTTACCTTTCCACATCTCTCCCTTGATATCTCCAACAGCAGGTACTTCGTACTCGTTGTCCTCGTTTCTGATATCATCAAAGAATGTATAGTTGCTCAGCATCTTTGTAACTAATCTTTGTATCTCTTCGACCTCACTCTCAAGTAGTGCATATGGCAGGTCATTATCTTCGCAATACTGCTTATACACCTTTGTTGTGCGTGTACTTGAAGTCACATACTTTACCTGCTCTGCTTTACTTGGCTCAAGTATTAACTGATGAAAGTATCTACCTTTAGCAAAGTTCTGATTGTCGGGTATGCTGACACCATACCTACTCGGGTCTTTTAGTAGCGTACCTATATCTGAATTAGATAGGTACTGCTTACCGAAGTCACCATAGTAGTTGGTGTCATCCCTTAGCATTTCAATAGCATCCATTACTTAAGTAGCTTTTGAAGTTCTTTCTTGGTAGTTGCATTGATGGTATACTTTTTAGATAGATTGACAACAATCTCATCTATATTTAAGCTACCTTTATTCTGCAATACATATCGCTTAACCTTATCCCAATTAGCATCATCAACCTTCAGACCTAACTTCTTTACAGGCTCTGCTTTAGTTACCATCTCGGGGACATCCTCGCCCTTCCAAAGCGACAGACCTAATCCGTGCATTGCAATAGCTTTAGTTGTTGAACGCTGAATAGTTTTGTTTACATCCATTGATGTAACATCATCTACTGATATGGCTTTGTTTCTAAAATCCATAACAGGTAGATAGTCGATGTGTTCTACATCTTCAATCAAGACACCAACCTTCACCCAACAGCTCTTGCCATCAGAGAAGTAGTTCCATCCCGTTGCCGGGTCTTCGTATACGATACGTTGTGCTGATGGATATTGTTGCTTAAGCATATGCCACGCATTTGCCCACGATAGGTAATCCATTCTACCTTTTCTTTCTACCTTGTCCTTAACGCTTATAGCTGACAAGACTTCATAACTCGGTTTGCTCATTTAATTTATTATTTAATTGTGTGTAATTTAACATCAAGGATTCCTTGTTGCCTTTAATTGTTTAATTGCTTTCTCGCTACCTTTACCATTGACTTCTTCTCGAATACTCTTCTCGACTTTATCTAGCTTGGAACGATAGTTCGACAAAGTTACTACATAGACTCCATATCTCCAACCATTTTCTTTGAAGGCATCAAACTCGGAGTCTGTGAGTCTTTGGTAATATCTCTTACTTGTATTAAGTAAATCAATCTCGTGTGTGTAATCATCCTTAAGAATCTTAACGTCCAATAGACTTACTGATTGGTATCCGTTCTCTATAATTTTAGCTGACTTATTATCGCTATTTGCTTGGTCAAATATATCTTCTAAACTGAACATATCTTTTCTTTGAATTTTTTGTAATCCTTATCTTTAGTTTCATCAATCCTATCAATGCCCTGTCTTACTGATGTATACTGAATGTCATATCCATTGTCACTCATCATTCTAATTATACTAGCTATTGAATAGTTGTTTTTGTGACAGGTCCAATAAAGCATCTGCCTTGCATCTACAATCTCACGTTCTTTTGTCTTTCTAAAGAACACATCTCTTGATATACTAAACTCTCTTAGTATAACCTCTACATAAAAATCAAATCTTTTTTTCTTCATCTTTCTTTTTTAATACAATCTTATTTGAATTGTTTACTCTATCTCTGTTAACTTTCTCCCACTCGTTGTACCAATACTCCGAGTCTGCATACACGCTATAAAATTCCATAGAGTGCATATCTTCTAATAATGTTTTAGTCTTGCTCATTTTTTGCTATAATTAATAATATTAAATACCCTGCTAAATCGAATAACGTGTCTTCTGTTTTGTCGTTTAGCCCTTTGTTTTTGATTCTACTTAACTTGTCATCTAGCCTAGCACACAGCGAATCTACTGCGTTCTGCTGGGAGAATATGTTCAATGGCTCAAGTGCCGAGTTACCATACGCTCTGTTCTTTTTAATTAATAATTGTTGTAACTGATTGGTTACCTCTTTAATCTGAAACTCACTATCTGATTCCTCATCAAATATCTCATCGATTCTGTAAGCCTCCTCCTCATCCAAAAGTTGTTGTAACCTTTGAATCTCTAATTTGTCTGCACCAAATAACTTGGCATCTAATAATTGTTGTTTAATTGATTTCATTGTGTTGTTTAATTGTCGTTCAAATATAGTTTAATTCTCTGTAAATTCCAAATTGTTATTGTAAACAGCATCCTCGATTTCATCTTTGTATGCTACAACTTCTTTACATAAATCAAGTAGTTCTTCTAAGGCATCTACCTCATACTGACTACTTAAGTCATTAATCTCTCCATTTTGGATTGCATCTAGGCAATCTTCTAAATCTCGTGTAGTATTTTCAAACCTGCAATAACTCATATTACTCATAATTTTTTTTTATTAAATTGTTCTTTGTATGTTCTATCAGCTACACCTACAAGGTAAGATAGCTTGTTTAATGTATAACGACTAATTGCAATATACTCCATACCATTTGTATTTATGGTAGCACAATTGTCGTAATTAAAATCAACCTCAAATGGGTCTAACTCTTCATCTAAAAATGTAGTTTTTAGACCGTCTTCTACGTTGCCTATTATCTCTAATTCATTAGGCATAAATTCTTCTGAAAATGTTTTCTTTTTACTCATAATTGTTTTTTTATTAAATTGTTTTAGGTGTTTGGGGTGGTTTGGGCTAACCCAAACTATTTCTTATAGTACACACTATATACTTTATTCCAATATTTAATTGTTGCTCTTTTTTTATGTCCTTTTGGACCTCCGTTCCATCGTCTTGATACTATCTCTGCATACTCCATAAATGTTGTGTACTCACAGCACTCGTATTGTTCTGCTATGATATTAAACATCTCGATGGATTTTGTTCTATTGTACCTATCCTCTAAAGTATATACCAATGGCATATCATTCTTTCGCAGGATTCGGTTTACCTCTCTCACGCATATAGGATGTATCTGTAGGCATCCAACTGCCTTACCTTTATCGCCAATTGCAGAGTCATTGCCTCTGCTCTCAACGTAGATGATTGCGTTAACTAGCCTATCCCAATCAGACAAGGTATCAACCTCGCCTACAGAGATGATAGTTCTCTCCGTTATTAGATTGTGGTCGGCAGTCCATACTACCGACCCAATCATCAACATAAAAACAATAAATCTACTAATCATAACACAAAAGTTAGTAGAATTATGGTCACTTGGAATAATACAAGTCCAAGTATAAATAGGTTTATTTTCTTTCTATCTTCCATTTCGCATATCTTTTAATTCGTCATCCTCAAAAACATAATTGTTAAATTCATCACCATTCTGTACTATCTCCTCACAAGCCTCGTAAAAACTATGGTAGTCATAATACAAGTCATTCTCAGGGTCTTGTAGTGTGGTGTCTGTGTGGTCGTGTAGCCAATAGATTTCAAATCCATCAGCCGTGTATAAGCTATCAAATACTTTCATTTTAATTTATTTATTATTTGTGTTAATTCTTTTACATCTTTTTTAAGATGTTTTGCAAACCAATCTAAATCAGTTTCTTCAATCCATTTTTCTTTTTTTTCTACCTTTTTTTCGAGTGCAACTATAATTAGACACTCCTCATACGCAGTTAATCTTTCTCTGTTCATTTTATTATATCTTTTGTTCTTACATAAACATAACCCTCGTGGGTAATCTTCTCTGAATCATCCCACCAATCAATGCTTGGTGTGGGTAGGTGTCCACCTTCGATGCACACCCTTAATGTTCCACTATGTAAATAATTTTTAAGTTGGTAATTACTCTCAATAAGATGCTCTGTTTGTCTAGCTACATCTACTACATACAAGTCTTCTTTACCCCAAAGACTCTTTGCAATGTCTGTTACATCTACAAAGACAAAATCATCTTTAAATACTATTAATCTATTCATAATTTTCTATAAATTCTATTACTGCTTGATAAACATCATCCATCCTACTAAATAAATTAATGTTTAGTAGTTGAGGAGGCACACCTTCATTTACTTGCTCTATCTTTTCTACTACGGGCATCAGCCAATCCCACGATATGTGATATTGTAGGAGAATGTGATGTGTTAACTCTGTGTTGCCTTTTTTTGTTAGATGCTCAAAATAACATCCATCAGAGGTTTCTAACTCCATAAATTCTGCTATTAGTTTATTCTCATTCATTATCTTTTCTTTTAATATTTGAATACTCTGATTGGTAATCAATCCCACGGAACACTTCTTCTGTAACGTGGTCTGATGTTAGCACAAAATCTAACAACCTTATTGCATCCTCTGATGCACAATCATAGTTCTGCATCACATCATCAACGTGCCATAAGTTTTGGGTATACCAACCTCTTAATTCTAACTCTTGTCTCAAGTCCTCGCTTGATACTTCTTTTAAATCTTTAATGTTCATAATTGTTTTTTATTTAATGTTTCTTATAATTTCAAATGCTTGACTCATAGTAATAAATTCATTCTCTACTGCATATGTCAATGCTTTTGTGAACTCGTCATCTACTTGTTCACTATCCTCTTGTATTTTAACCATTAGGCTATCAATGGCATCTCTATCTTGCCATCCCAATACATCATCAGTTGCATCTTCAATGTAGTCTCTTGTGACAAACTCATTGTCGCTATTAAATATAGCTACCTCAAAAGATGAATACTCGTGTTCCCATAAGTCGTTTCTTCTTGGATAGCAGTAGTGACCCTCTGATGCTTGAACGCTAATCATAACACCATTATCAAATGTATGAGTTGCACCCTCACCACCTAATGGATTTCTTGTAAATTCTAAATCTGTAAATTTCATAATTGTTTTTATTAATTGTTTCTACCACCTTAACCCCATAGCGTCTCTGCTATGGGGCAAGATGTGTGTACCATAGTACACTTTTTATCGTTGTAGATAGTCCACTACTTTGGTAGCTTGTTGCATCGCAAACACACACTCCTTTGGTTTGTCTTTTAGATGCTTACACCACCCTTGTATATATGCTTGGCTATTGGTCATATGTGGTTCGAGTCCAAGCAACCCAACCATATACATACTACTTATCTCTGCAACCAACTCTTCCTTTGCATATGTCTCATCGCCCCAATTCATAACCTCTGTCAATGACTTTCGGTTAAGTCTATCCTCGTGACCTGTGCTATGTGCCAACTCGTGAAACAATACCTTGTAGTATGAATCTGAATCAGTAAAGCCTTCAATCTTTGGTACGTTAACAAAGTCTCTCATCATATTGTAGTATGCTCTACCACTCTCTGCGTGTACTATCTTAAACTTCGGCTCATTCTCAAGGTATCGCTTGACCACACTCTCTGCTACCTCTATTGGATTGTTCTCGGTTTTCTCTACCTTCGGCTCATCTGAACCAATCGGTATAATATCCTCGCATTGCTCGACATTGAATACCCTATAGTATTTGATTGAGAAAATCTTCTTGTAGCGTAGCTTACCTTCAAACTTCTCGTTGATGTTTAACTCTCTGCTATCCTTGATAAACTTCTTGGTCTTCTCGTCAAACCAACTCACACTCCATAGGTACACTTCAGTTGACTTCTCACCCTTCTTAACCTTACCACCATTGTTGGCTATTGCTTTGAAACTCAACCATTGGTTGTAATCGTAACCCTTCTCTCGCATCTTTGCATTCAGTAGGAAGATGTTAAACCCATTGTACCTGCGTTTGCTGACATAGTTTATGGGGAACATCTGCTCACCCTCTCCGAATGGCTTGAACCACTCTAAACCATCCTTCTTTAATCCTTCAATGACTGCATCATTAATCTTGTCGTAAATAAAATCTGTTTTGCTCATTATTTTTTTATATTTATATGTGTTAACTCTAATGCTGATACCATTGATACTAGACCAAAGATACAAGCTAAATCTATTCGTGAGATGCATACTAGCATCATCGTCATAATTGCATAGCTTACTGCTACGACTTTTAAAATTGATTCTTTCATATTGTTTTGTGTTATATTACTCTTTCTAAATGGTAACCAATGTCAAACGATTCGCCCACATTTGGAAACAACTCTTTAACTAAAGTAGAATATTTGCAGTCGGCTAATATATAAGTATGATAAATTTCGCCATCGTTGTATTGTCTATGCTTGTAAACTTGACAATAATATTGTGATAGAACGCTATCCATTTGTCTTTGACAACCTACATTGTCAATTTCTTCTGATTCTTTTTGTGTTAATTTTCTGTAATTTTTCATTTTGTTATTGTTTTTTTCTACCACCTTAACCCCACATCGTTTCCAATGTGGGGCAAGATTTAAATGCTCGTCAGTATTACTTTGCTAATCTTGAGTTTATAAACCAATATGCACTCTGAATACCATCTTCAGTCAAATACTCTTTAAGTTGTTCCCTACCGATACTATCCTTACCTTGTTCCCATCCGTAAGGAAAGTATCTTATGTCGATACTATTGACGTGTCCCTGATAGTTAATAAACCAATGTTTTTTTACTACATCTCCATTTTTGTTTTGCTCTACTGCTTTAGCTACTAGCTTGAATAATTGTGTTAAATCTTTCATTTTGTTATTGTTTTATACCACCAAAAGCCCATAACGTTTCTGCTATGGGCTTAAATATCTTTGGTGTTAGTTTGCATTTCGGTGCAAATTCCTTCGTAATTGATACTCGACTGCGGTGCATATCGTCATACGTTCGTGTTCGTATATCCGACCCAAGATTCCATCCTAACTCTGCTGACCATCGTTACCACTTCGCACTATGTACGTTTAGGGTAGGTTTCTCACTAGCTTTATATCAATATGTCAAAGAACTATCCCTTACAAGTTACTGCGATTGTGTACGCCTCGATGCATTCCAACATCATACCTTGTAAGTGGCTGATTATCAGCTAGTTACGTTGAGTTATACTCTGTAACTGCTTGATTCTCAGTCTGTTAGCACCGAATCTGTCATTTTTGGAGACATACCTCCTTGCGATTTGGTTTACAAAGATTATAATTAATATTTGGAATAAACTAATATTGAACGAAAATAATTTGTAAATAATTACTACCAATCTCTGTCATCCCCTTATTTTATTGGGCTTGACGAATAAAAAAAAAATTAAAATATTTTTATTTAGCACAAACTTGTTAGTCTAATTCTAGTCCAATCCATTGATATCATTGGGTCTAGATGTATCAATATCACCTCATCCCTTGATTTTATTGGGGTTGAACGAGTATTGAACAAAATCACCTCTGTAACTGACTGATTATCAGGCGATTAGATTATCTTTTCTTTTAGGTATCAGTACCCCAAAAAGGTACTAAAGTCTCTTAAAACGGCTCTAAATAGCCTTAAATCGAATTGATAATATTTTTATCTAAAATTTTATGTCAAAGTTCACTATGATTTGTTAGGTCATATGAAATTGGGTCAGGGGGTTACGCCTCACCTCTTGTTATCTGTTAAATATATTAAACGCTTACAAGCGATTGTAAACGCTTACAAGCACTTAGCTTTATGTATTGTAGTACACTAACACTAGCATCACCACCCACCACTAGCACCAAGCCACACCACACCACCATAGGCAGTACCACCATTCCCCCATAGGCAACAGGCGTACACACACATACACGCCCACATACGCACACGCCCACGACTAAATCGCCAAAAAATCCCAATGGGGATTTACAATCCCCAACCCCCCCTGCTTATTTTTTTTTCGTTTTCCTTTTTGCAGTCGCAACGCATATCATATATATAACCCAATTACTACACCTATCTTACAAAAAATATTATATTTGCATATGCAGTACGAGATAAGTTTACAGAACAGACTTCAAATAGGTTTTGCATTAGGCTTTTCTTACTACGGGGTTGATAAAGATTTTAACTACGGAGAGTTTATCTTGTACTTAGGTTTATTAAGTTTACACATTAAATACCAAAAGATATGAATATGAAAAACAGATTGAAGGGACACCTTCACAAAAACAAAGATTATGTTACAGGAATCCAACAAGCTGTTGAGAATAAAAAAGCCATCAAGAGGATGGAAAAAATTCAAATGTTAGCTGACGGAGTTGCGATGGGTGAAATGAAATCAAAAATATTCGGACTATAAATAGTTTGTTTATATTGTGTTTTAATTGTTTAGAGGGGATAATTTCACGATTATCCCCTTTTTTATGACGAAGGCTGACGAAATAATGACGACTTTCTGACGAGAAGAATGAGTGATACTGTACATCCTGACGACTTGACGACTTTACCCTCTATTGTAGAGATTCTAAGAAAGTAGTAGTAGTAGTATATAATATATATATATATATAGGGAAAATAAGTCGTCATTCCGTCATTTGCATATTGTAAAGGTTTTTAATTATATTTGCTGCAAATAATTTAATCTAATATGAATGAATCCGGATACACTCCGAAGAACTTAAAGTTCGGTAAGGAGGGAAGAGATAAACTTATCAATGGTATCAAAACCATTTCAAGTGCAGTCAAATCAACATTAGGACCGTCAGGTCAGACTGTACTCATCGAATCACCAAATCACACACACGGCATTACAGTAACCAAGGATGGTGTCACGGTAGCTAAGGCAGTTAGCTTAATTGACCCTGTAGAGAACTTGGCTGTTCGTATGATGAAGGAGGCTTCTGAACGTACGGCATCATCAGCAGGTGATGGAACGACAACAGCTATTGTACTGACTGAGGCTTTGGTCTTAAAAGGTATGGAGCTGATTGATGACACGAACAAGACAGAGGTACTTCGTGATATGGTTATGTGGACAAACAGCGTTGTAAAAGACCTACAAGAATCATCTAAAAAGGTTACAAAGAAAAACCTCAAAGATGTGGCAACTATTTCTGCAAATAACGACCCGGAGTTAGGAAAGATAATAGCAGAGGTATATAAAAATGTTGGAGAGAATGGTATAGTGACCGTAGATAGGTCGCAGACATCTGAGACATATTATGAATCCACTCGAGGCATAAAAGTGGATAGAGGGTACTCTAGTCCGTTATTTATTAACGACCAAAAGAAGGATGAATGTATATTAGAAGATACATATGTATTAGTTAGTGATGCTGAGATAGCGAACATACTAAACATTGAAACCATACTTAAACCAATCATACAGGAGAATAAGAAGTTATTGATTATAGCACCTTGCTCTACTAACGTTCTTAACACACTAGCAGCGAATGTGATGAAGAGTAACCTGAAGGTATGTGTGGTGCAGCCACCTAACTTTGGTTACAAGCAGCACGAGCTGATGCAGGATATAGCTATATCTGTAGGTGCGACATACTTTTCTGAGAAGACAGGTGATGACCTGAGTATTATGACAATGGCGGACCTAGGTCACGCAGCTAAGATTATTGCAGAGGACAAGTCAACTATTATCATCAAGGATGAGGACACGCATAACGATGTGATTGATGAGAGGGTTGAGCAGTTATGGGAGCAGCATAAGAACACAACCAATAAAGAGGCTAAGGAGTTTATACTATCTCGTATTGCATCACTTACAGGTGGTATAGGTGTGATATATGCCGGTGGTAAGACGGACCTTGAGCAGAAGGAGCTGTATGACAGGATTGATGATGCTGTATGTGCAGTACGTTCAGCACTTGAAGAAGGTATACTACCCGGTGGTGGTGTAGCGATTTATAAAGAAGCTACATATATAGAGGATGACAACAAGGGTATTGCAGGAAAAATTTTAGGAGAGGCACTTCGTGCTCCTTTAGAACAGATATTTTTAAATGCAGGTTTAGAATTATCTGAAAAAATTAAAGATAAACTTATGTATGACCCTACCACCGAAGGATTAAATGTTAAAACAGGGGAATGGGGCGATATGTATAAGATGGGTGTTATTGACCCATTGAAGGTAACTAAGAACGCACTACAGAACGCTGTATCGGTTGCGGTAACTATTCTATCTACTAACGCTATTATTACAATGGCACGAAGCTACGAAGAGAAATAATAGTGACATATTTTAAAAAGATAAAAGAGGTCCTACTGTATTTTGATATTCAACCTCTACTATTTTTTTGGATTAGTAGCGATGTATTAAATAATCAGGTTTTATGGACTACTTATTATTTTTGGAAAGATGCAGGTCAACCATATACATATTGGCTATATATGTCTTATTTGATTATAAGTTTAGGTATGATGTATTCAATACATAAGATAGGTAAATTATCTAATTTTGTATTAGCGTATTTAGTAGTAACATTATTTTCAACAATACGATATTTAGTTGATATATTTTTAAACTATAATACATTTAATCTAACAGACATAAAAAACATAACAATAACACTATGGTATGCTTTTATGTGGTCGTGGATATATTTTAAATTAAAGAACGAGATACTACATAGGTCTTATGCAAAATGATATTATAACAGTAATAGTAACTATTATAACTGTTCTTGGTGGAGCAGGAGCTTGGAAGTTTTATGCTACTTTAGTAAAGACAAGAAGAGAATCTCATAAAGATAGTATATCTGAGCATAATGTATATAGAGATGATTTGAGGGCACGAGTAGAAAAACTAGAACAAGATAAAGATAAATGTTCTGAAGAGTTAATGAAGATAAGTATAGAGCTTGCAGAGCTTAAAGCAAAAATAAAATATTTAAATAAATGAAACCAATAGGAAAGTACATAGTAATTAAAACAATCGAGGAGGAAATTAAAACATCTTCGGGGTTGTTGTTGTCAGCAGAAGATGCAAATCAGATGCGATATAAGAAGGGTTTAGTAATTAAGCCGGGTAGTACAGTAGAGGTCATCAAGGAAGATGACAGCATATACTACGATAAGAGAGCAGGGTTTACAATGCTGATTGAGAACGAGCCATACACCATCATTTCTGAGAATGATGTTGTCGTTGTTCTCTAATGTATTTGTTCATACGGGTAATCATATTACGATAGACCTTATCGGAGAATGACACGTTCTTAGCGAACATAGGGTTGGCTGATTCGCTCATCGGTATCTCCTCACCATTAAGTTTCTTATATACAGAAGAAATCATTCGCTTTCCTTTGTACGATAATTCGTACAATGTTTTTTTATTACCTTGACGTTTTCTAAAGACTGATATCCATCCATCACTAAGCAATCTATTAAATCGGTTTATATCCCAAGATAGTAGTTTATCAAAGTCATTAAACTGTTGTTTGCCAAAGTATTTTTCAGAGTACAGGAACAATAGCATATCTAAGTCTGCTGACCTTATGCCGTACTTAGCCTGCACATAATACCTTATTACTTTCCAATATTTTAAGTAATCTTGATTTTTAGACATAAAATAAATTTCATTAAATTTGCAATACAAAGATATCTAAAAATGGGAAAGAAGGCTAAAAGAGATACTCGTAAGAATAAAGAATACAAATCAGGAGCTATGAAGGCTTTTGGCGATAGTCTTAAAGATGAGTACGGGAAAGTAAATTTTAAGGACCGTGCTATTGCTCGTTGGAATAAAACAACCGCACCAACTAGAAAGAAAAAAAGACAAGCACCTAACCCATTTGGTAACATTAGAGGATTGGCAGGATTAGGTAGAGGACCTAAATTAGGAGCAAGACCTCAACGCCCAAGAAGAAGAAATGCCTAAGTTAGTATTAGCTTCGTATAATAAAAAACAGAAGGTTAAGCGTAAAGGTGTACACGCTAAATCTAAAACTTCAAAGAACAAGGGTTCTAAGAACTATAAAAAAATATATAAAGGACAAGGTAAATAATGGCAGGAAGAACTAAAAAGAAAAGTAATAAGATATGTTCAGCAGGTATAGCTTGGGCAAAGCGAACCTTTGATACCTATCCTTCAGCATATGCGAATATGGCTGCAAGTAAATATTGTAAAGACCCTAACTACGCAAAGAAAAGTAAAAAATAATACTATGCCAACAGTAAAATATAAATGCTCTACATCGGGAAAGATGAAAACAAAAAAGTTTCCTTATAGTGCAACAGGTAAAGCACAAGCTACATCTTTTGCAAAAATGATGGGAGGAAGTTTAAAGAATAATCCCGGATACGGA
>Ga0208645_1002793_pt1 | contig 13498 bp, 7 predicted proteins | sample VirMetDEL_Sep_01_FD_184519 | JGI IMG/M metagenome (GOLD analysis project Ga0208645, IMG submission 184519) | Aqueous microbial communities from the Delaware River and Bay under freshwater to marine salinity gradient to study organic matter... | ecosystem: Environmental > Aquatic > Marine >...
TAACGGCAACAAGCCACGGCCTGTCTAATGGCGACAGGGTGTTTATTACTGGCGTTGGTGGAATGACAGAGGTGAATAACCTTGAGTTCACTGTGGCAGGAGCAACAACAAATACGTTTGAGCTATCAGGTATAGATAGCAGCGCTTATGAAGCGTACACATCTGGCGGCACAGTAGGCAAAATAGTCGAAGTAGCTACTTCTTACAGCGTGACAGACATCTTTGAAATTAATCACGCTCAGTCTGCTGATGTGTTGTACTTGGCGCATAAGGACCACGAGCCAGCCAAGTTGACCAGAACAACGGCAACGAGCTTCACGCTCACCGACATTGATTTTGTTGATGGGCCATATCTTGATGAAAACATAACAGAGACAAAACTAGAGCTTTCGTCATCAGCACCTGGCACTGGTGTCATAATGACATCAACAAGCGACTATTTTGTAGCTGACCACGTTGGCGCATTGTTTAGGTTTAGAAAGCCAGTCGAGATTAATCACGAGGCTTGGGCTGCTGGGGAAACCTATGCCAACAATGATTTAATTTATTACAATGATAATGTTTATAAGAACGTAACAGGCTCAACAACAACAACAGGCAATACGCCACCTGTGCATCTTGAAGGCACTGAGTCGTATCACGATAGCTCCACTGGTTTTACACAGTGGGAGTTTCAGCATAATGGAAGTGGTTACGTTAAAGTCACTGGGGTTACATCTGGGTATATCGCTACTGTAGAAGTAGTCGAAAGAGTATCGGACAACCACGTTGCAGACTTGACGGCAACGATAACGAACATAACTCAAGCAAATCCGGCTGTTGTAACAGCATCTTCACATGGCTTTACCAATGGCCAAAAGATTATCATTAGAAATGTTGTTGGCATGACAGAGGTCAATAACCTTGTATTTACCGTTGCTGGCGCAACTACCAACACATTTCAACTTTCTGGCATCAACTCTACAGGCTACACAGCGTACACGAGTGGTGGCAGTGCTGGGCTGTCAGCAGGCGTAAAAACGTGGTCAGAGGGAGCGTTTAGCGTAAAGAACGGTTATCCAAGAGCAGTTGCTTTTTATGAGGAACGCTTGTATTTCGCAGCGACACCTAACCAGCCACAAACAATTTATGGCTCTGTAACAGCAGATTTTGAGAATCATAAGCCTGGCACAGAAGATGATGCAGCGGTAAATATTACGATTGCTTCTGACAAAGTGAATGTCATTAAGCACTTGTTGCCAGCTCGTTTCTTGCAAATCTTGACTACCAGCTCTGAGTTCACGCTATCTGGCGGTACTGGAACAACGCCGGTTACGCCAACCAACGTCAATGTTTTGCGTGAAACAACATTTGGCTCATCAGATGTGCGTCCATTACGAGCAGGAAACAGCACAATATTAATTCAAAAAGGACAGGAAAAAGTTAAGGAAATTACCTTTGACTTAGATACTGACGGCCTGTTGGGTGTAGACCTGTCCATCTTGGCAGACCATTTGCCACGCGGCGGTTTGACCGACATGGTTTGGCAGCAAGAGCCGGAGCTTATCCTTTGGTTTGTGCATACAGATGGCGGCTTGATTGGCCTGACATATGACCGCGCTAATGGTGCTATTGGCTGGCATGACCACGATTTAGGTGGCACTGGTATAGTTGAAAGCATTACGTCCATTCCTAGTGGCGCAGAGGACCAAGTTTATGCGTCTGTACAGCGCACTATTGATGGTGAAACTGTGCGGCATATTGAGTATCTGACTACGATTGATTTCGGCGATGACGTTACTGATGCGTTCTATGTAGATAGCGGCCTGACATATGATGGCAGCGCGACCACCACAATCAGCGGTCTGAACCACCTTGAGGGGGAGACAGTCACTATCTTGGCTGATGGCGCAGCACATGCTGACAAAGTGGTAAGCGGTGGCCGTGTCACACTAGACCGAAGTGCTTCAAAGGTGCATGTCGGTTATGGATATACATCTATCGTTGAGACGCTGCGCCTAGAGGCTGGTGCGGATGATGGCATTGCTCAAGGCAAGATAAAGCGTATCCACGGGGTTACAGCGCGGTTCTACAACTCAGTGGGTGCAGAGATTGGCCCTAATACAAACAACTTGGACCGATTGCCGTTCCGTGACAGTAGCATGTCTATGGATGAGGCAGTGCCATTGTACAACGGGGACAAAGAGATATTCTTCCCATCGGGGTATGATAATGATGCCAGAGTGGTTATCAGGCAAAACCAGCCATTGCCTATGACTATTTTGGCTATTATGCGGAGGTCAAATACATTCGATGCTTAGTGTTACATATTTCCAAAAAGGCGATATAGACGAGATTGAATTAAACTACGAAATGTCGCCGGCAGAGCGTGCTAGCTTTGAGAACTATAGAAACATTGTAGGCTTCACAGCCCGTAAAGATGGCAAGATTGTGATGATGGGCGGTGCGCATGTTATGTGGCAGGGAGTTGGCGAAGGCTGGCTAATTATGTCAAAGCACGGGTATAACATACCAAAAACCGTTGCTAGATATGCGGATGAGTTCTTTGATGTTATTATGACCGAAGCAAACCTTCAGCGCGTACAGGCTAGTGTAAATGCCTTGGACCCGCGCTCAGTTAGATTTGCACGTTGGTTGGGATTTGAGAATGAGGGGCTAATGCGTAAGTACGGTCCTGATGGAACAGATTATTATAGAATGGCGAGAGTAGCGTAATGGACATAGCAACCGCAGCAGCAGTAGGCAGTTCTGTCCTTAGCTTCAAAGGCAATATGCAGGCCGCAAAGTCTGCACGGCAAGTTGGCGAGTACAACGCTCAAGTTGCAGAGAATGAGCGTGTGCTTTTGCTTCAGCGTAAGGCGGCAGAAGAAGCGGCTATTCGGCGCAACTCAAACAGATTGCAAGCAACTCAACGTGTAGCCACTGCCGCGTCTGGGATACAAATGTCTGGGAGTCCGCTAGAAGCGTTGCGTGATGCAAAGTTTAATACAGAGGTTGATGCACTGAGAATACAGTATGCAGCAGACGTTGATGCAACAGCTAAAGAAGCTGAAGCCGCAATGTCTAGGGCTTCAGGTCGCGCTCAAAGCGCAGCGTATAGAACAGCCGCTTATGGCAGTCTGCTCTCAGGAGCATCTTCTCAGAGCCAGTATCAACAGCAAAAAGATATGTTTGCAACCCAGCAAAAATATTATGAAAGAAAGATTGCGGAGTAGATATGCCTAAGATTCCTTTATACGCACAAGGCGCTGGCTCTGTTGTTCAAACACCTGTAGGGCAACTTGGCCCACGGGCATCATCTGGCGCATTTACTGCACCGGCACAAGCCTTGGTTGGCCTAGGCCAGCAAATCGGCAAGGCTGGTATGGCTTATGCTGAGAACAAACAGCGTTTTGAAGCGCAAAAAGCAAAGATTGATTTTGACTTTGCTATGGCTGAAAAGGAAGCCGAAGACCGGCGTATCGTTGCAGAAGAAGCAGAGGCCGCTGTCGTTGCGACATCTTCGTTTTTAGAAAACAACCAAGACACTGACACTACGACATTCAATCAAAATTTTGATGCACATCAAGAGACCCTGCTTCAAGGTTTGCAGTCCAAGGGCTACACCAAGCGTAGAATGGACTTAGTAACAAACAGCATTAAGAACAGCATCCGTTCGCAGCGCACAACTGGCGCCAATGTCGCATTTGACAGAGGCCAGTTTGCTAGAAAGACAGCAGCGGATACAACAATAGAAACATCAATACAGCAAGCTGCGTTGTACCCAGAAATGCACCCTGAGAGAGTGCGGCTTGAAAATGTGATTGAAGATACATTTGTTAGCGCAGAAAAGACCGGACTTAAGTTAAACTCAAACCGATTGGGTGTAAAAGCTCAGATGGTTTATCAGGATTACAATCGTCAGTTAAATGCAGTCACAGATGAAGCCGCTCGTCTGTCTATCGTTGAACAGATGAAAAAAGACCCTCGCATTAACCAGGCGAAAAGAGAGGCGCTTCTACGAGACGCAAATGCGGCAAAGTCTCGCATCCGTGGTGAGAACCTTGAGTTTGGCTTAGGTGCTATCAACACAGCGGACATTCCTCTGACGGAAACAAAAGCTGTAGAAGACGCAATAATGGATGGTGGCGTTTATCAGTTCACTGATGCAAATGGCAACCAAACAGCAGTTGATTTTTCTGTTTTTAAGGAAAGTGACAAGACATCATTTTTAACCGCGCTTGCTAGAAATCAAAAAGGCTTGGAGGACACAGTAACTGATAATTTGCTGTTCAACCTGAGTGATGGGTTTGACCCAGCAAAGGATATTAGCGCTAACGTAAGCATGGTTGCGGAAATGTACTCCCCAGAGAACATGAAGCTGCATGGAAAGACATTAGAACAGCTTGATGACATCACATTAGACTTTGCCAATCAGCTTGAAGAAAGCGTATCAAACATCATTGCATCAGAAGATGTAACAGCCGACAACTTTCTTGAGCTGCAATCACAGCTAGACTCTGCTGAAGCTGTTCTTAGCGCACAGTTTGCTGGCAGGCCACCGCTTGCCACTAGAGGTGGCTCAGAAGGCAGTACGGCTCAAGGAATTGCCAGCAGCATTGCTAAAGCTAGAAAAAACTTAAAGGACTTGGCGCTTGAATCTAGCAAAGTTGCAAGTGGCTCAAGTAGTTTCGAGCAGGGTAACTTTTATCTTGTTGCCGACAATTTCACAAAGCCACAAATAAAGAAGATAGTTGATGCTTCAATGGCAATGCACGCGGATAACTTGCCAAAACAGTTGAGCCTTCTGTCAAAGAACGACCAAAAATATGAGCGTTTTGAAAACATTATTTCCAGAACATCTGGTCGTATAACAGACCCTAACTTTGACCCTGATTCAGAAGAAGCTGTTGATATTATGGCTGGAATTGAACTGTTTAGAAACATGAAGCTGACCGGCGATAAGGTTGTGTTAAATCATGTAAAGGAACAGGACAGAAAAGTGTTTGAGTCTTTTTTGCTGCTTGAACCACACTTAGGGCTTTCTGTTGCTATAAGAACTATCCAGCAACAGCGTGATGATATTGACATTGAGGCGTCTTACAAGACCGTTCAAAAGCAAGTTGACTCTATAGTTGATGAAAAGTCTGCCGCATATTCTTGGTATGAGTATATTCCTGGCCTTGGTCGTGATGAGCAATTTACCGTTAAAGACAGTTCAGCAATTCGTAGCTATGTTGAGCGCTTATCCAAAGAATATATTGCACTTGGAATTGTGCCGGATAAGGCTGTTGAACTAGCTGCTCGTGATTATGGTATGTCACATAAACGTGTCCGAAATATTATGGTGCCAATAACACGGAACTTGCCGGATGACATAGAGGTCATGGCAACCGCAGCGGTAACAGCGGCGCATCTTCAATACCCAGAGATTAATGAGAATTATGACACGGAAGAATTGTCTATTGGTAATATCGAAGGCAGCGTAGACAGATGGACGTTAATTGCAGATGGCGGCTACCCAGTAATACTTAATGACGGTAGGCCGGTTGAGTTTACAATGAAGGAGCTAGAGCAGTTCTCAGCGTCTGAACGTGCTGACAAGATGCTTATTCAAGAAGCTACCCGCGCCGACATTAACAAGACAAATGAAATTGAGCGGCAGTTTATAGAAGGCACAGGTCCATTTGAAGGTCTTAGCCCATATGAAAAACGTGTCTTGCGTTTGCGTCTACTCAGCCCAGAACGTAGCTTTAGGATTACGCCTGAAGAGATACGAGAGAAGTCAGAAGAGCTATCTCGCATGATTTCTGAAATTGATGGCGCTGGAGGCGCATAATGGAAGAAGAGGACTTTCTCGCTCCTGTTACTCCGGTTACAGCGTTTGAACGCCGCAAGGCTGAGATGGAGGCTGAAGCTGCCAAGCCTACTATTGGCGAGGCTATAAAGGCATCTGTCCAAGAAGATTGGATGATGTCATGGGCGTTGCGTGACCGTGAAGAGTTTGCGCCTGACCCTGACTTTTACCTTGAGAAAGAAGATTATCAGAAAGCAGTCGCCGGATTGCCAGAAGATTACCACGGATTTGTTGAGGATGCTGTTAGCCCAGCGCATCTTAACTCTTTGCGTGAAGAAGCCCTCCAAACATACGAAAATGATAAGAAATTAGCACAACTAGGCTGGAAGGGCGTTGGTGTGCGGTTTGGCGTGGCGCTGTCTGACCCTGGAGCTATTGGCCTTAGCATTGCCACAGAGGGTGTCGCGGCTCCGATGATATGGGGCAACAAGCTGACACGTTTAGGGCGTGCGTTTAGAGGCGGCACAGCGGCAGCAACAACAAATGCGCTTGTTGAAAGCTACCTTGTAAGTCAGAACGCAGTCAAAGACCCATATGACATTCTGTATTCAGCCAGTGCCGGACTTTTGCTTGGCGGCGGTATATCGTCATTTGGCAAGGCAGACACTGCTGACCCGTTTGATGCAGCGTTGGGCAAGATAGCTAAAGATGCAGACATTGCACAGCAGCATGAAGCAGTTACGGCTGTTAATAGACAGATTATGGGAGAGGGTTCTGGCGAGACTTTTGAGCGGTCAGTAGGTGCGGCTGAAAACCCATTTGAAAGACCCATACAGGTTAGCGAGTTGCGCGGCGATTTGGATGAGGCGCTTGATTTAAGCGGTGAGAGACAAGACCCAGCTTTCCCAAAGTTGCGTGGTGGGCCTCTTGGAGATATGGCTGGTTTTTTGCTTGCGTCAAAGCAACCCACAGGAAATCTTATGGGCAGACTTCTTCCAGAAGACCCTATTGGCTTTAGAAAAGACCCAACTCAGGTAATTCAGCCTAGTGCTGACTTGATAAAGACAAACATCTTTAAGGCCACTCTTAATGACTATTACGATGTTGTGAACCCAGCATACAAAGAATGGGCCAAATCAGAGGGCTTTACTGGCATCACAGGATATTTCAAGCGCAATATGAATTTGCCACGGCGTCAGTTTATGGAGCTTGTAGCTGATGCAATAGAAAAACCAGACTTGCCATTTCACCCAGCAGTTCGCCGCGCCGCGCAAAAACAAGCAGAGTTGAAGCGTGACCTTTTGCGGCAAATGAAAAGTGCAGGTGTAAGAGGCTCTGAGAATGTGCCTGAAGATTTGACATATTTCACACATCTCTGGGATTCCTTTAAGTTTGGCGAGGCCTCACATCGTTATGGCGATGATGTCGTTCAGAGCTTATTGGCTCGTGCATTAATTAATGGCACGGAAGAAATGAACGAGGATGCAGCAAATATGATTGCAAAACATATGCTGCTGAAAATTCGCAAAAGTGAAGCTGGTATGGACTCTGGTGCTGCAAGACTTTTCACCACAGACCAAAGAGAAACAATGCAACAAATCTTGGTGGAAGAAGAGTTTATGACGCCAGAAGAGGCTGACCGGCTAATGGCTTTGTTTGAGAAAAAGCCCGATGGCTCACCAGCCCGTCTAAAGCGCCGTTTGCGATTTGATATGGATGAGGCTAGGCCAGCTTTCAATAAGCTGACAGGCCGAGAAGAAATATTCCGGCTAAAGGATTTGCAGGAACGCGATGCTGAGCAGGTCTTTACGTCTTATGTAGGCGGTATGGGTGGCAGAATAGCTCTTGCCCAAGTCGGCATTAAAGACCAAACGACATTCAATCAAATGTTAAACCGCAATCTTGCGGAGGCTGAGTCAATGTTTGGCAACGCTGGAAAGAAAAGAGCGGAACAAGAAAATCTGGTGGCTCAGACAATTTACAATGCAATCATTAATAGACGTATGCCACTAGCGGCAGACCCGTCTGGTACTTACGCAAGGTCAGCAAGGCTTCTTCAAGACTACAACTATGCCCGACTTATGAACCAAGTAGGTTTTGTGCAGATTGGTGAATTGGGAAATGCTTTGGGCATTGGTGGTGTGCGGGGTGTTTTGCAAGCGGTTCCAGAAATACGTTCAATGCTACGGAAAGCACGAGATGGAAAGATAGAAGACCCCGTAATCCGTGATGTTATTGCTGCCACAGGAATTAGCGCTGATAGAAATATCAACCAAGCGATGAATAGGGCTGACACTATAGGTGTATTCAGTGAAGGTCGTGGAGATTGGATTGATAAAGCATTGTTTTTTGCGGCTCCCGTGAAGCGTATTACGGCTGATTTTTCGGGTATGGCGCCTATTACATTGATGCTTCAAAGAATTGCAGCGCGAGTAGCGGTTCAAACTTTAACTGACTTGGCCTTCAAATCCCGCAAAATGTCACGCAAGCGGCTTGCTGGTTTGGGCATGAGCGAGGAAATGGCAGAGCGTGTTTATAATCAAATCCGCTCAAAGGCAATTACGCAGAAGTCTCTGTTGTTTAACAATTACAAGATAAAAGATATAAACGCATCAAACTGGGATGACTTTGAAGCGCGGCATGTATTCTTTGCGGCAGTAGCCAGAATGACTCGCCGTGGTATTCAGGAAAACGATGTCGGTAACTTGAATCTGTACATGACATCTACTATGGGCCAAGTTCTAACCCAGTTCAGAACATTCATGCTTGTATCTTGGTCTAAACAATTCTTGCATAACATCAAGGCAAGAGATGTAAAGGCTATGCAAGCAATGCTTGGTTCTGTTGCATTTGCGAGTCTTGGTTATATGGCGCAAGTCCAAGCGAACGCACAATTCAGAGAGGACAAGGAAGAATATCTGAAAAAGATGCTTTCCGTTGATGCTTTGGCGAAGGCATCGTTCCAGCGTAGTTCTTGGGCGTCTTTGTTTCCTGCCCTTGTAGATACTGGCGGGGCGTTTTTCACTGATGACCCTGTGTTTGCCTACCGTTCAACTCAGTTGGACACAAATCTAATAACAGGCAACCCAACTGTTCAGTTGTTATCTAAGGGATTATCAAGCGCACAGGCTGTATCACGCTCCTTGCTAAACCCAGATTTGCAGTTTTCGCAAGGCCAGCAACGGGCGTTGAACACATTGCTTCCGTGGCAGAACGCAATCGGTATCAAAAACGCACTAAACAAGTTGGTTGAACTAAGGCCAGAGTCAACGAAGGTAGAGTAGCAACAAGCCCACAAATAAGGTATAAAGGCTCTAAGGAGTAAGACATGACAGTAAGCAGCACCACCACGCGGAACAGCTACACAGGCGATGGCACTACCACCGTCTTTGCGTACACATTCAAGATTTTCGATGATGATGACATCACGGTAATCTTACGCACCACCGCGACTGGCACAGAGACAGTGCAGACAAAGACCACGGATTACAGCGTATCCGGTGTTGGCGATACTGGCGGCGGTAACATTACCTTTGGCACGCCTCCGACTGCTGCGCAAACTGTCGTGCTGCTTAGACAGACTGCACAGACTCAGACCACTGATTACACTCCTAACGACCCGTTCCCAGCCGCTTCACACGAAGACGCCCTGGACAAGCTGACACTGATTCAGCAGGACCAGCAGGACGAGCTGGACCGTGCTATTAAGCTGTCACGCACAAACACAATGACATCGACAGAGTTCACTGTTGGTGCATCTGACCGTGCCAATAAAATTCTGGCATTTGATAGCAGTGGTGAGTTGGCTGTTACACAGGAAATCGGTACATTTACCGGAGACTGGGCATCAGGCACATCCTATCAGCAGCGCGACATAATCAAGGATACCAGCAATGATAACATATACATTGCTAACACAGCTCACACCTCATCTGGCTCAGAGCCTATCAGCTCTAATACAGACAGCGCTAAGTGGGATTTACTTGTAGATGCGGCGGCAGCAGCAACTTCGGCGTCAGCAGCGGCATCTAGTGCAACGGCGGCGGCTGCAAGTGCCACAGCAGCAGCAGCCTCTGAGAGTGCGGCAGCAACCAGTGAAACCAATGCAGCGGCAAGCGAAGCCGGAGTAGCGGCAGACGCGGCAGCAGCGGCGGCATCTGCATCGGCGGCAGATACAAGCGCCACCAATGCCTCTACAAGCGAGACCAATGCGGCGGCAAGTGCGTCTGCGGCCTCTACAAGCGAAACCAATGCGGCAACGAGTGCCACATCTGCTTCAACTTCAGCATCGGCTGCATCAACAAGCGCCAGCAATGCGGCAACGAGCGCCACAAATGCTTCGAACAGCGCATCAGCAGCTTCGACATCAGCCAGCAATGCGGCGACTAGCGAGACAAATGCTGCGACATCAGAGACAAATGCGTCTAACAGTGCGTCATCAGCATCAACAAGTGCAAGCAATGCGGCTACATCTGCTGCGGCTGCTGAAGCGGCGTTTGATGCTTTTGATGATATTTATCTGGGCGCCAAGGCATCTGCCCCGACTGTTGATAATGATGGGGATGCGCTGACTGAAGGCGACCAGTATTTCAACACAACGAACAACACTTTGTTTGTGTGGAATGGTTCTGCTTGGCAAGCGGCGTCACCTGACATTGTAGGCGACACCACGCCACAGCTAGGCGGCAACCTCGACACCAACGGCAACGACATCACAGGCACTGGTGACATAGATATAACAGGCTCTGTGACTGCGACAAGCACAACAGGAGCGCAGCTAGAAGCTAAGTATGCGACTAATCAATCGTTGACAATTACGCAATCAGGCGGCGCTTCGTTAATCAAGTCCAGAAATGGCGCAAGTGATGGCGAAGTATATCTCATGGGTGGGCAGTCTGGGAAAACCAGACTGAAAGCTACAACAAGCGGCGACATCAGCTTCTACGACAGCACAGGCACCACGCAAGGTTTCTTCTGGGATGCCTCGACACAGCGGCTTGGGCTGGGGACTACGAGTCCTGCATCAGTTTTACACGCCGTTGGATATATAAACTCTGGCCTTGTCAATAATTCTGATAACACAAAAATTGGGGGGATTAGTTTATACGGAGCAACAGATAACGCCGCTAGAAGAAGCTGGGCAATAAAGCCAGAGTCAACATTTCTCGGAACGCTTGGGATTTGGGTTTCTAGCGCAAACAACACGGAACCAACAAGCGGCAATCAGGTCGTATCTATCAAATCCAACGGCAACGTGGGCATCGGCACTTCGAGTCCTAGTACAAACTTAGAAATTAATGGTGGAACAAACAATAATATTGTTCGCATTGTTTCTACAGATGCAAACGCAAACATAGAATTTGCTGATAATACAACGACATCTGGTCTTCAAATCGGCGCAAGCGGCGATAATATGAAGTTTGGTATTAGTGGCACAGAAGCAATGCGCATCGACAGCAGCGGCAACTTGCTGGTGGGCAAGACTAATAATGCACTGGCAAATGATGGAATTGTAATTCGTGGTGGTGGAGAACTACTTGCAACGAATACTAGCGACCTTAGTGGTAATTTCAATAGGTTAAGCACAGACGGTGGCATTGTTGGCTTTTACAAAGACGGCACCACTGTGGGGGTTATTGGTGCTTCCAGTAGTGATGTTTATATCGGAACTGGTGATACAGGTTTCAGGTTCCAAGATGGGTCTGATGCTATTGTACCGTTTAACACTACTACACTAGCTGCCAGTGACAATGTTTTAAGTTTGGGAGGCGGCAGTTCACGCTTCAAAGACCTCTACCTCTCCGGCGGTATCTACTTGGGCGGCACTGGTTCGGCTAATTATCTGGATGACTATGAGGAAGGGACTTGGACGCCTAGTGCTAGTAGTGCTAATGGTGATGCTGTAGTTAGCACTACTATAGAAAGTGCTACTTACACTAAAGTTGGCAATCTTGTAAATGTCCGATGCTATATTACTCTAACTGTGACTTCAGTAGGCACTGGAAACGCTAGAATAACCGGACTTCCTTTTACAAATAACGGTTATTACACACCGTTCACATCTACGCACGAAACATTTGCGGGTAGCACAGGTCAAGGCTGGGTTGCGCCTACATCCACACGATTAGAATTTCTAAATGCAAATTCAACAAGTACGCTTTCTATTAGCGGCACTGGCACAAAATACGCAATGATTTCTCTGACATATAAAACAGATTCTTAACTACCTCATTCGGATGATTGAGGCAGACAGTCCAGCCAAAGGAGATAAAAATGGCACTAACAGAAGAAACAATCCAAGACAAAATCGAGGTGGTGCAACCACACTCAATGGTGCAAGTTCGCACCGCAACAGTCATCAAGCGTGATGGCGTTGAGATTAGCCGTGGCTACCATCGGCACGTTGTAGCACCTGACGCAGACATCACAGGCGAAAGCGCAGAGGTGCAAGCTATCTGTGCGGCGGTACACACACAAGCCGTGAAGGATGCTTATGCGGCACATCTGGCCGAACAGGAGGTTTAACCTATGGCTAACACATACAACTGGGCGTTTAACTTTGACGTCTGCAACCAACCACAAAACGGACACGATGACTGCATCCAGACTATTCACTGGCGCATTACTGCTACCAGCGACAGCGTTGTTAATGAAGAAGGCAACCCATTGTCTGTGAGTGCATACGGCACTGCGGCTGTAGCAACGCCAGAGGAGGGCTGTCCTGATTACGTTGCTTTCGATGACATCACACCGGACTGGGCGAAGGAAAAGACGCTGGCGTCAATGGACAAGACTGAGGCTGAATTGCAGGCTGTTCTTGATAGCAAGCTGTCAGAGATGGCATCACCGCCTATGCGTCAGGCAGTACCAGCAAGCTGGGCATAACACTAACTGTTGGGGTTGATGATGACTGAGGACCAGAAAATCATTTTGGACGTAGCGGCTGGAACAGGCACCTTTGCGGCTTGGCTAGAAATGGCACCCGATGCTGTTGCGCTTATCACTGGTATCTGGGTCATCATCCGCATCTGGGAAACAGACACGGTGCGAAAGTGGACAGGCCGCAACTGATGTGGTGCATGCTTTTTTACTTTTTGTGTTCGTGGGTCTTGCCGAGGACAAGCGCCTTGTCAGCAATGACCTCTACTTTCGTAGCCTCGCCGATTGCGTCTGGTACGCTCAGACGCTTCATCGGCAGGGTTCCAACATAACCGCCTACTGCTTGCCAAAGCTGGTGCCAAAAGGGACGCGCATTTATGATTGACCCGATTTCTGCCGCCGCTACTGCATCAGCCGCCTTCACCACAATCCAACGAGGCTTCCAAGTCGCAAGGTCCATCGAGGAGATGGCTGGTGATTTGTCACGCTGGATGGGTGCGCTGTCTGACTTGGAACAGGCAGAGAAAGAAGCCAAGAACCCGCCCATATTCAAAAAGCTATTTGCTGGACAGTCTGTCGAGGCTGAAGCGATGGAGGCTTTCGCTGCCAAAAGCAAGGCAGAGGAACAGCGGGCGCAGTTAAAGCAGTACATCCAGTATAGCTACGGCCAGTCCAAATGGGACGAGCTTGTTAAAATGGAAGGCTCTATCCGCAAGCAGAGGCAGGAGACCATCTATCGCCAGCGCGAGAGACGCCGCAAGTTCATTGAGATTGCTGTTATTATAATGGCGGTTATAACAGGCGTAGGTGCGCTGGTTATGCTGGTGATGTGGCTAAGGGGGC
>Ga0208645_1002796_pt1 | contig 13494 bp, 10 predicted proteins | sample VirMetDEL_Sep_01_FD_184519 | JGI IMG/M metagenome (GOLD analysis project Ga0208645, IMG submission 184519) | Aqueous microbial communities from the Delaware River and Bay under freshwater to marine salinity gradient to study organic matter... | ecosystem: Environmental > Aquatic > Marine >...
ATGAGGTAGAAAAAACATTTGTTGAGGAAAGTATGCCTGACGGACTTCAAGGTTTAACTAAAGCTGACATGGTTAAATATATTCAATATGTTACTGACATAGTATTGAACGATTTTGGTTGTGAAAGGGAATTTAAAGTTAATAACCCATTGGAATATATGGCAAGAATCGGACTTTCAGCAAAAAACAATTTCTTTGAAAAGAGAGATGGTGAATATACAAGAGTTGAAATACCATCATCAATTGATGGGGTTTTTGATGATGATTTTTAATTAAAAAAAGGAATAAAGATGAAGATTGTAAAGAGAGATGGAACCAAACAAAATTTTGCACCAAACAAAATTTTAACAAGAATTAAAACACAAGCCAAAGGCCTTAACGTTAACTCAGACCTATTATTTCAAGAAGTAATACCCTTGATATCTGATAATATGACAACAACTGAGGTTGATGAGGTGATAGCATTTAAAGCTGCTGATAAAATCATACAACACCCAGATTATTCGTTATTGGGTGGTAGGATTCTTTTAAGTAGGCAATCAAAACTAATTGGTAAAGAATTACAGGATGTTGACCTTACTTATGATTTCTTTGGTGCGACAACTTTCTTAACCAAATACTCTATGAAAAATGACGATAATATACCAGTAGAACTACCGTCATGTATGTACAAAAGAGTTTCAGAGTTTCTAAGTAATAACCCAAAAGAATATAAAAATCTATTGGAAGAATTAACCTCTAAAAGAGGTAATTTTGCTACACCAACATATACCAATGCTGGTATACCAAAACGAGGTGGAATGATTAGCTGCAACTTGACACATTTAGAATCTGATACAATTGAAGGAATCGAAGAGACCTTAACAAAAATATCTTACGCTTCAAAAGAAGGTTCTGGTATAGGTCTACTCATAGACCCGATACGAAGTAAAGATAGCTACGTCAGCTCATTCAATGGTAAAGCTGGTGGTGTTGTTAGATTGGCTGATATGGTCCAGTCTAAAATGCGTTTCTATAAACAAGGTTCACGTTCTGGAAGCTGCGCATTGTATTTATCTGTTTGGCATCGAGATATAATCGACTTCTTAGAATTAACATTACCTGTTGGTGATGAGCAACTTAGAACTAGAGATTTATTTACCGCAGTTGTAATCAACGACTTATTCATGGAAAAATTACAATCAGGTGAAGATTGGCATCTATTTTGTCCAAATGACATTAAAAAAGCTGGTTTAAAACCGTTATATGATTTGGCTGGTGAAGAATTTAATATTGAATATCAGAAAGCTGTTGATTTAGGTATTGGTGTTGCTGTTAATCCGAAAAAGATATTTGACGCCATAATAAAATCACAAGTTGAAAGTGGTAAACCTTATGTGATGTTTAAGGATAATGCCAATAAGCGAAATATGCAAGATAATATTGGGGTCATCAAACAATCAAATTTATGTATCGAAATTTTTCAAGCATCAAAACCAAACTACACACCACAATGCACATTAGCATCGTTGAATTTAGCTGAACACACTTCTCTAAAATCAATTGCTAAAACTACCAAAGTGTTGGTTAGAGCATTGAATAATGTTATTGACAAAAATAAATGGAGTGATGAGTGGAGTAAGAATGCTGGTGAACATCAAAGAGCGTTAGCAATCGGTGTGGCTGGTTTAGCTGATTTCTTTGCCAAACATAAGATAGCTTATGAATCTGAAGAAGCAAAGAAATGGAATGAGGATATATTCAGTACAATGTATAAAGCAGCTGTAATGGAATCGATGGCTATCGCAGAAGAAAGAGGTGAGAATTACCCAGCATGGGAAGGTAGCCGATATTCAAAAGGTGAAACTTATATTGAAGGTTGGTCACCATTACCTGAAGGTGAACCCATACCAATGTACAATAGTATGTTAATTGGACTTATGCCAACAGCATCAAGTGCAATCTTATTGGGTAGTTTTGAATCATTTGAACCTGTTACAGCTAATTTGTTCACACGTAGAGTTGGTCAAGGTGAATTCTTAGTTGTTAACAAATATCTTGTAAGAGAACTGATAGAATTAGGTCTATGGGATTCTGAAATGATTGATAAGGTTATTTCAAATAAAGGTAGTATTCAGAACATAATGGAAATACCAGAAGATATCAGATATCGATATAAAGATGTTTGGGAGATACCACAAAGAGTGTTATTGGATTTGGCGATTATACGAAATAAATATGTTGACCAATCACAATCACTTAATGTTTATCATGCTGATGCGAAATACTCTAAAATTGCCAGTGCATTGATGTATGCTTGGAAAGGTGGTCTAAAAACAGGTGTATATTACACAAGAAGTAAATCTAAATTGGATACAAATACCAAATTAGCAACTTCAAAAGTAAATGAATTACCAGAAAAACCTAAAGATAGTCAATTTGAATGTTTTGGGTGTAGTGCATAACGGTTTTGCTAAAATAAAATGCGATTAAAAATGAAGACTTTTCGAGATACACAGAAGCAACAAGAAACTGATGAGACTGACGGACGTACCGTCCCACGCATTTGGTTTAGCAATTGTTGGCGCAAGTTTTTCAATTCCTTTCTTTCACCGTTTCAGTCGCTGTCGAACTGTCGGATTTTGTTGCTGGTAGTGGAGTGGTGGAAACGTCAGCCGAATTGGGTTGCGATACTTCTTGGACTTGCTCTAATTGGGTGTCATTGGGTTTATCTAATTTTTCTACGATGAAAGGAGTAAGTATTCCGAGTAGATACCCAAGTACCAACATCGCAAGTTGCGCTTGTGATTCAGCTTTTTGTACCCAATACTGTCCGAACATCCACTTTAAACGAAACAATTCGAACCAATTTACGTTGGTGAAATACTTTCCTTCGTCATCGTCCATTGAGTACTTCTTGTCGAGGAACATTACATTAAGGTTACCGTTTGAATGTCCTTTGACTTCTGGCTTTGTGATTAATTCAACCTCCAATTTTTCACATTGAAATTCAAGAAGTCGATGTTTAACGTTGCAAACTTCAAATTCCTTGCTATAACCCTCGTCTTCGCAGTAGTAGATGTTGAATTTCATAGGTTTTTCAAATGTGTGCCAACGGTTTGCGTGTTTATTTAGTTGCGATTTAAAAAGATAAAATTATGATTACAAAAGAAGATTATTTAGAAGCACAAAAGGTGGTATTAAGATACAGACAGCAATTGAATAAACACGCTGTTATGTGTCGTTATTTTAAAATGTTGATACCTCAATTTGGAAAATTTTCTAATGGAACTTACGATATAGTAGGTGTATTGTGGTTTGGTAGATTGATGGGTAAATGTACCGAATCAAGATGGAATAGCGTAATGAATGTTGGTGATTGGAAAGATTTACCACAATATCACCTACGGTCTGATATGACTCCACAATTTTTAAAATTATGACACATAACGGTTGCAAATATGAGAAGTAAATTTTTCCTTTAAAATTTTTTTATTTTAAAATTTATTTCTTATATTTGTTGTTATAAGTATGTAAAAATAATTTATGAGATTACCTAGAAAATTAAAAAAGAAACTTATAGCCAAATTTGGTAGGGAACTAGTTAGAAAAATTGTTTCTGGTGAAGTTACATACCAAGCTAAAATAACACAAGAAATGAGCAATGATGGTTGGAAAGTATATTATGGTAGTAAAACAATTTTTTATGAAATACGTTAATTATTTTTATTGTTTATAACTAGAATATATACGTAACTGTTTGTAAGTAATTGATTATCGGGAAGTTATTAGGCTAATTTCTTAAAAAAGTTAAAGATTCTTTAAGAAATCTTATAAGTTGATTTAACTAATTTACAAATTTATTTCTTGTGATATATTTATTGATATGGCACAAGGTAAATATATCAACATACGTTATCCATTCAGGGATAGCCAACAAGGTTTCTATTTAGATTTAACCAATACTGATGCAGCAGCAATCAGGTCCGACCTAATGCATTTAATATTAACGCAAAAGGGTCAAAGACTATATATGCCAGATTTTGGTACTGATTTATTAAAATATATATTTGAACCGAACGATAGTAAAACTCTATCAGACATTAAATTTGATATTAATGAGACGGTCAAAAAATACATACCAAATCTAAGAATCAATGAGGTAATAGTCGATAGAGACGAAAATAACGAGCATAAAGCAACATTAACAATAGATTATACATTAACTGAAGATGTATTCGAACAAAATGATGTAATCGTTATTAATCTTTAAATTTAAATTTTTTCCATTATAATCTATTTATTATTAAAGAATTTATAATGGCCCAGAAAATACCATATTTTGCTAGAAACTTTGCTGACGTTCGTACAGAATTAGTTAACTACGTTAGGCAATATTACCCTCAAATCTTCAATGATTTCAATGATGCATCCGTTGGGATGATGCTTTTGGAACTTAATGCTGCGGTAGGAGACATGTTATCATTTCATACTGATAGGATGTTTCAAGAGACACAAATTAATTTTGCACAAGAACGTTCCAGTGTATTGAGTATGGCTAGGACTTTTGGTTTAAAGGTACCTGGTAAACGTGCAAGTGCTACAATTGTTGATTTCAGTGTAACAGTTCCAGTATTTGGTGATACTTTTGATTTATCATACGCACCAGTTATTAGACAAGGCGCTCAGGTATCTGGTGGTGGTAAAGTTTTTGAAGCCTTAAACGATATTGATTTTTCATCACCATTTAATTCTAGTGGAATACCGAATAGGTTAGTTGTACCTAATTTAGATGGTTCTGGTAATATTATCAATTATACCTTAACAAAAAGGGAACAAGTTATAAATGGTGTTACTAAGATATTTAAACGTGCTATTGGTCAGAATGATGTTAGACCTTTCTTTGAGGTTACATTACCTGATAATGATGTAATATCAATCAATTCAATAATAACGTTAGAAGGTACCAATTATACACAAACACCGAGTGTTGACCAATTCTTGAATTTCGATAATAGATGGTACGAAATGGATGCCTTGGCTGAAGATAAGGTTTTTATCGAAGACCAACTTTCACCAAGCACACAATCTGGTATTAGAACAGGTAAATGGGTTAGAGTTGATAGAAGATTCATAAGAGAGTATACTGATTTAGGGTTCACCAATATAATATTTGGTGGTGGTTCTCAGGATATCGGTTCTTTATGTGATTTTGACGTTGATACCACATTGGTCAATAGAATTGGTGATTTCATCAATAATATGAGCTTGGGTACAACATTAACACCCAATACAACGATGTTCATCAGTTATCGTGTTGGTGGTGGTGCAGCAACGAATCTTGGACCTAATGTAATTAATACTGTTAACAACGTTAATATGTTGGTCAATGGTTCAGACCCAGCGGTTAATGCGGCAGTTCGAAATTCGTTAACGGTGAATAATCCATTACCAGCAATAGGTGGTAAAGATGAACCATCAGTTGAAGAAATAAGAAATTTGGTAAGGTATAACTTTTCAGCACAGAATAGATGTGTAACATTAAAAGATTACCAATCAAGAGTTCAGCTAATGCCAGGTCAATTCGGTTCACCATTCAGAACTGGTGTTATTGAAGACCAGAATAAGGTAAGTATTTACGTATTAACACTTAATAGTGATGGTACATTAGCAAATCAAACCACATCAACCTTAAGGAATAACATATCCGAATATTTGGCTGAGTACCGAATGATGAATGACTATGTTGAGGTGAAGAGTGGTAAAGTAATCAATCTTGGTTTTGACATAGAGGTTTTTATCGATAAACAATACCCACAGACACAGATTATAAGCCAAGTGATACAAGAGGTTCAAAATTATATGGACATCAACAATTTTGATATGGGTGAGTCAATTTATATGAGTCAATTGATTGAAAATATTAATAATGTGGGTGGCGTACTTAATGTGATAAATCTTCAAGTATTCAATAAGGTAGGTGGTAATTATTCATTGAATGAGATATCACAACCATTTATAAATGAAGAAACGTTGGAGATTGATTTATCACAGAACTATGCACTTATAGGTGACCCTATAAGTATGTTTGAAATTAAGATACCAGCTACAGACATAAGGGTTAGAGTTAGAACAAATTAATTCAAATGTTGACATAAATAAATTGTTGTACTATATTAAAAATAAAAAATGAGTTGTGGTTGTAAAAATGTAAGAGACACTAGCGTTCCAGATGCTAAATTAATGGATAGTAATAAATCGATAAACACAAATAAAGTGTTTAAGTGGTTAATATTTATTGGAATGGCAATTTTGTCACCATTATACATACCAGTTTTCATTTATTTTATATACACAATTATAATTAAAAATGAGAATTTAGACATGACTTATGCTTTAAAATCGATAGTCGAGTTGATGAAAACACAAAAAATTTTAAACAAGAAATTTGATATCGATATTGCTGATTTAGAAGTATATGACGAAAATAAAGAATTTGAACTGGTAAATGTCTAAAACAATACGAATACGAACAACACCAAACGGTGATGATAAATTTATCAAAATCAATATGGAGCAAGATTTTGATTTTGTTGAAATTTTATCATTAAAAATATCACAAAAAGACCTTTACACAACATTTTGTGCTGGATATGGTGCTATCGTTGGTAGAGTATCTGTTAATGGTGGTTTTGGTGTTCCTAACGCTAAAGTAAGTGTTTTTATACCAGTTTCAGATTTAGACAGGGAAAACGATAAGATATTCGGTTTATATCCCTTTGAAACTATTTCAGATAAGGGGCCAAACGGTTTAAGGTATAATCTATTATCTAAAGAAAATCAAACAAACGATGATTGTTTTACACCAGTCGGTGATTTTCCAGACAAGAGAACTTTTTTGGATGATGATACGATGTTGGATATATATTGTGAATATTATAAATTCACAACGACAACAAATGCTGCTGGTGATTATATGATATTTGGCGTACCTACAGGTGCGCAGATAATGCATGCTGAAGCTGATGTTTCAGACATCGGTATAATCAGTCAAAAACCATTTGATTTTATCAGAAAAGGTGCTTCTGAAGAAATATTTGAATCAACAACAAAATTCAGAGATAGTGATGAGGACTTAGATTTTAATACTCAAATAATCAGTAGGTCACCAATCGGTGTGAATGTCCAACCATATTGGGGTGATGAGGATACATGTAATGTTGCAATAACAAGGCGTGATATTGATTTAAAAGCTGCTATAACACCACAAGCGATATTCATGGGTTCTATATTTGGTGACAATGAAGAAAGTTCGTTGAGTTTAAGGTGTAAACCTAGAGAGAATATGGGCGTTTTAGATGGTCAAACCGCTGGTACTGGTAGAATTGAAATGGTAAGAAAAACCATTGCTGGTAATATCGAAAGGTTTGATGTTGGTGGTGCCCAGCTAATTGACAGTGATGGTGCTTGGGCATATCAAGTACCAATGAACTTAGATTATAGAGTAACTGACGAATTTGGTAATTTAGTACCTACTGATGACCCAAAAAAGGGTATACCGACAAGAGCTAAAGTAAGGTTCAGAATAAAAATGGATATTACTGGTGGTGAAGGTAATTTAAGAGAACGTGCGGCATATCTTGTTCCTAATAATCCACTTAAAAAGGGTGGGTTAAATACTGATTTTGAATTTGGCCCCAATACTAACGATGAAAGTTTAGCTGAATTAGTTTGGAATGGTATATACACTGTTAAAAATTATATACCTAGATACCAAAAATCAACCAGACCAAATTTGGAACCAACAATACGTAATTTTGTTGGTATCAAAGATGTTGATAGTGCTAGGGGTAAATATACGCCATTTCCATATAATCATTTAAATTTTGAAACCGAGGCTTTATTTGGTTTTATATGTACTTTAACACTAATTTTAACGACACTGATTATTTTTATCAATCTAACAATATTAACACCAATAAACGTGCTAATTAGTACTCTTAATGATGTTTTAGATTTTTTTGGTATACCTTTAATACCTTATATACCATGTATCACTATAAAATGTAATAATGTTCCTTATGCGCCTGGATGTTGTTCATCAAACAGTGGCCAATTCCCTTGTACGGCACCCAGAGCTGATTTAGGTTGTGGTGCTGTTGAAGACCCAAGTGTTGTATGTGTCGGTTTAACCTCTGACAATGATGTTAATCAAACGCTACCACCAGCAGATGCTGGTTTTATGGCATGTACAGCAGCATCTTTAGCTCAAGAGCTTGAGCTATTCCAATTTGATTTTTATAATGACTGGGTTAATGGTGCGTTATATTCACCATTATTTAAACTTAGAGTTAAAGATGGTGGAACTGGTAAAGAAAGATTTTGTGAGTGGTCTTCTGGTGGCTCACCAACTGACCTATCTGTTGATAATGATATTGACGGTAATTTCGATAACGATAATTATAATGATATTGATTTAGTTGATAGTTGTTATGGAATACCTTTAGGTTGTTCAAATGCCACTGAAGATTTTTGTGGTAATTTTGATTTGTGTGAAGTACCAGCTGTAAATAGAAAGGGTCACCGATATAATTATAATGTGGCACTAAATCATGGTTTAATCGTTAAATCCAGAGATGGTTATTTTTATTATGCTCCATATGCGAGAACTAAAGATGAGTATTTATTGGCTACTGATATTGTAACATTAGGTTCCAGTGTTAAATGTCATTGGTTAGGTTTACCATCAGTTTATGATTTATTTGTCGATACCACTTATAAATTACCACCTTATGTTGCTGAAACAGACCCTAATAATAGTAGTATCGTGATAACTAGTGGTATGGATACCGCTAGAGCCAATTTAGGTTCTAACCCATGTAATATTGGTAATGTTGGTTTAGATTCACTATTTTTTGATGTTAATTGTTTTTTTACAAGGACAGATTCACAAACCTGTGGTAATCTAAGGCGACAATGTGAATTGGGTGTAGGTTTTGATGAAGTTAGACCTAATTCAAATCCAGATAATTTATTAACTCAGGATGATATTGATGTTGAATTTACTCGGAATGTTTTTGCTTGGATGAATGGTGTTGATTTAAATGGTACTCGATTGAATAGTATATACCAGACACCATTTGATGTTGATGCTAATTTTGATAATTTACCGTATTGTGGTAATCAATATGGGACTGATGATTATAATAGATTCAGATATGGTTGGATAGATAATAATAATACTGGCACAATGTGTGATGGTTTTCCACAATCAGTTAACTCATTTTATTTTTATTTTGGTTTAAATAGAAATAAAACCGCTTTATCCAAAATGCTATCAAAATATTTTGCTCCATGTCCAATAAAAGATAAACCAGATTTTCTAATAATAGGTGATACAACTGATAGTACCGTACTTTGTAACAATGGTGCTGGAAATGGTGAAATTAATGTTAGTATACAAGGTGGTACACCACCATATACATACTTTTGGACATATCCAGATAATACACAAGTTACCATAACTGGTAACACAAAACCTTTACTGGATGACCCTGATTTAGAAGACCTTTGTGGTGGTTCATATATATTAACGGTTATTGATTCGAATGGTCTATCATCAACAATAACATTCATTGTTGGTGAACCACAACCAGTTTCATGTCTTACTGAAGCTATACCAACGACAAACCAAGGTGCCAATGACGGTATTATAAATGTATTTATTAATGGTGGTGTTGGACCTTATACTATGGATATTTCACCAGACCCAAATAACGTATATCCACAGTCTAATTTATCTGCTGGGCAACAGGTTATTAATAATTTACCTGTTGGTTCATATACTATAGATATCGAAGATTCTGAAGGTGGTACAACGCAGTGTATTGCTGAGATAACCGAACCAGAAGGTTTAATCGTGTTAATAAATCATTTATATGACATTGGTTCAGTTAATGACCCAAACGACCCAAACGACCCTGATTATTACAATTATGATGATAATAGTCAACCGTCACAAAATGCTGATGTTGAAACGTTTTTGCTATGTAATGGTGATACAAACGGTACAATCAGAGCATTAGTATTCGGTGGTGTTCCACCATATAATGCCACAATATCACCAAACCCAAATAACATTACGGTAATAACTACCACTTCACCAGTACCAACATTTATTTTCACACCTTTGGAAGCTGGCACATACACAATAGAAGTTGATGACAATGCAGGTAATGTAATTCAAACCGTTGTATTAGTTAGTCAACCACCAGTATTTGAAGTTGGTGACATAGGTAGTTTCATCGCACCAACGATAACACCAACGACAATTGGGGTTACGGTGGCACCATTTAACAGTGGTGAAGATATAACATATTATTTATATGATAGTAATGGTCAATTGATTCAAGAAGTGACAGTTCAACAAGGTACATATGAGTTTTCTGGTTTAACAGCCAATACAACCTATCAAATAGCGGCACGTAATGAAAATGGTTGTTTATCAGACACTATAGAATTAACAACATCATCATAAACCAACTTTATTTTTTAATAAAACATCATATAATATATTTACCATTATAGGGTAAAAAATAAATATGAGTAATGATAGAATAAGGTACAGATTACGAAGCACTGATTCACAGTTAAGTACAGATACCGATACATTTATTAAATTGAATTTAGAGGGTAGTAGGCGATTATTACCTAAAAATGAAATTAATGAAACGGTAGACAGTACTGAGATTTTTAATAAAGAACGTCAGTCAAGTAAAAAATACAGGGTTTTTGGTACAATTAAACCATTAGCCAGTAATGTACTTTTCAACTTAACAGGTGACCAACCAACGACATCAGGTGACTTTTCAAATTCAGCATCTTATGGTTGGAGTGTTTTTAATAATGAAAAATTTAAGAAAGACCCTATCGATGACTTTAATGATGATACTGGTCAATATAGTGGATTAACATATCCACAATCGTATAAAAAGTTTTTAAAGGAAAAAGATGGTTGGTTTGGTTTTTATAACCCAGATGTTCTATTAACTGGTAATTGTGATTTTTACACAATGGAACCCAAAAAGGAAAGGTTTTCATTTAAACCCACATCCAATAAAAAATGGGAATTAACACTGACATATCCATTTTCTGCTGACACAACTCACTTTTTGGTGAGTGGTGCAACATTTGGTGGTCTTAAAATAGTCGGTAGACAAACGGTAAGTATTGGTGGTAGGGATAGAATAGCCTTTTCAACACCAGTTAGGCACAATTTAAAACAAGGTGATTTAGTTTTTATTGAAGGTTTAGACCCAGTTACTTTAGACGGTTATTATCGCGTTACAAGAACAGGTCTTGATAATGGTACCATGAGAGATTATTATTTTTCTGTTGATATTGACCCAACTAATATTAATAGTGTAAATAATACAAGATTAAGAAGGGTTTTAGGTGGTAGACAGAATGGTTTCCAATCTAGATATTATTTAAGGATATTTAAAAAGATAACCACCGTAAACACAAGCATTAATAATGGTATCATTGAGAGTGATGATTATGAAATATATCAAGCAGCGTTCTCACAAACAGTATTCAATGATGAGGTATGTCAATTCGTATTTAATGAAGATGTTGACGTTAGTAATATCACTGACATTTTAAATAGGCCAATAAGTGAAATGTTTTTAACAATAGTTAAAACCAGAGATAATGATTTTTTCACACCTATACAAGCTGGCTTGGATTGTGGTAATGTTGCTGGTATCTTTGATTTTTATCCAAATATACCTGATGTTAGACAACTTAGGGACGGTCCGAATGGATTACCCAATTACAATGACTCACCAGACCCACTAACAGCTGATGTTAATATTAATGATGATATGTTTTATGGTGATATTGTCGAATATAATGATTATGAATTAATAGAAAATGTATTGGGTGTGGTTGGACATAGGTTCAATACTGAAAATAGAATTTCAAATGGTATAACTATCGGTTGTGGTGTTTCAAATGGGGCTAAATGTATTGCTGGTCCTAGACACGAAGGGTATTTTTATTACCCACATCATAGAATTAAAATAAGAGACTTTTCAACTTACATTGAGCAGGGAAATGCAAATACTGTTGGTATACCTGATTATGCTTTTGATTTAGGTGATGGTAGATGGTTATGGCGCGATTTATTGGATATCGGTGTAAATGATGGTCAAGAAGAAACACTTAACTATCCATTCTTAAATGGTGCCCATTATACGTATCAGAACTTTTGTTTTCCAGTTAGAAGACAAGACCCATACGGTCAATATGACCTATATTATGGTTATGAGGTCGACCAGAATGGTGGACAACTTAATTATGAACCCTTTGATATTGTTGGTGTGGGTATAACAGATAATTTTGATGTAAATTCCGCTGAAGATGCTTGTTGATAGATATCAAATAAAATTACCTAGACCTGAGTCAAGTGCAACGACAATCAATGTTCCAGTTGACCTTACACCACAGATGGTTGACCAAGCGGAAATCATTGATAGAAAGTTTGTTGAGGTGGAAGTTGAAAATGCGATTAATCCAATATTGGATTATGAAAAAGTAAGATTTTCACCAGCTTTAATTTTTCCAAGTCCAAGTGCCAATACAATTAATCCACCAATAATTCAATTACAAGAAGTTAATTATGAATTGAATATGTTGGATACTACGAACAACGCTTATTTTACAAATACATCATATTCTGATATTGGTTTTGATGATGATGATTTAAGGTTTAGAAAAAATAAATTAACAAAGTCATTTTTAAGGTTAGATTTTTATGATTCAGATATTTTAACTGACCAAAGATTGGTGGCGTCAATGGCGATAAACCCCAATATAACATTTGCCGATATACAACCAAACAGTCAATTATACCCAGTAGCCAATAAAAGATTATCATTTAAATTAAATAATCCACTGATTAATAATGAAGTTTTTGGTGAAGGTTATTTTGTTTATTATTTTAAAGATGAGGTAGATATAAATTTACCTGAATTTTTGTATATGAGAGCAACCTTTAATAACGCAAAAACTGGTCAGGTCACTGGTTTGATGACATTAAATAACCAACCACCAATCGATGATTTAGTTGACCAATTACATACCAGATATGTCCTACATAGGTCACAAACTGGTTATTTTTACGCATTTGATGACCAATATAGTTCAAATATTTTATTTGGCCAATTATTACCAACACCAAGCGTTACAATAAGATTATACGAAGTGAGAGTAGCTTAACATGAAAGTTTTAAGAAGAAAAATATTATTGGATGACCTTAAAAGTTTTGATGATGGGTTGGGTCATGAAACAATAACGGCAACATCAATATATATGAAGGTTGAAATGATTCAAACCATTGATGATTTGGGTATGGTAACTGATTTACCTTTCATACCAAATGGTGGTCAATGTGCTCAATTCGCTGGTACAATAATAGTTACAGATGTAACATGTTATGACCCAAACTCACC
>Ga0208645_1002801_pt1 | contig 13484 bp, 33 predicted proteins | sample VirMetDEL_Sep_01_FD_184519 | JGI IMG/M metagenome (GOLD analysis project Ga0208645, IMG submission 184519) | Aqueous microbial communities from the Delaware River and Bay under freshwater to marine salinity gradient to study organic matter... | ecosystem: Environmental > Aquatic > Marine >...
TCTCCATCACCGCAGCGTGGGTCTTACCGGCTCTTCGATGAATGACACATAAGCCAAAACGATGTTGGCTCATTAATTCATGGATTTCTCGTTGAAATGGTCGAGGGGTGTAATCAATCGTTATTTCTTTAGTGGTCAATGTAAGGTCCTTGTGGCTTTAATATTCTCATCAATAATCGTTATATTGAGGTAATCAGCTAGAAAAGTACAGAAGTCTCTACTCTGTTGGATATTATCAAAGTCTTCAAACACTAAGACGACTCTTTTGGTTTCTTCATCGATAATAAGTTTAACTTTAATTTCTGGGTCAATCATTGTCTAAGGCTAGGGTTGTAATTCGGGTGTATATATACGCTATAAACCGCCACCAGTTTTCCGGGGGGTGGGGGGGGTGTTGCCTGAAAAACGATACCCCCCTAAGAAATATAGCGTTTTTGCGTGGCAGCCATAAGGTTTCAGCCATCTAAGCTGGTACTTTCTGTAGAATTACCAATGCTTTTTAAACTCTGGTCTGTAGGGTGGTCTGTATCCTCTGCACTCGTACCACTTATCGCATATGCGTGGCTCGACTGGACCTCCTTCAAATTGCTATCATCCTTCCACTTCACCACCACATGATTGATCTCACCTTTGTGTTCATTGACCACCTTATCATTAAACGCAGGTATCAACTTACTAGCATACCAACGATTGTTATGAAGGATATCTCTCAACAACGTAACCTCCACATGCGTTAAATCCTTCCTTCTCTGATACTCTTCAATCTGATCCTGACTCTCGTCTAGTCTTGTCAGAGCTCCATGCATTCTTGCTTCTTTCAAGTCTTTCTTGAAATCTTCGTCTTCTCTCGTGCCATGGTAGACGGTGGTAAGCGATGGCATGTTTTTCCCTCTGCAAATCGATGTCAACGTCTTCCCCATCATTAATTCTGTAATAATTCTTTTCTTTTGCTCTTCGGATAACATCTTCTCTACTCCATCCTTTAAACTGTTTTAATCCCATTAAAGCATTAATACGACCTTCAATCGTTAATGCACCAGTCGACATACCTCCATGTAGGTAGCATCTTCCATTCTTTCTAGCTTTGGCTTGACATGGATTACCATCATACTTTCTTCGTGCACCACAAATAACTTTCTTTAATGGTCTACCAACCATATCAAACTACCATTTAATTCCTAGATGTTTTCTAGCGAACTCCATTGCTTGTTGCTGCTCTAACTCATCACCATACAACAATAACCTCTCCCAGACCTCATACTGATGATCTCTGGAATTAGCTCTCATCTCTTTCATCAAATAACTCCTATCCTGACCTTTACGTTTCCTTTGACCATCTACAACAGTTCGATAGGCTAAGTTTGTGTTCTTCTTAAATGCTGAAAGAATATTAACTACCTTGGGATCTGTATCTTCCTTCCTTGTTTCTATTACTTGTTTATTACTTGTTTTAGATGGAGGGGGTCGTAGCACCCCCCCTGGGGGGGTCTGTAGACCCTCCCCTCTGGACATTTCTGACCCCATCCAATCAAAATCAATACCATGATGCTGCTTACCATGTTTAATCTCTGTCTGTATGATGTTCTTCTTGTTCAACTCTTGAATACTCCTTCTAATAGTTCTTCGATTAAGGTTGGTGTTCTTCTCTAAGAACGAAATTGATGGGTAACACTTTTCTGTTTTCAGATTATAACAATTAATTAATTCAAACATCACCATCTTTTCTGCTTTGGTGATTGTTTTATCTCTCATTACTCTTTCGAGTAAATCCCATTTAATCCAGAACTTTTGTCTCATGTGATACCTTCGAGTTAATCATTATTGGCATGTAATCATTGTACTCAGGTTTCAATACTTGAATGTCTAAAGCAAATAAAGAATATCCAATAATACAACCAATGGGGATACGCAATGTTCGACCATATCCTCCATCTAATTTGATCTTGCCATCCTCAATCTCAAAACTAATACAAGCTGACATCAATATTCTTTCTTCATCTTTGTGTTCGAGATATCCTAAGGATTTAATGATTGCGGGTCTTTCAAGATTGAAATCTCTTCTCTCTAACCATTCCCCGGTATCACCCTTAATATCCTGCCAATAAACCTCAATGGGTTTATAGATATTAGGTTGTGGTAATGTAATCATGTGCAAGATTGTAATTAAACTTACTCATTTTAAAAACAAACAAAAGTACAACTTTGATTATTTAAAGCTGGTACGCAACTTTGTTGTAGATCAAACTAATGTATTCACTATGTTCTACTTATGGTACAATTTATTCCCGATTATTTTAAAAAGATCAACTTAGATCATTTCTCACCAGAGCAACTCAATAGCACAATAGACTATTGGGTAGCTGCTTATTGTTACTTAACTCAAGAACAAAGAAGAATGAAAAAACCCAAACCTCGAATGGTTGCCGGGGTGGTTGTTCAGAACGCAGTTGAAAAATTCTTTAAGGAGAAGAAAGACAAACAAGATGTGACTGAAGATGCGATTTCGGAATATCGAAAAGAATGCATAGGCATGGATGAATTTGATTTTGAAAGAGAAAAAGTTTTAGAGATGTTACCTGATACGATCATTAATGGGATCAAAGCAGGAATGGACCTAGGTTATGACAAAAAAGAATTAGAGTCTGAGTCTTACATCTCCATCGAAATACCAGGAATAGTTTTACCCATCATTGGCAGGACCGATGTTCAAACTTCGGATAAAGATGTTGATGAATGGAAAACTATGTGGGGTTCAAAGAGCAGTCGAGTTTTGAAGGATGGATCTACTTCCCAGTCCTGGTCAAAACCTAACCCACCAAAAGAACCAAACATGGGTCATGTCAAGCAAGTAGCCACATACTACAAAGCAACCGGCATCTTACCCAAGATTGTCTACGTTACTTCTAAGGATTATGCGATACACGATGAAAAGAGTACCTCCTTACTGAAAGCAGATCACTTAGAATATTGTATTCAACAATTCAAAGCTGCTGCTCTTGCAAGACAAACAATAGTAGAAAAATCAGAAACAGTTGATGACATGTTTAAGTTTGTTTCACCTGACTTCTCATACTTCAAGTACACTGGTTTTCCTGACGAAATAATGATCGATCTAAAAAAGAAATGGGGTCTAATATGAACGATAATCAACACATCAATGTGTTATGTAAAGCAATCGATACTGTTAATGATACTAAGGGTATTAATTTTAAGGGTAAAGATTATACACAAGTTAAAGATAGAGTGGAAGTCTTTCGTAGGCATTTTGGAGTTGCTCCAAGTATTATCACTACGATTGAAGAAAAAGAAAATACTGTCACTGCAGAAACAAAAATTATTTTTGATGAAGTAGTAGTCGCTAATGGGATATCCCAGAAAGTCCGGGGTGCTAATCCTATTCTCAAAGCGGCAGCGGTGGAGATGGTAGAGACTGCATCAGTGGGTCGAGCTCTAGCGAAACTCTCTCTTCATGGGGGTGAGTTTGCATCTTCTAATGAAATCGAAAATGCAGTCGATAATGAAAAAATTATTGATGAGAAAAAAGTGGAGTCTATCCAATCATCAAACAAGATTGATAATCTTCAATGGGAGGAAGAGAAACAAAAGATATTAGCTTCAGTACAAAAGGCTAATCATATGGGTCAATTCCGAAAAGCGTTAGCTTCCCATGAAGGTTTTATCAATATGCTGAAAAGCAGTAACCCGGAACTCTATCAAGAGTTGGACCAACTATTAACAAAAAAAGAAAAGGAGTTAAGTAATGGATCAAAATTCATATGAACTTAAAAATGGTCAAGGAACTATTCATGTTAATCAAAAACAAGGAATGCCAAGTAAGACATCAGGGAAACCTATGGACTGGGATTACTTTGGAAGTGTTAACATTGATGGTCAAACCTATAACTTTATTGTTTACAAAAAAGAAAGTGGATCTGGAAAAGCATATTTAGATATGAGGGTCTTAGGATTAAATGGATAAGAACCATATTGAACTAGAAAAAATATTAGACGAAGCAAAACGTCTAGTCACTGGTTCTCGTCAACATGACTATGGTAACTTTGAAGATAATTTTAAAAACATTACAGAAAGTTGGGGGTTGCTCGATCATTCGATGCAGCCTTCTACTGCTTGTATGATGATGGCATTACTCAAGATAGCAAGAGTGAAACAAGAAAATGTTTACAAGTTTGATAGCTATGTTGATGCTATTGCTTACATTGCAATGTCTGGTGTTTTGAGAAAGAAGGAACAAGGAAACTTATATGACACCCAAACAGAAAATAATTTATGATGCCATTAAAGATTTCCAAAAGAAGAATGGATATAGTCCAACCTATCAAGAACTAGCGAATGCAACGTCAATGAAATCCAAAGCTAGTGTTCATAAGATTGTGAAACAATTAAAAGAAAGAAATAAAATTATTCACATTGATGGAAAGAATAGGTCCATAGAAATCTTACATGGCTAGATGGACTTACTTTGAACGAGGTTCACACTTTTCCGAATGGCATCGTCAGTTTGATGGTCTTGCTGGAATTGATGTGGACTTCGTAGAAGTCTGTCCTGAGTGTTATGAACCTTTATGCTTTATGGAGTTAGCTTATGACAAAGGTCAAGCATACAAAGCAACAACCTTTATCAAAAAAATTTCAAAGAAATGTGAAGTACCCTCGCTTCTTGTTTTTTATAAAGTTGAAAACGATCAAATTGTTTCTTTCCGGGTAAAAAGAATACACCCCTGGAATGGTGCTATAGTCACTGTAGAACCTAATATTTTAGTTTCTTATCTACGATCCCTCCAACAATCTCATAAATGTAAATAATAGGGTATTGACTTCATGGTCTGTATCACTAATATGAACATATATGATACATATGTATTACATAAGGAGAACAATATGCTAAATATAGCAATCACTACAATCGTACACATCGCTATGATTGGTTTCGTTTTATATTTTATTAAGGAGATATTCGATAGATGAATGTTTTATCTTTATTTGATGGAATGAGTTGTGGTCAACTTGCTCTGAAAAAAACAGGGATTAAAGTTGACCAATACTATGCTGCTGAAATTGATAAGTATGCAATTCAGATTGCACAAAAGAATTTTCCAAACACAATTCAATTAGGTGATGTCACTAAAGTAAAAGCAAGTGACTTACCTAAAATTGATTTACTCATTGGTGGTTCACCTTGTCAGGGTTTTAGTTTTGCTGGTAAGCAACTTAACTTTGATGATCCAAGAAGTGCTTTGTTCTTTGAGTTCGTAAGATTGCTTAAAGAATGTCAACCTAAGTATTTTTTATTAGAGAATGTCAGAATGAAAAAAGAATTTCAAAATGTCATTACCGAATATTTAGGTGTTGAACCTATCTTGATAAATAGTTCTTTATTGTCTGCACAAAATCGTCAACGATTATATTGGACTAACATCCCTAATGTAACGATCCCTGAAGACAAAGGTATTTTATTAAAAGATGTTCTTCAAGATTATGTCGAAGAAAAATATTTGGTGGGTCAAGAGCTACAAAAAAAATACCAGGGGGGTAATCAATTAAATCCTTCTTATAAGAGTCAAGCAAATACTATTCATAATGTTGATGACAAGTCAGGTACTTTGTGTGCGGGTACTCATGGATATGCTAATGGGTATGTCGATGCAAAATATTTTATGAATGAAAAACAAATCACAGGTGTAATGAAATCAAATTATCGTGATCGTAAACCTATGAACATTCATAAGAAATCAAATTGTTTAAAAGTAGGAGGAGACATTAAAAGAATAATTAATCACGAACAACGATGGAGATATTTAACTCCTATCGAATGTGAGCGACTACAAACTGTTCCTGATAACTACACAGATGGAGTTTCTAATACTCAACGATATAAGATGTTGGGTAATGGATGGACTGTAGATGTGATTAGTCACATCTTTCAAAACCTAAAGGAGGGTCAATAATGGAAAGTAAAATAAAATCTGTATCTGATTTTAAAGTCATGCATTCTAATGCTGGTTATTACATTGGAAGGTCATGTGAAGAAGAATATAGTGAAGGAGAAGTCTATTCGAATATTCCATACGATAGAGCATCTGGATACTATTTTACACAAGAAGCTGCGGAAATTGATCTTAAACATTTTGAAAAATGTATGAGAGCAGAATTTCTAGCACATGTTTTAGGGAGTGTTTCTAATGAACATTAGACAAGTAACCAAGAATGGTAAGAAGATGTGGATGACTCAACTTCCTACCGGGAAAAGATATTCCAATGGTCGACCAAAGTATCAAGCAGTATTTCGTGATACCAAACAAGAAGTCCAAAGTTATATTTTGGATTTTCGATTTGTGGAGAAGACACCTAAAGATCGAAGAGTTTTCTTTGGTGAGATATCTCACAAGTATGTCGAGTTTCTTCGTAACGAAGTTCGGATCAATAAAGAAAAACCCATGAAGGGTATTCGAGCTGCGACCTTAGAAGAATATTATAATCATATTATTTTTATCAATAAGTTAGTGGGAGAAGATACTGATATCCAACTGATTAACGTAGCACGATGCCGGGAACTTAAACAAAAGTTAGAAGAATACTCTGATCGTAAAGCTGCTAAATCTTATCAGCAATTTACTCGCATCATGGATATGGCAGTCGAAGAAGAATTAATTCTTACTAACCCGGCTAAAGCAATCAAAGCACCTAAGGTTGTTTATGTGGGTCAAGCTGCACCTGAGGAAGAAGAGATGAAGAAATTTATTTCTTACAATCTCAAGATGACAAACATTAATGATCTTCGTAAGAAGCAACGAGTCTTGTTCTTCTATTTAATGGCAATTACTGGTTGTCGTGCCGGGGAAGCATTGGCTGCTCGACCTTGTGATTTTGATAAGGGTCAGTTCCTTATTCGTAGATCAATGGATAAGTATGGTAATATTAATTTAACGAAGTCAGCAGGATTGCGTAAAGATGGTCAAGGTCATCGAGTTGTTCCTATGTCAATGATGTTAACAAAGATGATTGAAGAATACATTGAACGTAATCAATTCCAACCAGAGGAAAGAATATTTTCTGTGACTCTTCGTGGAATGAAACATTGGATGGAAAGATGTTGTGATGTGTTACGCATTAGACGATTAAACTTTCGAGACTTTCGTAGATACTTCGCAACTCAATCTTATAAGTTTGGGGTGACTGCGAAAGAAGTGCAGCTTCGATTAGGTCACAAGGTGGAACAGACTCAGGATACTTATATCACTTATCAAGATCCTAATGGAGTTGACCATGCCAACAACTTAGAGAAAGAGCTCACCACTCTTTAATGTCTTACTTCAAGAAGAGACAACAATATTATTTAGAAAAACACGATCATGGGTTGATAGCTCCTGACCAAAAGAAGCTAGAGACCTGTGGTCAATGTAGAAGACAATTCACAAGAGCAATGATGCTTGATATTTCAAGAAATTCCTTATTCGATTTTAGATGCATCCGATGCTTTAATTCACAAGGTATCCAATCATACTGGAGACATATTAGAGACCTACCCAGAGGCTCTTAAAACAGGTTTTTTACCTCTTTTTTTTCTTTTTAACGACCTTTTTTAGCTTTCCAGATCGTTCTGAGGCATAGAATATTTTCTCACCCTTTTTCTTCCCATACTGCTGGGTCATCGCAGTTTTAATCTTTGATCCTTTTTTAGTTAATGGCATTATTTTTTCTTTTTCTTTTTAGGAAAACCAGCTTTCATATTCGCATAGGCTTTTGAACTAATAGTTGATTTTTTTTTACTACGACTAATGCCTAGTTTTTTTCTTCTATTAATGTTGGCGTATAATCCTTTTTTCATATCCAGTTTGTCTCCTTTTTTTTATTCTTTCCATAAGGATGATGAGAGCAATCGAAACACATCCAAGAGCTTCCATCCCCTATACATAAATCTTTACTACAATCAGAGCACTTCCTCAATGCTTCTTTTTCTTGAGTAAATATTCTCCCGGTACAGTGAACTCTCTTTTCTGGGAATAACTCTAGGTAGGCTTCTGCCTGTCTAGCTCTTTTTGTTTCTTTGAGCGAACTTCCTGGCACTTTCTTTACTTCCAAAACCCCATGCTTTTAAAGCAAGTTTTAATCTTGTGGGTCTTCCTTTTTTATCTTTTAATGGTCCTGCCATTCCCCCAAAACGAGCAGCAAAAGAGACTCTTCGAGGATTAGTACCAGACTTCACCGGTGCTTTAACACCAAACCTCTGTCTCCCAGCTCGGTTTAAACCACCCTTAGGGTTCTGATACTTCTTCGCAACCATGATTAATTAAATAAATTATAAATAATACTAATGGTAATTAAACCAACAACCATCACAACAAACTTACCTTTAGAGTTAAGATTGTTCCACTTTCCTCTAAGATTATCGAGTCTTTCTAAAACTCTATTCCATTGTTTTCCCATTTGTTACTCCTTATTTTTTAAATTTTTTGATAGCAAGATCAGTAATCTTAATACCAAAAGAACTAGCTATGGCAGCCATCAAAGCATAAATATACCAATCTGGTAAACTATTCAAAGTGTCAAATCCTTCTTTTAATTTAGCAACCCACTCTGGTTTGTTGAAAAATATAGAAATAAAAACAATAACAAGAGGGATACTTAATAAGATAGTAAACCACTCATCTCTCCAGGAGTCTTTCATATTCTTTTGAGCTGCTATTTCAAAATCGATTTTACCCTCTGCCATTTTCATCGCATGGGTTTGTTCTGCTTTGGCTAATAATTTTTTGGTTTCAGTTCGAGTTTTAACAACATCGATTGCACCTTTAGCGACTGTTCCTAATAATGACCAGATCATACGTTCCTCATTATTTCTGCTAATTCGGATACCCGGTTGGGGGTCTGTTGATACCATAAACTATCAATCATCTCATCCGCACTTTCTACAAATTCACACTTGTTTAAGTGATATAAAAATCTTTTAAATTTAAGAACCCGGGGTTTTCCTAATTGGAAACACATCTGAACTAAAATTTCAAATGCTTCTTCTGGGATATCTGCTTCATCGATAATCGAGTTAGCATCGTTAATAGCAGTGTCTAAATCTTTTTCTAATAACTTCATAATGAAGTCATCACTATATTCGACAGTAGCATCGATATCATCATCGTCTTTTACAAGATGACCATACCCAAGAGTGAGGTGACCTAGGTGATCCCGGTAGCAAATATTTCTTTTTCCTTCGTGTTTAATGATACTTTCTTTGAGTCTTTGATAATTCATAATATTAGTTCACATCTTTCTTCTTCGTCTAAATAGACATATAAAAATACTACACCTAATTCTTTTTGTCTATTGTTCTTGATCCTTCTAATGGTTGTACCATGTTGAAATTTACTTTGTCTTTTAGCTGCTGTCTTCACATCAATAAGTAATATCTTTATTTCTTTAGGATCATAAGCAACTAAATCAAAAGGGGATTGAACTCCCATTTTAGTGTAGACAACATACCCTTGTTTGGTGAGCCACTTCAAGGCAATAATTTCTGAAAGATTACCTTTTAAATGTTTCTCATTCATTAGGTTAAATATTTAGTTGTACAGAACCCGGAAACATAAACATCAGGCATTTCATACAAATCGTCTGCTATTCTTTTTAAATCTTCTAAACAAAGAGATACAGTATCATAAGTACTTGGCATTGGTTGTTGCAAACAACTACTTTGTAAGGAAATAGAAGGATCTTGTATACATATCCAAAGTATTAAAAATACTTTCATATGAAAACTATATAGATTTAGAAAATTATTTTAAGTTAAAAAAACTAGTGAATAGAGTGATAATTCCAATAATGATACCACCAAAAATAGCGATGGCACGAACACCCCCTGTTCCCATGTTCATGCGTTTATTTAGATCTGCAATATCTTTAGATTGTTTTTCGACTGTATCAGAGATGTGATTTATTTTTTCTTGCATCACATTAACCTGAGTAATTAACACCTCAATCTTTTGAGCAGTTGTTAATTTGGTTAAGTTAGGCATGACTACAATTCTGTTTGTAACTCTTTATGCTTCTCTTTTAAAGCAATAATTTCATCAATAGGTAAATTAATCAATCCTGTTCGTAAAGAGAAATTTCTATCATACGATCCAGTTAATCTTTCATGTGCAAGAGCTAGTTGTTCTTCTAAATCTTTAATTCTTTTCTTAGCTTTTCTTAATAACTGTTCTACTTCTTTTTCTGTACTCATATTTGCTCCCTTATTTACAGTCCGTTTTATGTGCGTTGTGAGGTAGATCGCAACTCTCTGGTTGGATCATCCCTAAGAAAAATTCTATCTGAACTAACTTATTTTCCAAGTTTAAAATAGATGCTTTGACATCATACAAGTTAGAAATGTCCTCTACCTTCTTCTCTAAGACCATCATCTTTTCCATGTGGACTTGTTGAGATTGATAGAATTGACCTACCACAAAGACGTTACCAATTAAGGCAACAATAATACTAGATATTAAACCAAGTGTTTTAAGGTTTAAATCTACTTGCATATTTTACCCCTAAAAATATTAGTACTGCACCTAATCCTGTGGCTAATGCTTCTGTTGTTGCACCCCCAAAATGACTAGGGTGATTTAATACATCAGCTAATGTCGTACAAGCAAAGATAACAAAGGCTAAGACAACCTTATTGTTATAAAACTGTTTAAGATAAGGAACAAAGCTCAGTAACAAAGCAAAAGCACCAGTTAAAATACCAGTCTTTAAAGCAATCAATATATGTTTAGGTGTTAGTCCTAATACATTTCCCTGTACCATTAATATCGCACAAGGAATAGATGCTTCGTATACCCTCTTATAGAATATACTGAGTTGTTTCATTAGCTCTTTGGATTAGCTGTTTTCACACCCTGTATTCTGGTTCTCCAAGCGTCAATGTCGTGATAGATTTCATCTAATTGGTCGCCTATATCACCATACGCAGCTCTACGAGTTGCATCTACAGTGGCATTAGATTCAGCAGTTGTTGCTGCTGCATCATAACTAGCTAAGTCGCTATCAGACGGCTTAGATACATTAGAGATATTCCACTCTTTAATGTATGCACCTTGACCATCATCTTGTAAAAGAACATCAGTAGTAAAATCCACCTCGTTTACTGAGTTAGCCTTTAGATACTCTTTTATTTTTGTACTTAGTTGTGCCATTTTTTTTCTCCTTTATGTTATTAGTTTACATGCTCCAAACCATGACTCTGTATGTACATAGGATGTTGCATTTCCACCTTGAAATAGTTGTACTTTTAAATTATCGTTTTGATTTTGATTTAATATTACTGAAAATCCTAAAGGAAAATAAGAAGTAGTTTCATCAAAACCAGCTGTAGCAATAGTTGCGACACTAGACTGAGAAGCTCCATCAATTTTTACTTGATAGTAAAGGTTTGTAGCTAGTTGTTCCACTCTTAGCTGAACTGTAAATAAATACTTTCCTGTTTCTGGAATGGTAAAAGTAGTTCCATTAAAAGCATTGTTGGTATCAAACTGTTCTGTTCCAAATGGAATATCAGTCCAAGTATTTGCAGAAAAAGGTCCTCTATTAGAAGAAACTTGTGCTTTAAATGCTGGGGTATTATCTCCTACAAGACCACTAGGCAAACTTGTTAATCCACTAAGTGAAGTTATTGAACTAGCTGAATTATTATTTAAACGAGTTATTGCCATGTTATGCTCCTATTAATTTGTATCCACCAAAATATGATACACTACCTTCAAATCTTGTTACTGTATTGTCTCCATTTGCATTACCACCAAAACCATAAACTTCTAAATAATCGGTAGCTGTGAGTGTAATTGTTCCTTGTAAAGTTACTGTAAAATCATTGAATGTTGCTGCTTGTATATTTGCGTCAGTAGCATCCATACGCATACGAATTTCTGGATTAGCCGTTACACTTCCATTTTTAAACAACTGTGCTTGTGCTTTTCTTAAATTATAATATTGAGCAGTGTTAGTTGTTTTTATAGATATAGAGGAATATATAAAATATTTTCCTGCAACACCTGGAGTCCAACGATTATTTGATGTATCAAATGTAGAACCAGTTTGATAAGAAACGGTATTAAATTGAACTTTAGTTGCTGTTTCGTGAGGTACACTATCTTGATTAGAACCAAGATATGCTAAGAAACTAGGAGTATTATCAGGAAAGTTAGTTAATGTTACATTACCACTACCATCAGATGAGAATAGAGCATTTCCGTTTGCGTCTTGATATGTATTTACTTTGATTATGCTACTCATTTTATGCTCCTATAATTCTGTATCCACCAAAAGTAGGTTTGTTAGTATTATATGTATTAAAATTTTGAGGCACACTCAAATAGGCTTCAATATAATCTGTTGAACCATTAAAATTAAAAATTCCACTCAGCATTTTTGAGTTATAATACATTTGTCTAAAAGTTGCTATTTGGTCTCTACTACCATTAAAATAGAAAGCCAAATTTGCATCATCAAAATCTGTAGTTCCATTTAATGTGGTTGTAACAAAAATAAAATAATAACCAGCAACAGTAGGTGTAAATCTAGAATTAGATGTATCATAACAACCATCTGTATCTAAATTTTCAGTATTATAAGAAAGTTTTGTCCAAGTATTTGCTGATATGGATTGGTCTCCACTATTTCTTGCTCTAAAAGCTGGAGTATTATCAGGAAGAACTCCACTAAAGTTACTATCTAATGTTACATTACCACTACCATCACTCGATAAGAGAGTATTCCCACCCTTATCCTGTATTGTATTAACTTTTAATATGCTCATCTATTCCACCAATTTAAATCCTGTAAAGTATTGTCTTTTTTCACCAGACTCACTGCTATAATCAATATTACTTCCAAAGTCTTGTTTAGTATAAAGTTCAACAGTATCACCAGCAGATAATGTATATGTAATAGCACTGTCAAAAGTTTCATTATAGTTACCTACTAATCTACCTACTCTATGAAATACTACTGAACCATTTACATAAAAATGAATTTGTGCAGATGTTCCAGTTCCACCACCATTAATTCTGAAACCACCAGCTAAGAAATATTTACCACCTTTACCACTTGGTACTGTAAATGTACTGCTAGAAACAGCACTATCAGTATCATACAATTCTGTATTAAATGTTAATTTTGTATTTACTCCACTTCCTATTGTTTGTGTTCCTACATTGTAAACTAAAAATGCTGGTGTATTAGTTCCACCAAATCCACTCTGTGTTGCACCACTGCCTAGTGATACTGTATCTCCACTACCACCAATCGTGATACTACTTCCTGATTGGGGTGTAATATTATTTACTTCTAATGTACTCATGCGATTACGAATGTACTCCCTGATGCAATAGTCAATGTGCCTGATACTGTAATTGGTCCTGCGACTATAGCGTTTTTATTTGATGTTACTGTAATGTCTGTAAAGGTCTGATTGTTGACGGAATAATAT
>Ga0208645_1002809_pt1 | contig 13460 bp, 6 predicted proteins | sample VirMetDEL_Sep_01_FD_184519 | JGI IMG/M metagenome (GOLD analysis project Ga0208645, IMG submission 184519) | Aqueous microbial communities from the Delaware River and Bay under freshwater to marine salinity gradient to study organic matter... | ecosystem: Environmental > Aquatic > Marine >...
CAAGCTACTACCGCTCAAGCATATCTTAAAGATAATAGCGGGGCTTTATTGTTTGACGAGAACGGTGAGGTGCTGAACCCTGAGTTCTCAGACTTTGACCTTGCGAGGATTAAAGGAACTAAGAAGAGTATATACTTAAACGAAGCTAGCCCATTTAATGGCAGTGAAGGTTATTGCTGTGACGGGGCTTGGTATTTTGACTATGCTATAGGTGCTCGGTATGGTTTGAATACAGAGACCGCAAACGCTAACCCAACCTTTAGAATAGATTCTAAGGCGGGTGTTATAAACTTTGACTCTACAATGGCAGGTAAGTCTGTTATATTAGAGTACGTGTCTGATGGTATGGAGGGTGGTAATGACTCTCTTATTACTGTGAACAAGTTGTTTGAGGAATACGTATACGCATACATTCAATACGCTATATTAAATAGTAAGCTTGGTGTTCAAGAGTACATAGTTGCTCGAGCACGAAAACAAAAATCAGCATTGTTACGAAATGCTAAAATAAGAATCAGTAACATACACCCCGGTAGACTCCTAATGAATCTCAGAGGGCAATCTAAGTGGATTAAATAAATATGGCTAACTTAAAAAGGCACTTTATAGCCGGAAGGATGAACAAGTCTGTCGATGAACGGCTTGTACCTAACGGTGAGTATGTAGACGCAATGAATGTTCGCCTTGGTTCTACTGAAGAATCTGAGATAGGTTCTGTAGAATCATCAAAAGGTAACGAGCTTTTAACCTCTATCAACTTAGGTACTTACTCAGACGTACAGTATGATTTAAGCAGTAGTGCTAGATGTATTGGTGCTTTTGAGGATGGGGCTAATGAAACTATATATTGGTTTATACACGATAATAATGCGTCAGCCACAAGTATAAATAAAGCGGACCTTATTGTGTCTTACAATACAAATGTAAAGTCAGTAGAGTACCATGTTATTAGCTTTAAAAATAATGACGACCCCACAAACACCACATTAAACTTTAACCCGAGTCATCTTATTAGCAACGTAAATAAGGTTGGTGACTTTTTATTTTTTACAGACAATTATAATCCGCCAAGAAAGATAAATGTAAACTCAAATTACGGATACCCAACTTCAATTACGGGTAGTGACAACTTTGAGTATAATGATATATTAGTAATTTTAGACCCACCCGCTCAAGCACCTTTAGTTACAGGTATTGACAATCCAAGTATTACTGATACTTTTATGCAGGATAGGTTTATATGCTTTGGTTACAGGTATGAGTACGCTAATGGTGAGTACTCAGCTACATCACAATTTACCAATCCAAGTTTTTCACCCAAACCATTTGAGCTTTCACCTGATAGTGGTGTGAACGATGGTATGGTAAATAGCATAAATACTGCTGAGGTTACATTTTATACAGGCGGCCCTCAAGTAAAAGGCGTTGAAATACTTTTTAAAGAGTCTGACTCAGGAACTATTAAGGTTATTGAAAAGCTTAGTAAGCAAGATTTAAATTACTTAGACTATACGAATTATACGTATTCATTTACCGATAGTAAGATATTTACTATATTATCAGAAGGTGAGATATTACGTTTGTACGATAACGTGCCTCTACTTGCTAAAACTCAAACCTTAATGGGTAATCGTATTATGTATGGTAACTACGTTGAGGGTTATGATTTAAAACGTGGCGGTCAAAATACTCGACTATCTTACACTGTAAATGTTAACAGCACAGATATTGGCTTTAATGCATTATCTAATAATGGGTTTAACAATGTCGGATACACTATCAACTCTGCTTCGCCTGTAACTACTCTTGGTAATGTAAGGGTTGATTTATCAAACATACAGGATAAGTTAACAGCGGGCTCCGCCTTTTCATTTAGCTTTAGGCTAGCACATAGTAGTTTTAATGGAGCACCTGCAACCTTACCCACATCCACAAACAATAATATGGAGTTTGGGTTTACATACATACTCCCTCAGAACTTTAGCAATACAACAGACCTTTTAAATAGCACGGACTTTCAAGATAAGTTAGGCTTATCCGCTTCTATAGTACCTATAAGTACGGCTTGTGAAAGGCAAACCTTAACAGATAGATATAACTGTGCGTTGTCAGACACCCTTCAAGGTGGGTATACTAAATATAGTAGCGGTATTTCTGCTGTTGAACAACCTATTATTGTAGGTCCTTCATCAGACACGGAGATGAGTCTAGTTGTTTTGGCGGCAGTGTATACAAATGCCCCTGCTTTACCTGTTATAGGTACTTTAGCTTTTGAGTATTTTGATATAGCTGAAGCTGAGTTTTCTTTTCAACAAGAGCCAAGCTCAGCAAGCCTTCATAGTAACAGGGGTTATGAGATAGGTATTGTTTATATGGATGAGTTTAACAGAGCTACAACAGCTTTGGTAAGCGAGTCAAATACAGTTTACGTTCCTTGCTCGGCAAGCCCGACTAAAAATGAGGTGGTTGTAAATATACCCCCATCACAATTAGCTCCTGATTTTGCTAAGAGGTATAAGTTTGTAATAAAACCTGACGGTGAGCAGTACGAAACTATTTACTCAAACATTTACTTTAAAGACTCTGAAAGCGATTTCACATACTTCTTATTGGAAGGTGAGAACATTGCTAAGGTTGAAGAGGGTGATAGATATATCGTAAAACGAGACTCAACAGGGCCGTTGAGGAGCTGTGCTCAAGCAACTGTATTGGAAAAGAAAGCTCAGGCAGAGGATTTTATAACGGTTTTTGATTCAGGTGGAGATAATGTAACAGTTCCCGCAGGAACTTATATGAAGATGATGACCACTAACTTTGTAGCAGGCTCATCAAGTTCTTCGTTCAATCAATCGGGTATTCAATCGGCTGAGCAAAACGTGCCTAGTACAATTACTTATCTTCAGTATGATGGATTTAGCACACCCGCTTCAGGTGGTGGTAGCCCATACACAAATACTGCTATACCTAGAGGCTCTAAAATTAATATTAGCATTGATTGGTACAGAGCAGGAAGTGGAGCGAGAGGAAGTAGCTGTGATACAGAAGAGTATAACTTTACAGCTAATGTTACAGCTTCCCAAGACTACGCAGATATTATAGGTTTATGGAATGGTGAGAATGTATCAAACCTACTACCTAATAACTTTGTTTACAACTCAACATTACTTACTACTCCTTCGGAAATAACTGCATTTGAACAAAGCGGAACTGCTTCAACTAGAAGGTTGCAGTGGTTCAAAAACGCAACTGATAACCAAATAAAGCTTTTAATTAGTGGTTATCAATCTTGTTCAAGCGGTACTACTTCAAGTATTACTTCTAACTTTCAAATATTTATAGCAGGAGAAACTAATCTTATTGTTTTTGAAACTGAACCTACAGACGCTTTACCTGACGTTTGGTATGAGGGTCAAGATTCGTATCCAATTGATACAGCTACAGGATACCACTTAGATGGTGGTAACTTTGCTGACCCTGATGACCAAGACCAAAGCGCAACACAGCCTGCTATACTACACCTTAACTTTTCTAACTGCTACGCTTTTGGTAACGGAGTAGAGAGTTATACTATTAGAGATTCTGTAAAAGGGAGAGCTATGAGTTTAGGTAACCGTGTGACTACAGTCTCAGAGCAGGACTACAAAAGAGCCCATAGAAGCAGTGATATTACTTACAGTGGTATATACAATGATGAGACGAACTTAAATAGATTAAACGAGTTCAACTTAGGGTTAGCTAATTTTAAAGCCTTAGAGGACTCCTTTGGTCCTATAAACAAGTTATTTGCTCGCGAAACAAATATACTAACCCTTCAGGAAGATAAAATATCTTATGTTCTTGCGGGTACAAATTTATTGTCAGATGCAAGTGGCGGTGGTGTTTTAACGTCTGTACCCGAAGTATTAGGGAAGCAGATAGCTCGAATGGAGAATTACGGTATTAGTGATAATACTGAAAGCTTTGCTTCGTATGGTAGCAGTAAGTTCTTTACAGACGCTAAGAGAGGAGCTGTTATACAATTAAAGGGTGACGGTCCGTCAGAGAACCTTAATGTTATTTCAGAGCTTGGAATGCGTAGTTGGTTTAGAGACTTATTTACTGAAAGCTTTGAAACTCAAAAGCTTGGTGGTTATGACCCTTATATGAATGAGTATGTTTTATCAAGCAATGATATACTACTACCTCAAATAGAGGAATGTATTCCTTGCGGTCAAAGACAAAGCTTTATATTAAAGCCTAGCGGGGTTAAATCTTTTTGTGTAGAGCTTCCAACAACTCTTGGAGACGTTCCTTATTTTTTTAACGTAGGTTCAGATAGTGTTCTTCTGCAAGTTTCTTGGGATGGGGTTGAACAGATAAATCAAGTTATAACAGGTGATGGTAATTTAACATTTAATAAATCAAAAGTAACACCATCAATAGCTACAATCACATTAACCAATCAGTCAAGTGAAAATGACGCTAACATTGATTTAACAGCAGGCTGCCCTATTGGTACAGAACAAAAAGTAAGAGCAATTGTTCTTACGAACAATAGCGACACAGGTAAGGCGTTGAATTGTTTTTGGAGCTACGATGGAGGTTCTACTGAGGTGTTTAGTCCTGATAATATTGTTCAGTTTATTAATAGGCAAGGTGAAACGACTCACGCTTCTTTTTACTATACCTATACAGGAAACCAAGGGCAGGGCTCTATACCAATAAAAGGAAATGATGTTACCATAAGAACTCAAAAAGCTACATCCTCTAATTACAGTATAGTTAGTGGGGATAAATTTATGTGGCTTAATACTGACACGGATTATGCAAATTCTTCTGCAGACTTAATAAGCTTGGTTGGTGCGGCAAACTCTATGACACCAACATCAACAAGTTACGGGGTTGAGTGGGAAGCTACATTTACTATGCCTACAGGTTCTGTTTATGAGTACCTGTATTTAATTTGGGACTTAAGAGCCTCAAACTCAGGTAGGTCAGGCAAAACATCTTTCTTCCTTTGTCACGACTCAACCGAATTGCATGATGTTTGTTGCGAGTGCTCTTGCGCAGGAGCCGTAAATACGACATATAAGATAACTAACAATGGATTAACAACTATTAATATTTCTTATAATGCAGGCGTACAACAAGGTACTCTACTAGGTAACGAATCTGTTGAGGTTTGCTCTGTAGACTACCCTACATACACCCCGGCGTCGGCAGGAAATATTACCATAACCCCTAATGATTGTGATTGCTAATGGCTAATTTTGGAGATTATTATTTAAACGGTTCAAATTTAAGTACTGCAACGGCGGTATTTACAGATTCAGCTTTAACTACACTTGCGGCTGTGGGTTACTACTCTGATGGTGTTATAGGTAGGTATCAAACTGCTTCAGTAGGCCTTGGTCCTATTTTAACGTGCCCTCAGTGCGCAGATTTAGCTCCATCGACTATTCAACCTGTTGATAGTTTGCCGGGTAAATACAGCATTTACACCAAATTTGGTAGTGCAGTTGGAGCTATAAAGGTATCGGTTACTAACTTAGTTAATAATAGTTTTGAAGCCGTCCCATTTGGATTGTTTTTTATAAACACTAACAATCAAAAAAGATATAATGGTTTTTCTAGCAGACTTACAACAACTTATACGGGCATTATAGAAGCCCCATCAATAGGTGAGCCTCAATATTTTTATCATAGCACCGCATCTCTTTGTTCAAATTGGTCTGCTACAAATATGGTGTTTAATAGGTTTAATTACAACACGCAGTCAGATAATTACGAGTACGTTACTGACCAACCTATAATAACTACAAACGCTAACCAAATACCTGTAGCAATAAATTCAGGTAGCGGACAAAGTAAGAATAATAGTCTTTTTACTTATATACCAAAGGCGTCGGTAGAAGATTTTATACTACTAAGTGAATTCTACTTGCCGTGCTCAACCCCTACGCCTGACCCGACTGTAACAATAAGTGCCCCTGTAGCTTTAGGTGCTATAAAATGCTCTCCGGGCACAACTACAGGCCACTTGACTGCTTGTGCCCAACCGTTTGACCCAAACACACCGTTGCATGTAGAGTATTTTCACGGACCTGCAACAACAACTGTAAGCAGTATAATACATGTAGGAGATTTTATGTTTCAAAATGCCAACGCGGCAGGAGTATTGTTTGATGGATACTATAAGACTCGGTCAACAAATTTACACGGTGGACTTCCGACAACAAATGGTACATTTAGAACTGAAAGAGGAATAGTAACAGAAATACAATCTTGTTAATATGGCAGATTACACACTAACATACAGCGAGGGGTCTAAGGGGTTTCCTTCTTTTTACAGTTACTATCCTGACTATATGATTGGGATGAATAATTATTTTTATACCTTCAAGGGTGGTCAACTATATAGGCATAATACCAACGATACTCATAACAGGTATTATGAAACTACTTACAGTTCAATGATTAAAACTGTAATAAATCAATCACCACTAGAGAATAAGTTATTTAAAACAATTAACTTAGAGTCTACTGACGCTTGGACTGCTGATGTTTTAACTGATGTTAACTCTCAGTTAGGTAAGATACCTTCCGATGAGTTTGTGAAAAAAGAAGGTAACTACTTTGGTTATGTACGGAATCAAGGTGTGAGTAATACTCAATCTACTATATCGGATTCTGATTTAAACTCAAGAACCGTGGGTGGTTTAGGTGTTCCATACACTCAAAATGTAGGTAGCATGAAGTTTTTTCTTTCAGAGACGAGCCTTAGTATTGGGGATTACATATATAGGTATGATAGTTTTTCCAACTCCCTGATATTTGTAGGTCAGGTTACGAATCTTGCTTATTCAAACCTACCTCCAAATAATGCTTCAGTTTTAACCGTTACGCATAACGGACTCACCGTTCCTTCCGGCACGTCTATAATGTACGCTAAGGATACCGCGGCTGAGTCAATGGGTGTTATGGGTCATTATGCAGAAATAACTCTAACACTTCCAAATACAGTAACAGGTCCTAGTGAGCTTTTTGCTATTGAATCTGAAACAATGAAAAGCTATCCTTAAATTTTAGTATCTTTGTTGTTATATGATATTTAGCACAAAAGCACTACGAGCCGAAGATTATGACAACACTTTAGTAGGGTGGTGGAACGATTGGGGAGGTCAAGCTCCAAGTAAGGAGTTCCTTCCTGAGGATGGATTGTCAGGGTTAATGATTTGGGATGAGGATACACCTATATGCGCAGGTTTCTTGTATGACACCAACTCAAAGATAGCATGGATAGATTGGATTATATCCAATAAGAATTATAGAAAGAAGCCACACCGCAATAACGCTATTAACTACTTATTAGATAGCTTGATTGGTGTAGCGCAGAGTATGGATAAGAAATATATTTTTGCGAACAACAACAACCCTTTACTCGTAAATCATTTTGTGGGTAAGGGATTCAGTGTTGGGGCTAAAAATCAAACAGAATTACTTTTAAAAATATAACTATGGGAGTAGAATTAGCTGTTATGGCAGGCTTAGTTTCAACGGGAATGTCTTTCTCGCAAGCCTCTAAAGCAAGAAAAGAAAGGGAACAAGCTCAAAAGATGGCTGATGAAGCTTTTGCTGAGGCAAGAGAACAATTAGAAGTCAACTACTTAGAGGAGCTTAGTATAAGTAAGGAGCCGTATGAAAGACAACGTGAAGCCCTTGCTCAGCAAGCCGCTCAAGCAATTGAGGTAGGTCGAGAGGGTGACTCTAGGCTAGCCGCAGCTACTGCAGGTAGGGTGCTTGGTCAGGCTCAGAAAGCGGAGCAAGCAATTACTACTCAACAGACCCAAGACGTTGAGTCTTTAGAAAAAGCTGTAGCTGATGAGGAGAAAGCTTTGGCTGCAAAGAGAGCTGAGCTTGATTTAGCTCAGGCTGAAGGGGCAGGTATAGCTGCTGCTGAAGCCGCTAATTTAGAGGCTACTTCTATGCAGTCCGCAACCCAAGGATTAGTTGATACAGGTATGGGGTTGTACGAGATGTCTAAGTTATACCCTCAGCAAAAACTTGCAGGTGTAACAGGAACTAAACAGGGACGCGTAAAGGGTGCTCAAGGTAAATTTAGATAATAATGGCAAAGTCGTATTATAAGTTTGATAAACGCCCTGACAAAGTAACTGTAGATTGGGGTGCTATAAGTAAAGATTTTTCTACTCGATTATCTGAAGAAAGAAATCGTAGAGAGGATTTAAAGTCTGAGATTGCAGAGGATACTAAGAAGTATTTACGCACAGTGCAGGACACACCTCAGGGTCAAAACCAATCAGCTAACGATAGGATGGCTTCTTTTGCTGAAGCTGCAACAAAAACAAGATTGATGCAGGAGCAGAAGCTTAAAAGCGGAGAGCTTAAGCTTAGGGATTACTATGCTCAGAAAGCTAACCTTGAGCAAGGGACAACTGACCTGTTTGAGGTTGCTAAAAATTTCAACACCAACTTTGAGAAGAACATGCAGAGGGCTAACACCAACGCGTCTCAGGTTGAGATATGGAATAATGGTAGGCTGCAAGATTTTGCTAACCCCGCTAAATCACAGATTATTGTAGACCCTGAGACCGGAGAGGTTTTAGTAGCTAAGGTAGTAGACGGCGTTCCATCTAATACAGACATAGCTTCAGTGTTTAGTTTGAAGAGCGGTGTCAACCAAGAGATTGATAGGGTTGATGTAAAGGATTGGGCAAGTAAAACACTCGACACCTACAAGGAAGACTTTCAACAAGTTTTTGCAAGTGGAGGTTCAGTTACATCAAAACTACAAAACCCTAAATTTAAAGAAGCAATTGATAAAGATGTTGCCGCTAAATTAAAGACGGGTAGCTACACTGCCGCAAGCGTATTGGCAGATAATACAGATAAAGAGTACACGTTCTCTACGGATGAGAAAGATAGAGGTAAGGATGGTGTTATAATGATGATACCTAACCCTCAGAATCCAAGCAGTGGTGTATTAGTTCCTGACTTAACAGAAGCACAGGAAAAGGAGGCCGCTGAGGTTCTTAAGGAATCAATATTTGGTAGATTAGGTCGTAAAGAAACACCCGCACCTAAGGTAACTAAGAGTGACATTGAGGTTGCTAGCATTCAGGATAGGACTGCTAATTACAAAAAAGACATTACAGATGTTATTGTTTTGGGTGGTGACGATTTTTCGGAGTCGGCTGAACGATTAATTACAAGGTACAACAAGGACGCAAAGAAGGATGAGGATATAATTCTATCTATAGACAAAAAAGAGGACTCTATACTTATTGAATATGAAGATAAAGATGGCGGTACACGACTTGAGACGATTGATATTACAGGAAAATCATCTCAACAATTAGCCGCTGACCTTTCGGATAAGGTAAAGCCTAGAAATATTAATATACCATCAGAAGGATTTGCTGAGCTTGAGATTAACATCGAACCGGGTAGAGGGGAAAGAGGTAAGGTGATGGAGAAAGTAACACCTATATTGCAAGATTTCTTTATATTAGAAGATGGTCGTAATATAAAGGTAGATGAAGCTTTTGATGGTCAGGAAGCTGAGAAAGCTGTTGAGTTGACTAACGAGTTACTATCTAGAAACTTCTCTAACCTAAGGACCTCAACTGAAGAAATTGCCGGAACTAAAAATATTTTATTGAAAATAGGAGACCTTGAAATTAAGGTAGGTTACAATAGTGGTAACACTAGAGCATACCTAAACGACTTGCAAGAAATATTTGATGCAGTTAGAAAGGGAGATACTGAAAACCTTAAAGGTAAGTACGAAGTAGTTTTAGAGTATGGTGGAAGCAGGTCTGATGTGAGAAAAAGAGAATTGGAACGACAAGGCAAGAATCAGGATACATCCAAGGAGGTAGACTACAGTAACTTATAGTAAAAGATAAACATAATGAATGAGCAGGTATTAAAAGATTTATACGATAGAGCTGTATCTAAAGGTTATCAAAAATCTATTGAAGAGTTTAATGCGTTACTACAAAGTAATGAGAATGTATTAGCCGACAACTATGGTTACGTGCAAGAGAAGGGATACCAAAAGTCTCTTGAAGATTTCTCTGTTTTAGTAGGAGTAAAAAAAAAAGAAGATTCGGTTTCAGTTTCTCAGCAGGTCGTTACGGATTCTACTATACCACAGCAACAGGAAGGGGTTATTTCTTCGGAGTCTATCACACTTGAAGAGCCTTCTGAATATACTGTTGTACAGGATGCAGAACCAAGTAGAAGGTATCAGGGTGATAAACCGATTTCATTAGAGAAGTCTACCGCTATTGAGAGAGTGTTCGGCAAGAACGAGCTTACTGATTTATTTGGTGACATCTATAGAGCGGGAGCAGCAGGTCAAGCCCAAGGTGGTTCTGTTGACGAGGCTTTAGAGTTGTTTGCAAAAGGCTCTGACGTTTCAGATGATGACATCCAAGAATTTATTGCTGCGCAAAAGCGCATGCAGTCTATGGGTGAGTCTGATGAGATGCGTGATTTCCAAAAAATTTATCAAGAGAATGGTGGCGGTTGGCTAGGTTTTGTAAAAGGTGTGGCTAAGAACCCTACCGTTATACCACAGTTATTTGTATCGTCAGTTAGTGCTATGGCTACCCCTGCAGTCCTTGCGGGTGCAGCAAGTGGTGCGGCAGGTGGTGCTTTAGTTGGTGGACCTGCCGGTGCTTTAATAGGTGCTATGGGTATGGCCGGCACTACGCTTGAGACAGGGCTTACTTACGCTGAGCTACTACAAGAGCAGCTTGGTGACAAGCCTATGACCACTGAGAATATAAGAGCTGTATTAGGAGACAAGGAAGCGATGGATGAGATTCGCTTTAAAGCCGTAGGGCGTGGTCTTACAATTGGTACTATTGATGCTATCACGGGTGGTCTTGCAGGTAAGCTTACTACTAGTGTTGTAAAATCTACAGGTCGAAAACTTTTAGGTGCTACCGCAGGTGGTACTGTTGAAGCTGTAGGTGGTTCTGCGGGTGAGGTTGCAGGTAGATTGGTTGCGGGTCAGGAGATGGACGTTGCTGAGATTGGTTTTGAAGGTATTGCAGGTACGGCCACAGCTCCATTAACTGTGGGTTATGGTCTGTACAAAGCCCCTAAGTACCACATAAATGGTAAAGATAAGAACGCTGCAGTCTCAGGGCCTGACATGGCTAGGTTTATTAGAGAGGCTAACCCTAATGATTTAATTAAGGCTGAGGTTAACATTGTTAATGACGATGTGCTACAGGCTGAGTACACAAAGAAATACCAAGAGGCTGTAACTAAGAGAGATATATCTGAGGCTGACCCTGAGATTAACCAACCTACGCTTGATGCTATCACAGAGCTTCAGGTAGAGTTGAATAACCTTAAGGGTAAAGACAATCAGGTAGCTAAGGATAGAGCTAAGGTTATAAGAGAGGAGATAAAGAATCTTCAAGAGAACCCATTAACAGAAGAAACAGATGCCATTCAAGAGCCAAGCGCAGAGACGGTGGATGTACAAGAACAAGCCGCAGTTAGCGAAGGAGTTCGAGAAGGAGACGCCGACATCACAGCAGTTACCGAAGAGGTTACACAAGAAGAGGTACAAGAACAAGATGTCTCTCCGGAGCTACAGAGCGAGGTAAACAAAGCTATTGCGGACGAGCAGTTAGACCTCACCGAGTTAGACGATGTGATTACTAAGGAGGTTACACCTGAAGAAGCGGTTACTGAAGAGGCTACCCCTGAGCTTACTGAGCAAGAGGAAGTTCAGAAAATGATTGAGGATGTTACTGAGGAGTACGAGGGGGAGATTGAAACCATTCAGGAAGAGATAGCTATAGAGAAGGGTAACACCAAAGCAGGTGTTGATGAGTTGAAGCAGCTAATAAAAGAAACAAAAGAAAACAAAGACTTGACTCTTACTCAGAGATTGAGTGAGTTAGAGAATTTAAGAGAGCAGTTATCTGAGTTTAAGGAAGACCAAAAAAATCAACTAGATATCTATAAAGAAGATATTAAGGAGAAGAAACGTGAGATGAGGTCTGAGATTATTTTCAATAAAAAAGAAATTAAAAGAAAAAGAAAGTTAGCTGATAAAAGTCCTAAATTCAGATTAAGAGATGAGGTAGAATCTCAGATTGACGAGTCAGAAGTAGCTAAAGTTACTGACGTTATTAACGAGATAGAGTCGCCAAATAAAGATGTAAAACTAGGTTTTGAAGCCTCAAGCCCTATAGATGTTAATGCTTTAAATGAAAGAACGGACACACCTTTAAACTCCACAACATTAGAGGTTGTAGATGGTATCCCAACTATATTTAACATAACAGACCAACTTACTACAGGTGATACTGTTAACCCTGAAACGGGCAACACTATTGACAACCTTAAGGGTGCAGTAGGATTTAACGGAACTAAGGGGCATGAAAACTTTGCTTGGGCTAACGTAGACACTAAGGAAGCTGACACTATAATATCAAAAGCTAGGCAGGTATACGAAGATAACAAGCCTTTGTTTGATGAGTGGTGGGCTGCAAATCCTGAATACAACGGATTAGTGCCAATGAATATTGTTAAGATGGGTGAGGCCTCTGTAGTTTCCAACGAGGCTACGTTTAGAGTTTTGTCTGATAATATAAAATCATTACCCTCTAAGAATAAAAAGGCGGCTCTTAAAGCATTAAAGAGTGAGTTGGATTTAGAGATTAAAAAACTAAGCTCAATAGAATCTCCTTCTAAGTCACAGTTAAAAACCCTAGGGCTTTACCGAAGAATTAAAAATCAGGTATCTAATTCAGGGGCTACGTCTATTGACCAAGTTTTATCTAGTGAGTTTGCTAAGAAAATTTCACTACCCGCTAGGACTTTGCTTATGGGAAAGGTTACATCTAGTACCCCTAATACTCCGGGAGCTAAATCTAAAACTCCGTCAGCATCAAAGAAGCCTGTCGTGTTAGCTTTATTGAAAGGTCAGCCTAGCGAGGCTAAAACAAAATTAAACCTCGGCGTAATAACTGACACAATTACAGACCCTGAACTAAGAAACGTGCCTATTGGTAGTGTAATTTCACTAGTGGGCGTTGATGTTTTAAACCCTGAGGTGCTAGAGACTACGCATCCAAACTACCCTTACGGCGTGAAGGGTAAATCAATTGGTGTACTAGAGAATCCTGTGCCTATGGAAAAAGCTTACCCTAAAGCCTATGAGAAAAGCTTTAAGGTACTTATTCAAAAGGAGTCTAAGGGAGCTAAAGCGTCTGCGCCTAGCATACTAAGTCAGCAAGCAGGTGTTGGTATAGGTATACCTTCTCTAGATTATGTGGGTGCTGTAACTAGCTCTAATACTGACAATGTAAATAAGCTTGTTTCTTTTTTAAGAAAAGCGTTCCCAAGCGTAACCCTGTCTGTAGACTCAAAAGAGTTTAACGAGGTTATGAACTCGGAAGGGGTTAAGAAGTATTTAAAAGGCGGGG
>Ga0208645_1002815_pt1 | contig 13438 bp, 17 predicted proteins | sample VirMetDEL_Sep_01_FD_184519 | JGI IMG/M metagenome (GOLD analysis project Ga0208645, IMG submission 184519) | Aqueous microbial communities from the Delaware River and Bay under freshwater to marine salinity gradient to study organic matter... | ecosystem: Environmental > Aquatic > Marine >...
TAAATCATCTTTAATCTCTAAATGTGGCGGATTAGTTACTACTAACTGGCTCTGGTCTGAGCCAGACACTGATAAGTCCATCTCTCTTAGGACTTCTGTGATGTCCACTCTTTCTAGAATTCCTTTTTGCATTGCCATCATTACACATGAAATGGCTTGATCTGATAGTTTCATTTATTACTCCTTTTTAAGATAGTGTAGTCGCTAATATACATGTCTCTTGCTAAAGAATCTAAATCATATTTCGGATTCCATCCTAGATTCCTTCTTGCCTTTGAGCTATCCCCAAGCAACAACGGTACTTCATGAGGCCTAAAGTATTTTTCATTTATAACTAAATGGTTAGATGGGCTTCCTAATCTAGCTATATCCCATACTTTATTTAGAAAATCTTCTACAGAATAAGTTTCTCCTGTAGCTATTACATAGTCATCCGGGGTATCTTTTTGCAACATTAGATGCATAGCCCTAACATAATCTTTGGCATGACCCCAATCTCTTTTAGCATCTAAATTGCCCAATTGTATTTTGTCTTGAATCCCTAATTTAATTTTAGCGGCGGCAAGGGTTATCTTTCTAGTAACGAAGGTCTCGCCCCTCCTTGGTGATTCATGATTAAACAATATTCCGCTTGAAGCATGAATACCATAAGATACTCTATAATTTCTAACTAAATTATGGGCAAAAACTTTAGCACAAGCATATGGCGAAGCTGGCATTAGCTTAGAATCTTCATTGTATCCATTTTCTGGCATGTCTGGATTGTCTCCAAACATTTCAGATGAACTAGCTTGATAAAATTTGCAAGTAGGCAAAATATTTCTAATTGCTTCTAAAATTTTCAATGTTCCGTTTGCTATTGTGTTAACAGTGTCTTCTGGAACTTCAAAGGATACTTTTACATGGGATTGAGCAGCCAAATTATAAAATTCATCTGGCTTATATTTCAATAAAAGCCTATATGTAGAAGATGAATCATTCAAGTCCCAATATTCCATTTTAAAGTTTTTATGGGAATAAATAGAGTCTATCCTATCTGTGCAGATAAGAGATGTTCTTCTCTTTAAACCAACAACAAAATAACCCTTTTCTAGTAATAATTCTGCTAAATAAGAGCCATCCTGTCCTGTAATACCGCTAATAAATGCTGTTTTCAATTAAACCTCACCACTTATATATTCCTCTAATTTATTAGAGGGTTTCCAAGAAAAAATTTCAAAAATTTTTGAAGTATCAGCTAAAGTCTCTTTTGCTTCGCCAAGACGAGGGTCAATAAAAACATAATTATTGCTTATCATATTTGCAATTTCCAATATTGAATGATTTTTTCCTGTACCTACATTGATAATATTATTTACACATTTTTTATTTTCTAAGTTTGAAGCAAGATAGTTTGCCATTACAATATCTTCAACATGTGCAAAATCTCTTTTCTGAAGACCATCCCCAACGATTGTTAGTGATTCACTATTATTTTTTTGTCTCAAAAATATTCCAACAACCGGAGCATACTGACCTCTAACTGGTTGTCTAGGCCCATAAACATTAAAATATCTAAAAACAACAGTCTCTAATTCATAAAGATTATTATACATCAAACACAGTTCTTCACCGCAGGTTTTAGTTACCGAGTATGGATTTAAACAATCTTTTTGCATATCTTCTCTTAGTGGCGGTTTATTTTTTAAACCATATGCAGAAGAAGTAGAAGAGTAAATTACTCTTTTTACATTATTTTTGCGGCTAGCTTCAAGAACATTAAATGTTCCTTTTACGTTTGTCTCAATTGCTTTTTTTGGGTTCAATATGCAAGGTTGAATTCTTGCTTCGGCTGCCAAATGAAAAACAACATCAATTCCTTCAAATAAAGGATAAATTTTTTCATAATCGCAAATATCATATTTATAATTTCTTGCTTTTTCATTCCAATAAAACTTTTCATTTGAATCAGAAGATTCATTATCTATTACAATAACTTCGTTTCCTTTATTTAATAAAAAATCTACTAAATTTGAACCAATAAAGCCGGCGCCGCCAGTAACTAAATATTTCATATAACCCCTCTAATGTTAGGATAACTGATTATAAACCAATCGCAGGTCTTTTTTAAACCTTCTTTTAGTGGCGTGTAGTATTCTTTTTTCCAACCCAAGTCAAGCAGCTTTTGGTTTGAACTTGGCTTTCTGTATTGTCCAGATGGTTGGTCTGTTTGCCACTCTAACTCGCCATCATACCCTAAAATATCACATATCATCTCCACAACTTCTTTGATGGAATACTCATCTGTGTTGCCAATATTGATTGGTTCTGGCTCATCGTAGTTCTCCATCAAGAATAGAAGAATGCGAGCAATATCTTCTGAATAAGTAAACTCACGAAGTGGTGAGCCATCACCCCAACAGAAGACGGAAGGTTCTTTATTTATCTTTGCCTCCCAAACTTTGCGGATAAGGGCGGGGATGACGTGACTGTTCTCCAAGTCAAAGTTGTCATTCTCGCCATATAGGTTGTTTGGGATGGCTGTGATAAAGTTACAGCCGTATTGTTGTCTGTATGCCCTAGACATAACATCAACCATTCTCTTGGCATAAGCATAGCCAAAGTTGGAATGGTGTGGTGGTCCAAGGTGTAGCTGGTCTTCTGTGAGCGGATAGTTGATATATGGAGCGTCTGGATAGACGCAGGTTGATAGGAGAGACAGAACCTTGTTTGCTCCTGATCGATGCGCCGAATATAAAATTCTTTCGTTTAGATTAGCATTCTCCATATAGAAGTTAGCTACTTGCTCTGTATTTGCCTTCACACCCCCCACTTTAGCTGCAAGGTGGATTACTTGCTTGTCAGTAAAACTACCCTTGTAATAAGCATTCCTAGTCATGTCCTCCAACTGAAGGCGATTTGGATATTCTGCTTGGGGTAGGATACGCTTGAAAGCAGAGCCTACCATGCCTGAACCGCCAGTAACTACATGCATGTGTTCTCCAACAAATGTTGATATTTAATAATATTATCTGAACATATTCCATAGCAATTTTTCAACTGTTCGATATTATATTGTGAGCGTTCTGGTAAGACTGCTATACTATTATTTGTTAGTTCTCGTTCTGGATATGTCCAGATATGTCCAGTTGATGTAATCGTAAAGTCATCCTCTTGATGCCAAAAACAATTAATTGTTTTTATTTTAATCATTTCATGCAAAGCATCTAAATTTTTTGCGTGACACCAAAATTTATCGTTTATTAAAAAATCTTTTGCTATTAAAAATTTTGGTTCGTCATGCCCAAGATAAAATTTTTCCTTTATCTTCCAAACATCTATTTCTACATCATAGCCTAAATTAAGACAATAGTTGATTTTTTTTGGATTATTTTCATTTTCACAATCTATAGAATCTAGGTTGGCTCTATGACATATTAATTTCATTTTAATTCCTTATTAAAGAATGTCTACACCAACATGTTTTATAATCTGGCTCAAAAGCATGGTTTATATCAAATTTTTTTAATTTTATATTATTTTTTAATAATTGTTTATATAACATTGCTTCTCCCGCCAAAACTACGCCCTCTTCGCCATATAGAAGTATGTTGTCGTATGTATTAGAATAAACATTCATTTGATGACTTCCAGAAAATGCAAAACAATCGGCGCAATGAGGATTACCATATTTTTCAAAATTATTCAAATAAATTAAATTATTATTTAGTTCTCTTAACACTTCTTCATTAAAGAATTTATTTATAGCAAAATCAAATCTTAATCTAAAAACCCAATCATACTTAAAATTGTTTTCTTTTTCATGTTCTTCTTTTAATTGATTAGATTTTTTAATGGAATAAAACATCGAAAAAACATTATTTGGAAAACTTTTACTTTGCTTAAAAGGATAATTTAATATATGTAATTTTTCTTTTTCAAATAAATATTTTTTTGGATTATATAATTTTAAAATATTATTTTGTTCATTGTCGGATTCTCCTTTCCAAGCGTGAAGAAAAATATCAACATGCTCAAAATTAGAAATAATATTTTTCAGTAAATATTTATAACTTTTTTCATAAAATTTAGGCTGTCCACTTATGCATAAAGCAATTCTCATTTTTAACAACCCCAATATTTATTTAAAGATTTCCAAGTCCCTAAATCAAAATATTCATCTCCATATACAACTTTAAAACTGTTTTCATTTAATAATTCTTCTGCTTCAAAATTGCTTTTTTTTATAAATTCATTAAAGATTTTAAGACAAGATAAATCAAATTTTAAAACTCCCCAACAATAATCTGTCAAATCTTCTTCTTTTACAGATTTTACAAATTTGTTTGTTATAATATTCAATCTACCAACTTTACAATCATCATCTATTTTATACATTCCACAAACTAATCCATCAATATTTTTTATTTGTGGAAATAGATTTTTTTTATAAAAGCTATCTGGTAATCCATACAAGAAAATGTCATTGTCCTTCAAAACAACAGAATTATAAAAAGAGGAAAAAACTTCTGATTGTCTTTCACTCAGATTTTTTATATGAACAAAATTTTCTTGATTAAATAAATTAATAATTTCAGTTTTATATTCAAAGCCATGAATAAAAAATATTTTTTGACAACCAGCAGATAACATATTGTCAACTGTTAGTTTACACACGGGATAATAATCTTCATATCCTTTTAACGGTAACATTTCTTTTGAAAAAGGCAATCCTAATCTTGTACCTTTTCCACCTACAGGTATTAAACCATAAATCATTTTATAAAATCCCAACCTTTGCTAATTCTTTTTCTATTACTCTCCAATCATTGGTAAACATTCCATCCCCATAATAATTGCCATGATTTCTAAACTTCATTTTGTATGAAATAAGGCTTGATGGTAATTTTTCTAAAAATTCTTGTTTTAAAAGATGTTCAATGAACTGCATTCGTTCTGGTAGCGGAAATAAAGATTTCACTTTTTTAGGTCTGAAAGAAATAATTGCTCCCGAAACATCTGTTTCAGATTCTGGTGGTGGCGCCATCCAGTAAGCCCACGCAAGATCGTATTCATTTTCTTCTAGGTCTTTTATCTGTATTCCTGTTGTAAAAAAGTGATCTTCATCCAATACCACTATCTTTTCTTCTGTATCTTTAAAACATTGATATGCGTGATTAATACCTTCGGTAAAATAAAACCCATTAGCAGGGCTTCCTTCTCCGGGTCCAAAATCATATTTCGCTTTAAAGTTAAAAATTTTATCAAAATATTTGTAATCAATATTTTCCAAGTTTGGCTCATCTTTAAATATATTTAATAAAAATACTTTATGATGCTTCCCAAAGTACTTTATACTTTTTGCAGTTAAAGAAGAGTTTATGTTTTTGTGGTAATTTTTGATACAAAAAATCATTTTTGTTTTCCTAAAAATGTATTCAAATCTTCTGGAGTGCCTATTCCATGCATTTTGTGTACATAAAATGGGATCAATGTTTTTCCGGAACCAATTAATTCGTTATATACTGGAGCTATGTAAAATTCATTGTTTACTCTAATGTCTTTTTCTATCATTTGCTCGGCAAATTTCACATAGTCACTTCCCTTGCGATACCAATAGATACCACAAGTTGCAACATTAGAAATTGGATTTTTTTCAGCCACTTCCGATACAAACCCTCTTGAATTAGTTTTGACAAAAGACCATTTTGGATGTACTGCATTAAAAGTGAATACAATAGAGTCAACAGAAGACAAGCTTTTCAATAATTCAAAGTTTTCTTTTTCATATTCTATAATCTGATCTGAATTAGCTATTAATAAATCGTCATCATCGTTTATAAACTCTTTAGCTAATAAAGCAGTACAAGCTGCTCCTTCTGTTAATTTGTCAACTAAAACTATTTTACATTTATTGTTTGTAATTTGTTTTAAGGTATTTTCTAATCCTGTATATTTTTCTACATGTTCTTTTCTTGTCAAGAAGATATATTCGGCATCAAAATCTAAATTTTCTACAACTCTTTGAATCATTGGTTTCCCACTAACATCAATCAGCGGTTTTGGAAATTGATATCCTTCTTTGCTAAAACGGCTTCCTTCTCCAGCCATTGGTATTAAAATTTTCATTTTATTACATCCTTTAATAACTCAATATTGACTTCATCTGGGTTTTTAACTTTTATTAAAAAACAACCAGTTTGTTCTGCGGCTTCTATTCCCTTGGGGGAATCTTCTATTATTATAGTATTTTTACTAGAAATGTTCAGAGTCTTTAAACAAAGAAGATAGCCTTCTGGATCTGGCTTTGCCTTTATAACGTCCTGATTAGTTATTAATAAGTCAAAATATTTTAATATGCCAGTTTTTTCCAACATAAGCTCAGTAGTTGCTCTTATACTATTTGTATAGCAAGCTATTTTAATATTTTTTTCTTTTAAAAATTTCATCAATGAAATTTTTTCTTTTCTCAGTTTTGCAAATTTAGATATTGCTTGAATTGTTTTTTCTTGTTTTATTGTTTCTATTTTTTCGAATAGCGATTCTTCAATTATTCCCATTTCTGATAATTTTTTCAATTTTACTTTTGTTGGTATTCCATTAAAAATATTATAATGATCTTGAATAGAAATTTCATAATTACAAACTTCTTTGAGAGCGTCATTTAAAGCAACTCGATGCCATTCGCAGGCGTCAACCAAAACACCATCCATGTCAAAAATTATTAAATTAATAATTTCGTCTCTCATTGTGATCTCCCGTGTCTATATTTTCAAACTTACACCAGCCGTGTCCCATAACCGCAATTCTATTTAATTTTTGTTGTAATATATGAAATCCAAACATGGTTTCTGGATGCATTTGAATACCTTGTTGAAAGTATTTATCAAAATTATTATACAAATTAGCATACTTTGTCATATTAGTAGAATTCGACATGGCAAAACTATCTGAAACTGCAATCGGGTTTACTTCTTTAAAATCCCATTCTGTAGGAATTAAAATGTTACCAGATTTTGCTAAATTTAATTCTTCTTCATCGAATTTTTTAAAATAAAAAACGTCTAATCTCGTTCTTATAACAACGTCATATTGAAAATTATTTTCATTTTCGTATTGTTGCCTCAAGTCATCACAAGACTTTATATTATAAATTTGACTAATAAAATTATTGATTTTTGTTTCATTTCTTGTATTCACTAAATACTTTTCTTCATTGTCACAAATTTGTTTTCTAAGTTTTTCAGTATATTCATTGATAATAAATTTTTTTGGTTTATACAAATCTGTAAATTTGTATAAACAATAATCTAAGCCGCAATTATTCGGATAGCCAGAAAAAAATATATCTGGTTCGTGATTATCCATGATAAATTTTTTAAATCTTGGAAAAGTATTCTCAAAATTTCTCATCATCCCAGAAAAACAAATAGCAATTTTCACACAACATAACCTTTTTCTTGTAAATTCTCTACATTCTTTTCAAAGTAAGGATAGAAAATAAAATTAGGTATTTTACTTTTTTTAGGGAGTTTATTAAGTTTTTCTTGTGTCCAAGAGCCTTCAAATTCTAAACCCCATTTTTGTTCTAAAATATTTTTAGAAATATTATGATATTTGCTACTTTCAATGTGATACACATCGTTTCTCATACCACCTTTAAGGGAGTCATCTAAATCTATAATTCTATTTGTTCCCCAAATACCAGATGGTGTTTTGATTGATTCTTCTATTAACTGATTAAGGATTCTCTTGTGGTTGAAATCGTTTATAGAACTTTTTTCTCCATTATATAAAAATGATCTTATAAAATAATCAGCTTCTTGATAACCAATATTACAAAATCTTTCATCCCATAGACCAACTTTTTTTATGTGAGATACTTTATACGAGTGATATTGATCACCACCGCCAATACTTATAAAGTCATATATTTTATGTTTTTCTATTATGTATTCACACCAATTTTGTTTAAAAACATTATCATTTTGACATAAAACAAGTATATCACAATCTGGCTCTTCTATACTTTTAAATCCATTAATTATTGCCTGATTCCAGTTCCTACTCAAATGACCAGTAGAAAAATCTGGTCTTAAATAATTATCATATACAATAATGTTATTATTTTTGCAGAATTCCCTTATAGAGAAATCACCAGTAAAATTATTAATAACATTAATCTGATAATTGCAGTTTACTAAATCTGAATTTAGTAAAGAAAGTATATTATTTTTTAGATACTCTTCATTTTTATAAGTAACAATAAAAATCTTTATTTTCATAAGTAAGCAACCCTATTACTATTATAGGTAGGATCATGACAACATAAATCTACTTTATAATCAATTGGATTATTTATTTTAAAAATACCTTATCAAAAATCTTCATAATTTTTTCTGGTGAATATTCACGATAGCAATTCCAATCTAATTCTGGATGTTTTTCAAAATCCATAATACATTTTAGCATTTCTTTTTCATCTTTATAATAAATTCCTTTATTGCCAAGAACTTCTATGTGATTTCTTTCCGGCGAGCCGAGCCAAGTAATAATTGGCTTATTTCTAATAGAAAATTCTCCACAAGACAATCCAAAACTTTCACCTTCATTTCTTGCATGTATCATTGCATCACAAGCATTAATAAACTTTGTTTTTAAAATCATATCAGATGTTGATGGGATATGTATTACTCTTCTATGATTAAATGGCAAAGGAGTGTTTTGAAAAAGAAAATAAACATCATTTCTTCGTTCCAATATATCCAAAATAACTTTATTTGCAAATGGAAGATTCCATGTATCTGGTCCTCCATTCCTACCAAAAACATAAGCATCTTTAGAAATACCGAGCATCTCTCTTAGATCTTCGTCTATTTTTGGTAAATCAACCATATAAGGAACAGCCGGTAACAGATTGCTGGAGCATACCTTTGATAGCCAATATGAACCATAAGCATAAACATCTCCATGTTTTTCTTCCGCTGGGGTCACACCTATAACATGTATTAAAGTTTTACATGCTGATGCATTTCTACCATCATTTTTTTTACCGCCTTTCACGATATAAACTGCGTCTATCTTTTCTTTTTCCAAATTTTTATCAAGATCTTTTATTGATTCAATCGGAACTGTTTTAAAAATAGAAAATTTTTCAATAACTGTTTGATTATTTCTGTAATCGTTTTTATCGTAAAAAATAGTTGACTCATTCCCTAAGATAGTCTGATTATAATATGCATAATCAAACATAGCAACTGTTGTTCCCCTCAGACAGAGATGTGGTTGGTAAAAAGCTATTTTCATTTTAATTAGTAAAATCTCCAGAACTTCTTTTAATAGAAAATAGATTATCTATAAAATCAATTTTTATTCATTTTTTTCTCTCGTAAAAATCATCTCCGCAAATTTTAACAATTTTTTTATAGCCTTTTTCTTTTAAAAAAATTTCAACGTCATTATTGTAGTTGTTATTTTCAGCGCTTATTAAAGATATATTAGTTTTAGAAAAATTTATACCCTTTAGTATTGATAATTCAGCGCCCTCTGTATCAATTGAAAGATAGTCTACTTGATTTATTAAATTATCGTCTAAAATTGTTTGTAATTTTTTAGATTTTATTTTTATTTTATTAATGTAGCCGCCATGTTTCTGTATTTCCGAATTAATTCTCTGTATATGCTTTTCGTCGTATAGGTCTAAAAAACCACTAAGCATTTCACAATATCCAGATATCGCCCAAAAAATCATCTCTTCTTCTTTATCTGACAAAGCATAGTTAAATGTCTTATTTTTTCTACATTTAAATAATTTTTGATACGCTATTGGATTTGCTTCTATACATAATCCAGACCAACCATAATTTTCTTCCAAAGAGATAGAATTACTCCATGTTATTCCATCATATGCTCCGACATCAACAAAAAATAAATCTTTTTTTTTGTTAAAATACTCTATCGCAAAATCACTTGGTTGTGGTCTCGGTATACTTTCATATGGCATACTGTAATAAGAACTATATTTCTTAAAAACATCAATCATTGTATTTCGCTCCTAAATATACCGCATTGAGAGCCTTGTGAAACTATCGATGGTTCCCACCAATATACTTTCATATCGTGTTTAAACATTTGATAATTAAGCTCAAAGTCAATTGCGAATGTAAATGGTAATATTGTGTTAAGTATTTTTTCAGCAGCAAGACCTTTAATGACATATGAATCGGTACATTTACTAGCTGGGTGTTCCTTTAGATATGCAACTACGCCATTTTTTATTTTATTTTGATCTACTCGTAGATTACAGCCACTTCCTATAAAAATAAAATCCCAATCTCTTGGTGTCATATGAAACGAAAGATTAAATTTTTTTATGAATTCATTATCTAAGACAACATCATCTTCAAGAATTAAAGCTGTTTTAATATTATTTTTAACAATATCTTCGTAAATTTTTATATGTTTATAAGCAAGAGAGATTTCTGATTTTTTTAAAATTCTTTTTTCATGCTTTTCTTTTAATTTTAATTCAGAAAGTTTCTCGTCCCAGCTATTAGAAAAATCATATTTAGATTTTAAATTATTGTCTTTTGGTTCTTCCTCAACCCATTGAACCACCATAGAATGCTTAGAGAGTTGTTCTGACAAGAATTTTTTTCTCTCTATTAGCGGCGTGTAGTGAGCTACATATATTTTTTCAACTGTTAGCATAATATTTTCTCTTCAAAAAATTTTAACACATTTTCAGGTAAGAATTCATCTTTTATTTTATTTTCTAAGAACAAAGGTTCATTAAATATTTTTTTATATTTTTCTTCGCTCTTGTCAATATCTACAATATATTCTATAAAATCATCCATAGATTGAAAATCATGCAAATTTATAAAAGAATTTTTATTAAAATCATTTTCAACTCTTTTATCTGCCCAATACAAAGGTATGTTACCGGCTGTTTTAGCGTGTAGAAGTTTTTCTGTATAATAGCCACCCAGCGGAGATATGGAATTTTCAAAACAGATGGAAAATTTATATTGACTTATAGTTTTATATTTTTCATATTCACCATCAGACCATCGGTTAAACACTCTCCCATAACCATCAACTTTTTTATATTTACTTAATTTTTCAAAAACTTTCATTCTTTTTGTTTCTGGATTGTTGATCATGATACAGCAAAATTTATCTTTTGGCTTGTCAATAAATTCGTTTGCTCTTATTTTATTCGGATCTATTAAAAATTTAGGATTTTCGTAACCACCTTTTTTAAACCAATCAATATATAAAGCCCACAAAGGTAATCTATAGTGTTCCGGATGATTAAAAAAATCAAAAGTAAATGCAAAATCACATTTACCTATTGAATAATTATTTTGTTCTACGGAACCTGGAAAGAAAAAATTAGGACGTATGTTTTCACCAGTATAAAATATTTTTTTACTTCTATGATTTAGATATCTATCTCTCTCTCTATTTTTCTGAAAATCGACCGAAAAAAATAAAATATCTGGGTCTTTTTCATCTATTAGGACTTCATATTTTAAAGACAAAAGATGAAAAAAATAATTATTTGTCTTATTAAATCCGGGCCAGAAATCAACAAAATTTATTTTTATTTTTTTCAAAATATTATCTCTTTTTCGCAATACTCTTGATAATTCCAAGGCTGTCCACCAGCCCAATGCCTTATAATTGTATCGCTTTTTTTGCTTTTTGTTATATTATAAACTTGTAAAGATTTGCTAACTGGATCGTTTTGTTCTTCTTCAAGTAAAGTTGTATTCCATTCTGGTCCTCTTATCTGTACATTTTCTTTTAACTCTGACAAACTATAATATGTTTCATTTTTATTATAATCGCTATGCCATCCATTAAATGGCATTTGCATAAAAGGCTTCCAGCTATGGGATATTATTCCACACAGAAAATACCACATAGCTTGTTCTCTAAACTCTTTTCCATGTTTTGTATCTTTTAATCTCTCCCACCTTGCATCATCAAGAATTTGATTAATCATGTTTCTTGACCATTTATTTATATTAAAAGAAATCCATCCCCAACAGTGCGTGTTGCCGTTATCTATTGCCAAAGAAAAACTTTTGCCTTGTTCTGGAAATATGCTTTTTCTTCCATCAACAATACACATATCAGCATCTATATTGCATACAGAATCACCGTCACTTAATTCACCGGCATCTATCATTCGTTTTATTTCATATACTTTATGCCAAGTATAATTTCCACGATATTTTATTCCATTCTTTATTTCTTTATATTCAAAATCATGGTGATCACAATATTTTTTATTTCGTGGAGATAAATATTTTTCAAAGATTTGCTGTCTTTCATCTTTATAGTCAGCTATAGCAAACATTATTTTTTTCATTTATTAACAGCCTCTATTATTTTTTTAGTTGTTGCTTCAATTGTAAAATATTGATCATAAATTTTATTTATTGTTTCAATTTTTTTATAATATTCTTTTGAATATAATTCTTTTTTTAAAATAATGTCAATATCAGCTATATTTTTTTCATTAATAAAGATACAAATAGATTTCCAGTCTATTTCATCTTTCCAAGGTAGCCAAAAATGATCACTTAAATATACTGGAACGGCTCCAAGTTGCATAATTTCATAAAGCCTATAACTTGTTTTTCCATAGCCTCTTGGAGCAAAACTAAAATAACTTTGCGATGTTATATCAAAAAATTCATCAACGCTTTTTTTAGAAACATCTGGTGACCATTGTTTGCCATTAAAATAAAAACTAGAGTTATTAGAATGTTTTTGTAATAAAAGCTGTCTCAAAGGATGTGTTAGCGAGCCAACAAATGAAGCCAAATATTTTTTTTGTTGTGGTTTTACAAACGGTATTTTAGATACTACTAATGGAATCGGTATATTTCCTTTATTACCGCCAGCCGAAAAAGATACTGTGTTTTTTGGCAGTCTTTCTCTTGGCGCATCATCATGAGTTGATACGGTAAAATACTCTACGCTTTGATCTAAGGAGTCTAGAATGCTTTGAAGCTCTTGCTGTACTGCATCTTTACTATTGATGTAACAAGAACTCCACGCTACAGGTATAAAATATTTTTTTGTCTCTACATTATTACTTTCAAAATATTTTATAAAATACTCTTCTAAATAATCGCCAGAATGATAAGGTGGGTATACAGACCATTTTGGAACTTGCCTAAATTTTTCAAATCTTTTATATAGGCTCTTTTGATAAGTATTCATAATATTTCAATATCTCTTTATACTTTATATTATCACTTTTTCTAAAAAGATTTAATACTAAATCAACAAGAAATTTGCCCGGATTATACCCATTTGGCTCTTTAAATATATGAAAGTGAAAATTAACAGCCTTTAACTTGCCAAAATATACTTCATCTTCTAAGAGGTAGATTTGCTTTAATCTATCTTTTGTAATTTCTTGATTAAATCTCCACCA
>Ga0208645_1002816_pt1 | contig 13436 bp, 17 predicted proteins | sample VirMetDEL_Sep_01_FD_184519 | JGI IMG/M metagenome (GOLD analysis project Ga0208645, IMG submission 184519) | Aqueous microbial communities from the Delaware River and Bay under freshwater to marine salinity gradient to study organic matter... | ecosystem: Environmental > Aquatic > Marine >...
CTCGTACCGGCTGATTGCCCATCTGTTGAGTGGTCGAAGCGGCCCACATTGTTGGCTTTGCTGACCAAGCTAGGGGCATACTCACGGTGGATTTGGGTTGTGGTGGCGTTGTAGTCAGTGGCCCCAGTGGTCGACAGGCTGGCAAATGCTACGTCGATGGAGCTTGTGCCGTCTCCGGTGTAGAGGTCTAGACCGTAGTTGTTAGACACGGGTGCGGCCGAATCGCCTAGCGATATGGTAACAGCCGTGGTGGTGGTAGCTGTCGCTTTAAAAACGCACTTATAGTAACCGTTGCCGGATGCGGTTTGCGTAGCTGACAGACTGGTCAAACTGCTGGACGCACCGTTGGATGTGTGAGTAGCCCCACCGGCTAGGTCGAACGTAGCTAAGCCAGCCTCGTCTGAGGCGGTATCGGAAGCAATCGTTAAATTTAAATAGCGTGTCCCAGAGTTTTGTTTTGCGTAGACCGTTAACGCCAATTCCCCGCTGGTTGAAATCTGCTGAAAGACACGGTGGAACGTCGACGCGCTATCTTCAACTAGAGTAAAACCGTCGGTCCCTCCAGCGGGGTCAGACTGACCACCCGTAGGTGTCGCGAGCCCTTGTTTGCTCCAAGTCGTGTCGAAGTCGCTCGACTGGAGGAGGAGGTTGTCCGACGAGAGGTGTTTGGAACCGTCCCACACGTTTGCCGTGCTGGCTCTGGTGAATGTAGCTCGTGGGTCAATGCGGCCACCGTTGGCAAAGTCAGCCATAAAGACGGGGCGCTGAGGGAAATTATCTGTGTAAGCCATGATTGTCTAAATTTACCAAGTTGCAACTGATGCACGTTTCCAAGTGTCTTTTGCTGTGCAGACGTAAACATAGGAAGCGTCTGCCGCAATCTCGCCCTGCACACCTGGCGCAGTGGCGCTGGCTGGCACTGGCACCATTGGAGTCTCGGCGTATGCCTGGCGGCCAAGGAATCCGTTCAATGGGATTTCATTGGGTGCCGTCCCAATATCCGCTTGCACCAAGCCAGCGGCATCCGGTGACACCTCCAAGCTTGTGCGGATGGCGCTTTTGTCGCTGCCGCTGGGGTCTTCATTGTCAAGGAAGCGAACAATGCGCCCCTTAAGGCGCTTGAGTGCGCCGTCCTCGTTGAAAACAAAAAACTTCTCGGTTGCCATGGTTGTCTAAAATGTTAGGCAGGGCAGGAGATTGGCGCACGATTAGCGCCGGCTGGTTTGTCTCCAAATTCGGTCAACGCCGACATAGAGCCCTATATAATAATGGTGCAAAGTGTCGCACTTACTGCCATCTTGATGGCTGACTCGATGACGTAGTGCCGCCGCCAGTGGCTTTGGCGCGTGCTGCTCGCACTGTGACGCCGCTCGATGAATGGGTGATAAGTGTGCCGGCAGATTTACGCGGTTGCAGCGATTCAACCGCCTCTTGCAGTTGCCTGATGGCATCAAGGATACCGCGAACGCTGAATTGACTAAGGCGGCGAAATCTCATGAGTAAATAGGGTGAAACTCTGTTGGCAGTTCGCCCGCCTCCATGTTGATGAACTCGCTCGCTATCTCAAATTTGCCATTGTAGAGCTCAGTGATAGTGGGCGCCTTTTTCAGCCAATAGGTGCCAGCAAAATCAAGCAAGAGCTCACCGCAAATGCTGTATTTTGTGACCGCTGTTTTTTGAGCCAAAATTAAATCAACCAAGCGATTAGTCGTCCATTGGTAACCCTTGCGCCAGGTGGACGCCTTAAGCAACGTGTTAGCAGGCACCACGCGCGTGTTGCGCAACGTGTATTTGTCGTCGTTGTAGGTTTCCTTCCCAGCAAGCAGCATGTTGGCGAGCTCTTCCGATTTGTCTTGAATTGCGCTTGTAAACGTGAAGGTCGAGTAGCTTGGCGCAACGTAATATGAGATTGATTCAGTCGTCTGATATTTCATGAATGACCGCAACTCAAAAGCATTATCGTTTGGCGTTGAACTGCCGTTTTCGCTTGCCTTAATTGCTCGCGCTTCCATTTCTGCTCGCACCTTGTTGCGGTATGCTTCGACGCCTTCAACCACCTTCATTTTGTGGCCTGGGTCTTCTGGAAAGTCCAAAGTGGAAAAATAGGGGCTCTCCCAGGCGTTGCGTTGCACCTCATACGGCGCAAAGGTCCATGTGTCTGTTTCTGGCTCAGTTGTTGGCGTTGTAATGATTTGATTGTCGGGCGACGAAAACACCACTTGCAACACACCGTAATCGCCGGCTTCTTGCCTTACATCAATTCGAGCAGCATTGCCAACATAAGCAGAATCAAGGGCAGCCGCCTCAATGACGCTCCATGGCCCCTTATAAGAATAGGTTGATTCCCAACCATTGGTTTCTGTCCATTGGCGCTGGATATTTTCAATTGAAAGCGCCGTTGTTCCTTTGAAATGAAGACTCATCTTTTGAGCGGGTCAGTATTGGCTTTGATGGCGTTGAGCGCATTGATTTGCTCTTGCCGGCTTTCTATAAGCTCGCGCTGCAAGCGTAGCGTTGTTGCTTCGCCGTAGTTCATGCCAGGCGCGTGCAATGCTGTGTCCATTGCAAAGTTGGCCAGCGATTCGGCGCCATAGTTAACAAGCGCATATCTAGCCGCTGAAAGTTGTTGATTCAATTTGGTCAACTTGTCACTTGCAGCAGCGTAATCTCTGACTTGCTGCGCGGTCATTGGCGCACCAATGCGCATTGATTCCGCAACTGCGCCACCAAGGCCGGCTTGCATAGTTGGCAAAAGCTCGGTGCCGCTTCGGCCTAGCAATCGCTGAACGTCTGCTAATTCGTTGGCTTGATTAACGCCTCGCTCGACCTGCTCGGCAATGCGTGCGAAAAGTTGCTCAGGATTCTTGCTCTCAAGCTCATCAAGCGTGATTCCGTAGCGTTCAAACGCCTCAAGATACTGCTTGTTGCCTTGCTTGGCATCTAGTTGGCGCACTGCAAGAGCCTTAAATGCCTTGCCCATGTCCTCAATGCTTCCACCGCTTTGCCTTGCGGCATAATCAAGGTGTTGGAATGTCTCAACAGCAACGCCCATCTTTGCGGCTTCATCGCGTATCCTGGCGCCTTCATCCATTGGCCCTGTCATCAGGCTGCGCATGATGCCGCCAACAATCGGGATGCCAGCCAGGCCGCCAATTAGGCCGCCTCTTGAAATGCCACCAGCGGCGGCAGCGCCCATGCCTTTGGCTTGTTGTGCCATAAAACTGCCAGCCTTAGCCTTCATGCGCTTTAAGCCAGCATCAAAACCCGTAGTGTCTAGCCCAACTTTAGCTTTTAGATTCATTTGCTGCCTCTTCTCGTTTGCGTTTCAGCTCGTGCAACTGTTGGAGCCCTGCCGCAAGGTCGCCTTCAATGATGCGGCTGCCGCCGTTCATTTCGTTGTTGCTGATAATGTCCCAATACATTTGCCCGAATGGCGCATCGTTGATTGTGTCTGGATTGTATCCAAGATTTCGCAACGCAATGGTGCGCATAATTTGCAGCGCTGGAGTCCCATACTTGACGCCAAAAGAGCCGTTGTTCTCAACTGCCATGGTGTCAGGTGCGCGCTTATTTAGCTCCAGGTATTCAAGGGCGCCTTGCATAACCTCATTGTATGGCCCAGGCAGCGGCTTGCGCGCATACCACCATTGACCAATGGGCGATAGAAACCACCCAAGCCACCTTGAAGCGCTGGCATAATTGCGCGAACAGATGCCAACAAAGGCATGGAAGTCGAGCGGTGTCAGCACCTCAAACAGTCCAAGCCGCTGCATCAACAGCGCGTGACCATAGGCAAAAGGGCGCAACTTGACGCCGGCCACATAGCTGTGACCAGGTGCGCAAGTTGCTGCCCAAGTGTCAGACATCAGTTTGCTGATGTGTCACTGCCGCCGTGAACTACGTTGAGGTATTCAATGGCTGAGATTGACCACTCGGCATAGGCGTTGTTGGAGCGTGTCTTTTCGGCACTCGTGATTGTGAAGTTCCCAAGGCCGCCTGTTGTGTGCGCTGTGTTGTGCTGTGATATTAAGCCAGCATCAGCATTCGCAGAGTTTACTTCAGCCCAATCAGCATAACTGACATCCAGTTTCATGCCTGCCGTGAAAGCAGTGCTAAACATGCTGTTTGCTTTGGCTAGGTTTTCATCCGTGCCAGAAGGCACTGATGCTGCATTTGCATTGGCTAAAATAATGCCAGTCAGATTCAGCACCTTGCGCTGGTTATAAGTGCAATGGCTCACAACTTCACCATTGCTTGATAATGCTTGGTTCGTGTCGGCCTCATAACTCAATCGGACCTCGCTTGCATACATTTCGCCAACAAACTTGTCCACATCTGAGCCGCTTGAATCATCAACAATGCGCAGCGTCACAACACCTGTGGTGTTGCTGCCTGTTATGTCATTTGTGCCGTAGGTGACCGGCGTTCCTCGTGTCAAAAGTGCCATGGTGTTTTATCTTTCTGTTAAGGTTTAAAAGTTTCCTAGTGCCGCTGGTATGGTGAGCGTGATTGATTCGCGCAAAATGGTGCCTTCAACATCGCGCTCGATGCCGCTGTGCTCACTGACTCCAAAAACATGTAAATCGGTGGCAGTGGTGTTGATGGCTTGCAAGCTTGGCCAAAATAACGAGTCTTCAACTGCGCTTAAAATCTCATCATGGACATCAAGCGCATTAGGTTGGCCATCCTCGTCAATCTCGCTCTGAACGCTCACGCTCAAGGTCACATCCATGTTGCCGGTGTTGGGCGGGTTTTGACTGGCGCCCACAAATGCCACCACAACGCAAGGCATGGCCTTGATGGTGTCATTTGTGCCAGCATAAACCGGCACGCCAACCTGGTCTTGCAGGTATACCTTAAACGCCTCTTCTGTTTGCTTGCGGTAACTCATCGCTTGGTTGCTTGCCAGTCTTTGCCCATTTTGCGCCTGATGTAGACCATCATGTCTGCCTTGTCTGCTTGTATGCCGCTGCGCAGTGCGTTTTTAAGATAAGGAATCGAAGCGCTTTGACTGTTTCCGTGAATGATTGTGCAAACTGGGTTTAATGGATTGCGCCGGCGTTCTGGTATCGCCTTGCCCTTTAGCTTAAACGCTTTCTTTTGCGTTGGCGGCCTGCGCTTCATGATTGTGTAAGTCTTTAAATCCCTGAGCGCACCATACCAAGCTTCGCGCCCGTAATTGCTGCCCTTGCCTCGATATACCAACATTCTGCGCAAGGCTTTTCTCATCGGGGAATTGCTCAAACCTTTCTTGCCTTGCATTCCGCGATTCCAATTTATCAGGATTGAGCCCAATGGCGCGCGTGCGTTTATTTTTGCAGGTGCAAGCAATTCTGAGCGAATACGCCCAGGCGCGTTTTTAGGTATGCGAACAAGGGTTTTGTAAATCACATTTGCTGCGCGGTTGTGGACAATCTCAACAAAACTGCGGCTTGATAACACGCTGTATTGTGTAAGCGTTTTGTTGAAATCAGCCATGTCCATGGCAATAGTTGTCTTAGTGCCTGGAATCATTGCTTTTTCATGAGGCCAAGCTCAAAGCTCGCGTCATTGGTTAGCACCTGCTGAATCTTGAACCGTTTGCCGCCTTTGGTGAGCGTGGCGCCCACAATCGGCTTGATGCCAGCATCAGCCCACTGCTTGCGGTTTGTGGTTAGAGTCAGGTCGTAGCCCTCCAAGATGCCGCCATCTTCGAGTTCCTTGGTTTCAGTGTTGCCGCTCTCGACGCATCGGAGCACGTTGCCGTGGTAGTCGAACACGCTGCCGGCAGTGCGCTCCAGGTCCACCTGCTGCTCGTATAAAAAGCGCGAGCGGTGGTGGCCCTGGTCAACAATGTATTGCTCTTGGAAATTGGTATGCGGCACTGGGTTTGAGTGCGCCACACTGTGAAAACAATCAGTGCGCGTGATGCCGCGCCCATCTGGCACGTTCAAGGTGATGGTGTAAACGTCTTCCCACTCGCCGCTTTCGTTTGTGCGCTGCACCGTGTAGGCCGCCGCATCGTATTGCGCAGCATCAGCGGTGACGCGGATGATGACGTTGCCAGCGCCAAATGTGCCACCTTCGCCAATCGTTGTGAACGTGGTTGGCGTGTCGTGCAAGGCGGTCTCATAGAGCCAGCCTGAGCGCGTGTTGATTATGCGGTTGTTGGCCATTTAAAAAACCCAGGCGAGCAGTTGCCCGCCGCGCCTGGGTGTGGGGTGTGGTGACCTAGCGAACGGTGGCAGCAAATTAGGCGCTGGCCTTTTTCTTGGCCTTGGCTTTGGGCGCGGATACGTCAACCTTAAGGTCGGCGCGCTTCCAATAAGGTGGCTTTCTGTAAACGCTAACGCCGCTGTATTTACCAGACGGGTTTTCGCGTTCAGCAATAAAGGCAGCCTTGCATTTGTCGGCGTCACCCATAGCGATAAGCTCAGGTGAACCGTCAGGCAAAAATCCTATCGTGAATGAAGTCTTGAATATCATGGTTTTGTTATTGGTCGGTGATTCTAATAAGTGCGTTTTGGTTGCCAATTGAGCATCCGTAGAGGATGCCAACGGTTAGGAACCATTTGCCCAGGGTTGGGTTGTAAAATTTTCGTGTCTGAAATGGCAGTCCCGTCCTTGGCTCTATGTTGTCAATGACTTCAACGTTGCCGTAGAGCGGGCGCCCGATTTGCCGCGCTGCAATACATAGAGCGCTTGGGTGGCAGTAAAATCCTTGCAGGTTGTTGCTGGTCGGAATGTCTTGATATTCAGCCACACCAAAACCGTGAATGGTTGAAAGCTCGCCCTCTTGGATTGGCTGCGCTGTGCCGTAGGCACTGGCGTCAATAATGCCGCCGTCTTTGCTAAGGCTTGCCGTGTAAGACGGGTTGAGCATCACGGTTCTCAGCGACCGTGGACAACCATTGGTTGTTAATGTGCTCGCGGCGTCTGCCAAATCATCACTGTCGAAATTGGCGGCAGTCCTGACTTGGGAGGCGCTGAATGCGGCGGGCGTAATGAGGCCAAGCAAATCGTCGGCGACCGCTTTTGCGGTGGCATCTATTGCAGGGCGTAAAAAGGCGCGCTCTAGAATGGTTGGGCTCTTGAGTTTTGAAATCTCAAAATCAGTAAACGCCATCGAGAAGCCCTTGAACTTGTTAAGCTCAATCTCAATGGCCGTGCTTGTTACATCGCTGGCGCTGTAGCCAGTAGACAAATCTTTAACTGTGACCGAAGAGGGAACGCGGGTCACTGTGCGGTCTCCGCGCTCCCTGACTTCGGTTGAGAAGTTGCGACTGACCAAGGAGAATGCAAAGAAATTGCTAGAGAGCAAATCAAGCATCTGCTCGCTTACGGCTTCTAAGAAAACGCCTTGGACAGTGTTTGCCATACTATTAAGCAGACTTGATGCGCTTCAGTGCGGCACCGTTGCCAACTGCAACACCGTAAAGAACACCCATGGACAAGTAGTGCTTGCCAGCGGTGTTGTCATACCAGGTGCGGAGCTGGATAGGCAGCCCAGTGGATGGGTCAACAATGTCGGACACCTGGACGCTGCCATCAGCAGGCGCAGCAGGCTGACGAGCGGCCAAACACAGGGCGGAAGGGTGCAGCGCAATGGCGGCGAGGTTTTCGCTGTTGGTTGGAATGCCGGTGTATTCGTAGAGGCTGAAACCATGCACGCGTTGGGCTGCATTTTCCTGCACGCCGGCTGGGGTGCCGTAGCTGGAGGCATCCTGCACGATGGCATCCTTTTGGATGCTGGCGTAATAGGAAGGCGGCAGAATCAACGCGCGCTCGCTCTTAGGGCATTTGGCGGTGGTCAAGTCGGCTGCCAGGTCGGCCACTTCGTCAACGTCGAAGTTGGCGGCAGTAATGACCTCGTTGGCGCTGTAGTTAGCGTTCAGCACCAGGGCGAGCAAGTCGTCCATTACGGCATCAAGGGTAACCTCTAGGGCTGGCGCCAAGAACACGCTAGAGAGCCAGTCGAAGTTACCAGCCTTGCTGACTTCCATGTCAGTGAACGCCATGCTGTAGCCCTTGAACTTGTTCAAGGTCACGGTGACGGCGGTTGATGTGACGTCCGTTGCAGCATAGCCGGCCGACAGGTCGCTTGCGGTCATGCTTGATGGGACGCGGGTGGTGACAGATTCGCCGGCGCCGCTGATGTCGTCGCTGAAGTCGCGAGAGAATGCGCGGAGCGGGTGAAACTGAGTTGAGAGATAATCAAGCGACTGTTCGCTGATTTGGGCAATGTTAATGCCTCCAAGTGTATTGGCCATTTGTTATAGTCTTTCTTTAATGTTTTTGAGGTAGAAAGCGCGGCGCTCCTGGCGGTCTTCAATGGCATTGTATTGATGCCAAAGAGTGTCCATGTTTGCCTCTGGTGCCGGCTCTTCGGTTGCTTCCTCAACTGGGGCTTCAACGCCTACGCTGGCCGCAATTTCAACGGCCTTGTCGGCGGCGCTCTGTTGTGCCTCCTCAAGAAGTAAATTTGCTTCTTCAAGCAACTTGATTTTGCTTTCAAGTGCTTCAATGTCTTCGGCGTGTTGTGCGCCTAGTTTGGCAACTTCTTCGGCGTGGCTTGCTGCCGCGCCTTCGATTTCTGCCTGTAGGTTTTTGTTTGCCTCGGTGGCGGCTTCCAGTTTGCCTGACAGGCTGGTCAGCTCGACGTTGGCCTTAACTAAATCAAGGATGGTTTTCATTGGTTCTATTGGTGATTGTTTAAAGGTTAGTCATTAGCGCGATGACATCGTTTAGGTCGTCCACCACTCCATCTGCCAGGCCGGCCTCAATGGCTTCCATGCCCTCGTAAACCTGGCCGGTCATTGATGCGTCTGGCACGTTGCGTTTGATGTTGATGTCGCCCTTAAATCGCTCGTGCCATTTGTTGACGTTTGCTTGCAGGCGCTCGCGTGCTTCATCGCTCAATGGTTTGAAGTCGGCGTAATCAAGCTTGTTGTCGCCAGCGGCGATGGCGTTGACGCGCAGCCCTTGGTTGCGCAGATATTCGCTTTGGTCCAGCAATGCGATATAAACGCCCACGCTGCCCACTTCGGCGCTTTGACTCAAAAGCACGTTGTCGGCTTGGCTAGCTATCCAGTAGGCCGCACTTGCGGCGGTGCCTTCCGTGTAAGCAACAAGCGGCTTTTCAACGCGGCGCATTTTGGCGGCAAGCTCTGGCAAGCCAGTGATAGTGCCGCCAGGTGAATCAATGTGCAGCAAGATGGCGTTTACATTCGGGTTAGCGTCTGCCTCGGCCAATTGGGTGGCAATGTCGTCGTAATCCGTCATCCCAAACATCAGCTCCCAATCCGTGAGCATTTTGCCCAGGGGTCCATGGATGTGAATGATGGCAATGCCGTCGACTTCTTCTGGCGTTGGTGGCTCATAAGGGCCGCCGTCCTCTTCGTCGTAGTGATACGCTTCAGCGGCAGCAACAAGCGTGCTGTGAAATTCTGGGCGAATGGCCCATGGCTCGTGTGCCAACTTATGCGTCAATCTCGCTCTCATTATTAAAAACAGGGTTAGGTGTGCGCTGGCTCAGTAGGTGTAAGGCGGTTTCCATTGAGACGCTGTATTCATCAGCCAGGCGTTTGGCGCGGCCTAACAAATCGCTTGCTTCGCGCTCTACCTGGTCGCGCATCTCTTGCCAATCGTGGCCGCGTTCGCCGGCATCCTCACGCATGGTGCGCAGGCCCATCTTGATGGCGTCTTGGTTGGCGCGTGCTTCGCGGCCAAGGTCAACGGTGATTTTCTTGGGCGCCTGCCAGTTCACTCGCCACCAGTTGTCGCTTGGCGGCAGGTCGCCGCGCTTGATGCCGCGAGCAATAACCCAGCCCCAGACGCGGTTACAAAAACGGGAAGTAAGAAGGTCTTGGCGTTCCTCGAATCGTCTAGCCGCTTTTTCTAGTATGAACCTTGAAGCGGTTCCTTGTTTGCTGGGTTCGACTACAAATTCGTATGGCACACCAAGACCAAGAGCGACGTCTCGAATTAGGTATTCGAGGAAGCCAGTAAACGCGGGCGATGGCTTATTGCTGGCAAAGCTTTCTATTGATTCACCAATCTTGAGGCGTGGCACCATGCCGGGTTGGAAGGTATCCCAAGGCACTGTGCCTGTGTCAGCGGCGCCATAACCGTCCTCGATTAGGCTTATGCCATCTTCAGCACTGGTGTTCTGGGAGGTGATGGCCATGCCCACGGCGCTATTCATTTTCACGCCCACTTTCTCAAATTCGAGGATGTCGATTGCATCCCTGATGTGGTCAATGGCGTGCGTTAGCGCTGACACTCCGCGCAGTTGCGCCACGCGGTCAGGGTCGTAAACCAGGATGAAATTGTTGGCGCTTATCGAGCGGTAATCATCGCCATCCTTGACCGTGTAGGCGGTAGGGCGGCCAGCGGGTGACACTTTCACGCCGTCATGGCCTTCGCCATAATATTGCGGCCCCTCGCTCAAGATGTTGTGAGATTCGACGAGTTGCAGTTGCGGAAAGGCGTCCTGGCGGCCAACCATCAGGAATCCAATGTCACCGTCAACGTCCATCCTGATGGACGCAAGGCGCTGCATCTGGGCAAAATTAAATTGGCCCGCGACATCGCAAACCTTTGACCACTCGGCAAAATAGTCTTCGTAAGCCTTGCTTGCTTCGCTTGCTTGGCTCTGAGGCTTGAGCCCCGTGCCTAGAGCGTAGCGGCTGACATCGTTGACCGCGCCGCGCACCATGCCGTTGTTTGTGTAGAGCCATCGAGCAAATCCCATCAACCGCCGCCTAGCACCACGGTTCAAGGTGTTGCTAATATCGCTGACAATATATGGCAGCGATGTGCGGAAGCGGTTTGACTCGGTGCCGCGGTAATGGCTGGTTATGCTGGCGCGCTTTTTGGGCGCGGTCTCAATGGCGATGGGGCGCCCGTTGTGGTCTACTAGGCCGCTCATCTGCTAAAACGTGCAAAAGTCATTCGGGTCGGCTTAGTGCCGGTCACGAGACCTTTTTCGATTAAAATGGGGGTGAGTTGTGCGGCAAGCTCGTCGGTGGGCATCACGAGCTCACGGGTGCCGCTCTGGCTGGCATTGGAAAACGAGACGGTAACGGAGCCCGACAATATGGCATCAGCAACCCTCTGTTGGAGGGTCGTTAACCATGAGTCAGACTGAAGTCGGAGGAATCCGCTTATGTCACTTGCCATCTATATATAGGTGGCAAAGTGTCGCACCTAGCTATCAATCAGCGGTCGAAAACAGCTTGGCAATGGAGGCAGCCACCACTTGCATGAGCTCGCAGTCCCAGGCGTGGTTGGCTCGAAATGAAATCCAGCGCAAGGTTGTGCGGCCATGCTTATCTAGCACCTCGCGCTTGCGTTCACTGTCGATTTGTTTGGCATATTCGTCTGCCATATCGCCCAAGTCGCACACTTCCCATGGGTGGCTTTTGCCGCTCTTGAGAAGTTGCAAAACGTCCTTGGTGGTGGGGTTGGACCATCTGAAAACTGGCGGCGCTGTGCGCCCTGTAGCGCTCACGCGTGTTGGTTTGCTGAACATGCGGCGCACGGTGTGGCCATTGATGTTGTGCGCGTAATCAATGACGTCTTCGCCTCTCATGCCCATCCAACCATAGCGGCCACACTCGGCCAACACCCTGGCGCGCTGATAGCCGACATCGAGGAATGTGCGTTGAGGCGCCACATTGTATTCCTTGCGCATGGCCTCAATGTCATCAAATGACGTTAGGCGGCGGAAGGTTAGCAGTCGGCTTGCGCCTGTTTTTGACCATGAGCGGCAGACCGCCCAAAACTCCTCAAGATAGGCTTGAACGTCTACGGTCAAAAATCGGGTGGCTTCATCTTCCCACTCAGCGCCTGGCTCATAGTCCTTGACCACCACTTTCTCAATGTCCACATGATTGGTGGCTTTCCAAGGCTCTGCCAATCTCAGGGTCACAAATTCGCGGAGCGGCTGAATGTAGCCGGCAGCGGCGTGCTGTTTTGCTCGCAGAAAATCAACCACCAGGTCAGCCCATGGCATCACTGACGGCGGCAATGCTAATTGATTGAACGAAAACGAGCGCACCCTTGGCGTTGGGTTGCTGTTGCTGGCCTGATATCCGCCTCGGCTCATCGCTCGCCAGTTGGCTTCGGTGTTTTCGTGGGCATGGTCACAATGTGGGCAAACCATGCGCACGGTTTTAGCAACTTGCTCGTAATCCCAAACGCCGTTTGGCTTGGTGGTCTCGTTGGCGTCCCATCGCACCACCTCGTAGAAAGCCGGCGCAAATAGCTTATTGCATCCCAAGCAAACCAGGTGCCAATGCTCACAGGTGCCGGCTTGGAATGCCGCATCAAAATCGCTGCCCTCCTCTTCGGGCGTGCTGGACAACCAGTGCTTGCGGTTCCAATAACGAGTTGTTCGCGCGCGTGCTCTTGCCAGCATACCTGGCCGCCAGGCGCTAACCTCGTCACCAAATAGCCAGCGGATAGACCATGACCGCAAAAAGTTGTTGTTTGCGGCGCCCAGCTTGAGCGTGCAGGTGTTTAGAAAAAGCTCGGTGTTGGTCTTGCGGTGGCGGTCACGTGGAAATTGCTCGCGGATTGGTGCGCATGATTCGAGCATGGGCATCAAGCGCTCTTTGCTAAAGTCCTTGGCGGCATCTTCGTCCTGCATGACCGTCATGGTTGGACCTGGATGATTGGCGATTGCCCAGGCGGTGGCCACCTGCATTGAGACGGTTTTGCCAGTTTGGGCGGCACAATTAAGCACTACCTCCTCGATGCCTGGGTCGGCAAAGGCGGCCAGCGGTTCAATCAACCACGGCGTCTCGCTGGCGCGGAATTGGTTGCCATAGGGCGATTCGCGCAGGCGCACATGCTCAAGCGCCCAATCTGGAATGGTCGAGGCATCCTTCTCGGCAAATGCCACCTTGCAGCAATCTTTAATAATTCGCTGCATATTTGCTCAAGGCGTCCCTTACCTTGGTGTTGTATTGGGCAATGATAGGCTGCGCCTCGGTTGGCGTCAGGCCGGCCACAAGCGGCGGCAACTTGGCCTCTTGCTCATCCAAATGCTTGGCGAACTCTTGGCAGATTGCCATCACGCCGGCTCGCACATCTTCGCGGTCCAGCACCTTGCCGCGCATTCCCTCAAGCTCAACGTCTAGCTTTTCAACCTGGCGCCTTATCTTCTCAACTTCATGCCACTCCTTGGTGCCTGGTTGCGCCTCGTTGCTTGCCTCAACCGCGTTGGCTTCGCGTGCTTTTGTGATGTCTTCAAGCTTGTAAAGATGGGCACCCCTCTCGCCAGTGCTTGCCACTGGAACGCGCACTAGGAAGTTGCGCGCTTCGTGATAGCTCATGTCGAGCTTTTGGGCGACATCGCTGATTCCAAGTAGCCTTTCGCTTTTGGAAGTCTTTGCGTTTGTGCGGTTTGATGGTGTGGTCATGCGATTACAGCGTGCTCGTGCGCGGAAACC
>Ga0208645_1002819_pt1 | contig 13422 bp, 15 predicted proteins | sample VirMetDEL_Sep_01_FD_184519 | JGI IMG/M metagenome (GOLD analysis project Ga0208645, IMG submission 184519) | Aqueous microbial communities from the Delaware River and Bay under freshwater to marine salinity gradient to study organic matter... | ecosystem: Environmental > Aquatic > Marine >...
AAAGTACCAGTTTCAGGGTTTCTATTTATGTCTATTTCCATGCCTATGGTATTAGCATTTAAATACCCATTTATATCTGATGTTAATTGAAGCACGCCATTACTATCAATACGCATTCTTTCTGCAATGGTTGTTGAGGCATTAGGAGTAGTCCAAAACAATAAGTCGGAGTCTCTATTTGTGCTAGACCAAGTGCTTCCGGCTATAGACTGTATTCTAGCGCCTTCTACAGAAGCTGTTCCATTTCCTCCTTGAAATTGAATAGTTCCAAGCGGGTCACTTGCTACTACAGCCCCAGAAGCTTGACTACGAGATTTAGACAATACAATATTAGGGCCTGTTGCGTTACCCACACCTGTAGAAATAGTTAAAACCGTTTGCGCTGACGCCGTGGCATCTGTTCCTATTAAGCTTAAACTACCTGTAGTTAAAACACGAGTTGTAACTAAAGAGCCAACAACATCAAGCTTTCCTGTTGGATTAGTCGTCCCGATTCCGACGTTGCCACCGTTAAAATATGAAGCTCCTTGAGCATTAATTCTAACACTTAAAGTACCATCGCCTGTATTGCCATAATATAAATATAGATTAGCTGCATCTGAAGAACCCCCTGGTATTAGTTGAAATCTGTTCTTGCTACCATCAGCTGTTGTAGTTCTAAATAATACCTGCCCATTTACTTGAAAAGGTTGCACAGGACTATCCGTCCCAATCCCGACATTGCCGCCAGAAAGAATACGCATTTTTTCTGTAGCAGTAGCGCTATTTGCAGTTAAAAAAGCTATATCACCTGTTCTTCCGCCTCCTCCGTGCGCATCACTAATAATTCTTAATACTTGAAGTGCAGCTCCTGCGCTAGCTTGAAAAATATCTAAACCTGCTTCGTGAAAACCTGAGTTTTTAGACACTGTTAATTGATACGCAGGACTAGTCGTTCCAATACCGACGTTACTTCCTTGTATAACCATTACATTGCTTTGAGCGTAATTGCTAAAAGAAAGTGTGCTTGTATAAGGAGCTGAATTTGTACCAGTAACTGTCATTACGTTATAACCATTACCATATGTAGAGCTAGGTCTCATATATAGCTTATCACTAATATATAAATCACCCGTTACACGTTCACCTGATCCAGCAGCTAAAGGCAACCAAGGACCTATGGAACTACCAGCTGTGCTTTTTACTATAAGACCATTTGCATCTGTACCTAATATATGTGTTGGGCTACCTGTATTATTGGTGCCATTGTAAGCGTTGAATTTTATTGATCCAGCAGAATCAATACGCATTCTTTCTGCAATAGCAGCAGTACCATTTGCTTTAGTAAAAAAATTAATAAAGCTACCTCTTTGACCTGAAGTTGCTCCTGAACCTGATGCTCTAATTTCAGCCATAATTTTATGACCTGCATCTTGATAAGTACCAACAAAATTAATACTTCCAATACCACCAGTATCAGCATTTTGATTATCTCCTAGTTCAAGAATACCTCTCCTATTACCTGAAGTTTCAATTACTGATAAAACAACTGATTCTGAACCTGCTCCAGAAACATTTGGCGTAGTCGTCCCGATCCCGACGTTGCCGCCGTTAAACCACGAATTACCGGATGAATTTAATTTTATCGCATGATTACTAGTCCCATTATAAATATTTAAAATTTGGGCCGCTGTTCCAGTCGAAGGATATAATGTTACATTATTACTAGCAGGACTTAAATATAAATCTCCACTGTATGTTTTAATAAATGAACTTGCGACTGAAAGCATTATATTTCCTGCAACATCTAATTTCTCATCAGGACTAGCCGTCCCAATCCCGACGTTGCCGTTGTTTTTAATACGCATACTCTCAGACCAACCTCCATCATAATTATAAAAAGCTAAATTACCTGTAGCAGTCCTTGGTGCTAAAACTGCAGTTGTTTCATCTGTTCTATATCCTATAGTTAACCCTGTACCATTACTTCCATCCGCAAAACTAGCATTCATTAAAACATTAGTTATCCCAGTGCTCATACCGGTTTTTGTAACCTGTAAGTTTCCATCGGCAGGACTAGTCGTCCCGATCCCGACGTTACCGCCGTTAAAGTATGAATTACCATTTGTACTTATAACTACTCTTGCGGCAGCATTGATTTGGTATAAATATAAATGAGAATAGCCTCCACTTATTTCATTATACATTGCTATTGCATTGTTGTTAGTGCTTCTGGTCATTAAAGGGGATGTAGCGTGCTTAATATCTAATCCGGCAGCAGGCGAAGTCGTCCCGATTCCGACGTTGCCAGAATTACTATTATATATATCGTTACCATTAGCTAGCCAAAGACCTGTTCCTGGCACTGTATTAGCGTCAACCCAGTCTATACCTGTTGAGGTTGTTGATAAGACTTGGCCTGCAACGCCAGAGCTATTATTACTATCTAGTAAATATTTTGTTGAATATGTTTTTCCTGTACCCATTTAATATGTATTTCTTACTATGTTAACCCATTCGTATGTTGAACTACCTGTTTGCATGCACATGTCTGCGTAGCTTGCATCCTCTGCTGTTACCGCATATACAGACACATTGTCTATAACTAAAGTCCCACTCGTAAATCCAACAGATGTATGCAAAGAAAATCCGTTACCAGTTCCTACTGAATTAGCATAAACAGTGTGTGTTCCAACTGTCATAGGTAGAAATTGTTTTTGAATACACTCGTTGTTTGTTTTAAATCCAGCATAAAAAGCTGCACTACCTTGTAGATTATTAGATACAACAGTATAAGTTAAAGCGTGTAATGTTCCACTTGTAGTTACAATAGCAATGTTTTGTTGAAAAAGAGTGCTTTCCTGTCCGCTGGTACCAGTAAAAGTAGCTACCCCACTAGCAACTGCCGCGTTTGTGCCACCCCAATAAGTGCTTGATGCAAAATCACCATCAGTTATTAATTCTTTACCGGTATCTTCTACATACTCAGTACCAGTTCTGTATCGCATTGTACCTACTTTAGCAGCTGAAGCTGTATCCGTATCATCAGCCATTTGAATACCACCAGCAACTTGTAGTTTTGATTGAGGGCTTGTTGTTCCAATTCCAACATAATTGCCATTAAACCAAGAATAACCTGCGCTATCAATTCTTACGTTTTCTACATTAGCTGCCATTAAAGAAAATAGTCCTTTATCCCAATTAGCAGCTGTGTTACCTCTAGGAATAATACGTGATATAGTATAATCATTTGATCTAACCATAAAATCAGCATTATCACCCTGAACAGTTAACTTCGCACTAGGATTAGTCGTACCGATACCGACGTTGCCGTCAGCTGTAATTCTCATATGTTCAAACATACCTGAAGCAGCACCCGCTGTACCATCTGAAGTTGTCCAAAAAGATAAATAACCTCCCCATTGGTTATCTCCTGTGGCTGTTTCTTTTCCTCCTCCTATAGCTCCAGCTCGATAATACAACTGTGCTGGTGACGTGTTATTGTATCTTGCCGATACTGTTATAAAACCAGCTTCCCCTGATGTGTTTTCGTTAACTACATCTACACCTTTTGTTGGTCCATATAACCCATAGCTCTCGTTAAAATGTGCAGATAATATACTATTACCAGGCGAAGTCGTCCCGATCCCGACGTTGCCCGCAGATGTTATACGCATTCTTTCTGAACTGCCTGTATCAAGTGAGAAAAACCCTGTACTAACTGCAAGACTTGTGTTTGCTGCTTGTGAAAATAAAGAGCTTCGTAAAGTTCCTCCGCTTTCTAAATCAATTCTACCATAAGTAGCTCCATTAATTGTAAGTGTAGTTTGATTACTATATGTATTAGGACTAGTTGCCCCGATTCCGACGTTGCCATCTTGATTAATAATCATTCTTTCGCCAATTACCCCACCACTTTCTGTATAAAATGCAAGATTAGAAGCATCAAGATTAGTAGTAAGGTTACTATTAGCAATATAGGAACGTCCTCGCCCTGCAATACCTATAGCTATAGCTAAACCATCTCCTGCTGCTACATTACTTGTAGGGTAAGTAAGACTTAAACCAACTGCAGAGCCATTATCAAGGGTTGTAGTGTTTAGCGCACCAACATCTGTTGTTTGTGTTATATTTACATCACCTGCAAAAGTTGTATTTCCACTAGCCATATTAGTAGTTATAAACTCTGTTCCAGAACTATTTTGTAATGCAAAATAACTAGTTCCGCCATCATTTCTTTTTAATAAGAAAACATCGTTTCCAGGTGATGAACTAATTTTAATTCCACCCGCACTATTAGTTGCTACTTGGCCGACGTTATCTCTAACATGAAGAATTTGATTAGCAGGTATAGCTGTACCTGTTGCAAAGTATCCTGATGTTGCAGAAGCAATAGTAGAACTTACACCAACAGCTGTTACTGATCCTGCAAAAGTTGAGTTTCCTGAATTGTCTATAGATAAACCACCGCCAGCTCGCCCCATGGTCAAAACATTATTAACAGTATCAAAAGTTATATGCGCTTTTTCTCCTGTGCCTTCATAAAAATCTAGACTTGTTGAGCCAGGATTTGCTGATTGTAATATTAAGTTTGTGTCTCCTGCTGAAGTTATTTTAACATCATTACCATCAACAGTTATAGGTGCATTACCTAAAGTTTCTGAAACTGCATTTGTAGCTCCTTCCCATAAAGGTATTGTTCCGCCAGTACCTGCGCCTGATATTACAGATGAATTATCTATTCTTTGCCATAAATCTGTTCCTGCGCCTGGTGTTACATCTGAAAATATACACCAATCACCTACAGCCCAAGAGTCTGGTTCTACACCTGATCCGTTTGGAGCTGCGCTACCCGCTGTACTTACTATATAATAATTACCTAATACTTTAGCCGCAGCTAATGTTAAATCTGGATAACCACCTGCAGGTGAAAAAGTAACTGTTACACCACTCGCTATAGTTACTGAAGCATTTACTGTTACGCTTGTTTGTGAACCTACTGCGGTAACCGTTATAGCTGCTGTAATTCCGTCTGCTGTAACTACGTCACCTATAGCTATTGTTTCAGTAGGTGCCGCGGTTAATGTTATTGTAGCGCTACTTATTGCTGCGCTTGTTACGCCTGTTGTACCAGCTGCCCACGTTCCTTTATATACTGGGACACCTGTGACAAGACCGTCAACATAACTTTTAGTTGTAAGTGTTGTGCTGCCATCTGATGCAGCTGTTGCTAAAGAAGTTGCTTTACCTGCAAAAGTTGCATTTTGTGAATTGTCTAATGCAAGAGCTGAAGTATCATTTGTGCCTAAGTGTAAAGTTGTATTTTCCCTATTCCAAATATAAGCAGTTGAACCATTTACACCAATAGTAAGACCATCACTAGAGCCATTACTACCAGTAGAGCTAGTTTGAAATTGCATGTAAGAAACAGTGCCAGTACTTCTTGCGTATATAGGAATACCTCCAGAACCCCCAAACACACTACCACCAGTCTCTGTGGTTATACTGCCTGCAAAAGTTGCGTTAGCAGATATTGAAATAGCATCTGTTGTAAATCTTATATTATTACTTGTGTTTCCTATATGTTGTATGTATTCAGCTAAATATAACGTATCATTTACAAGAGCTGTTGTCCCTACTGTTAATGAAGTACCTGTTGTTACACCACCTGCAAAAGTTCCATTACCTGCAAAAGTTGATGTTGTACCTGATTTTGTTTCATTTAATATACCACCAGCATAAAATACTTGGTCATTATTAGCTGCTGCATAAAAAGTCATATCCTCTGCCGCATCTAATGATATATAAGCTTGTTGTGAACCTGCATCATTAAATTGTACTTTACCACCTCCAGTAGCATCTTTTTCAATAATTAATGTTGAGCTTGTACCACTATCAATTGTTACAGTACCTGCAAAAGTTGCGTCACCAGAACCGTCTATTGTTAATCTTGTTACATTGCTTGTGTTAAATAATATATTTCCTGCAAATTCATTATCAAATTGTATATCTCCTCCAGTACTATTTCTCAATAGAATACTACCAGTTGATGTGTTTCTTATATAAGTAGTACCTATACTATTATCAATAAATAAATGTGAACCATTGTGATATACTTCAGCATCACTACCAGTACCAAGATTTAACTTAAAATTATCAGGAAATATAACACCATTAATTCCAGTCATCGTGCCACCAGCTAGTGGTAAGAAAGGTCCTGTACCACCGCCTGATCCGTCTACATAAGCTTTGGTAACAAAGTTAGCTGCAGCAACTGGTGTGATACCAGATACTAAGCCTGTAAATAATCCTGTACCTGCTACGTGTAATTTAGCCGTAGGACTAGCCGTCCCAATTCCGACGTTGCCACTATCCATAATCCTCATTCTAGCATCAGGAGCATTGTTAGGATCTGTATGATCACTAACATTAAAAGTTATATAATTATCGCCAGTTGCTGTGCCTGTTTGACAAACTATATTTGTTTGACCGTAGGTAGATACTGGGTGAACTTGCGCTGAGTTGTAATAATAATTATTAGAAAGATATAATCCATTTGAAAAATAACCCATTACACCATTCATACCAGTTGCACTATTATTGCCTTCTATTTGAATAGATCTAGTTGTAGACCCACCTGGATCTGCAATAGTAAGTTTAGCACCTGGACTAGTCGTACCGATACCGACGTTGCCGTCAGAGAGAATTGTTAAATTTGTGTTAGCTCCTTTTCTAAAATAATACTCTCCGTTACTTTTAAAATCTAAAGAACTTCCAGTGCCAGCTATTATATTATTTACATTGCCACCAAAAGTTAAAGCGCTTGTTATTCTAGCTGTACCAGCAACTTCTAATTTATACCCAGGTGTAATTGTTCCAATTCCTACATTACCTGTACTAAGAAGAGTTATTCTATCTGTTGTTCCTAAGTTTCCAGAACTAGCAATTTTAAATTTTTTACTATCATCATAATCAATACCAAAAACATAACTTTGACCTGATACATTTAATAACATAGAAGCGTCTCCAGTACCACTATTTTGCACAAGCACTTGAGGCGTTGAATTACTTGTATTTGTTGTAACATGTAATTTTTTTTCTGGACTATCTGTTCCAATACCGACATTGCCGTTTTGTTGAGCTGTTATGATAGGACTTGAGTTATCAGCAGTCCTTGATATTATAAACTTTTCAGTACCAGCAATACCAGTGTACCAACCGCTTGTATCATCTGTGTTTGTAAATTTAATAAAACCGCCATTAGCATCTGCTTGATGCAGATATAACATTTCGTAATTAGTACTTTGTATTTTTACTTGCCCGTCTACGTGTAATTTATATAAAGGACTATCTATTCCAATACCTACCTTAGCGGCGAAATATCCATCATTTAAAAACTTTAATGCCATTTATTATACTGGATTAAATTAATATTATACTATTGATATTACAGCTCTGTATGCACTGTTTGCTACTTGTGGCATAAACACAATTTTTAAACTACCTGTGCCATTTCCTGTTACTAAAGGATAAACAATAAGATTACTAGCTTCTTCTTTAACTGTAGCTATTGCGTCATCTGCAGCAGCACCAGATCCAAAAAGAGTTACTAAATTAACAGTAAAGGTTGTTTCACCTGCAACAGAATTATCACCACCTGTTAGTGTTACTTTTGCCATTCTACCAGAGAGTACTTCTTCTTTTAGTTGTACCCAACCTGTTCCACTTACTGTAAAGTTTGCTGAATCAAAACCAGCAACACCTTTTTGTGTAGCACCGTCAGAAGATCCTGCACCTGCAATATTAGCATCTTGTATAACAACTGTATAAACTGTTTGAGCAGGATTACTATTAGCCGCTATACCAACGTTAGCGTATATCATATCGCCAACTTCAAGTGTTACGCCGTAGAAAGCAGTACCAGCTGTAGTTACCACAAAGAAATCACCTTGATCTAAAGCAATATTACTTGCTCCGTCTAAAGAACCATTTGAAGTAAGGTTTATTGTTAAACCAGTTGTAGCATTATAACCACCTTTAAATAATCCAATACCCGCAACAAGAGCTTCTACTTGACCTAAGTTAACACCGTCTGTAGCATCTGTACCGTTAGCTATTTTTAGTAGCTTGTTGCTATTCATGTCAAGGTTAGCGTTCAAATTGTTTTCACCACCAGCGGTTTGTGTAAAAGCACCGTTTGTCAATGTTAAGCTATTTGCTATAGTAACAGTAGGTGTTAAAGCAACTCTAAGTTCTGTGCCACTTATTCTAGTCATTGTTGTTTGGCCACTAAAACCTGATATAGTAACATCGTCATTAGTAGAATTACTACCTGTTAATCTAATAGCCGTACCAGTAGGTGCAGTTGTTAAATCATATGTAACAACGTTTGTATCTGTCCAAGGCACGTTAACAACCATTTGGTCGTTTGAGTTAAATTGAACACCATATGTTCTAGATGCTGTAGTAGTTACAGCGTTAGCCGCTACTGTTTGTACTGTGTTTGAAAATAATTCAACAGTACCAAGAACACTAGCAGTTGCTTTTCCAACCGTAGCACCATCTACTATATCCCAAGTATTATCTTTACTTAAAAATCTTGTTGTTGAATCAGAAGTTCCGTTTATAGCTGAAAGATCTGCTGTTAACTGAGTGTTATCGCCACCGCCTTGTTTTGATAAATTTATATATGTACCATCTAATACAGTTACAAGACCTGTGTTTCTTACTGTAGCTTCACCTGCAACAAATGTAACACCAATACCAGTGCCAGCTTGTACAGAAGTAGAACCTACTTCGACCCAACCTGCGGCACCACTACCAGCATCTGCTACATATTGCTTTAATGTATCTGCTGTTGTATTAAAATATATTTGTCCTATAGAACTATTAGCTGTAGAAGGATCTGTACCTAAGTTTTGTATTCTCGCGAAGTTAAGTTGGTTTTTATTAAAATCAACCGTGTTTAAAAAATTTATTGCCATGTTGTTAGTTTAAGTATGCTTTACCGGCAAATGCAGCCGAAAATGTTAGAGTTACTGCTTTGTTGCTTGTGTAATTATACTCACCGTTTACTACAGTGTTTCCAGTATCTATTACCGTTATCGAAGGAAATTTTCCTAAGTTGTGTATTATGTTCCAAGTTGTAGCAGGTGTGTTTTGGGAAAATACAAATGTTGGTGTTCCAGCTGAAGATAATGTAAATACTGCAAAGTCATAGAATTTATCTACATCAAAATTACCATTACCTTTTAACGATGTTAGTGTAAGAGTGTAAACACTTGGTGTTTTCTGAGTATAAGAGTCTATAGTAAAATGACCGAAGTTATTAATATCATTTTGTTCACTTATAAGTATATTGTTACCTACTAAATAAGTTAAAAACGCTACCGTATTGGCACCGCTCACATCTGTTATAGACAAATCCATTGTTGTTGCAGAGGATATTGCACTACCATCAGCTGGTCCTACAAAATCTCCACCAGCAGGTGCAGCAGTAGCTTCTAATTTAAATATCATTTGGGCAGATATAGATATCTTACCCTTTATGTTTAGGTATTTAGCAACAGCGGCAGCCGTGAACTGCTTTGTTTGTCTGTTACTAGCTTCAGTACCTATCCAGGCATCGTTGTCAGTAACGTTTGCATCAAATACATACGAACTTATTCTTGCCATTGTTTATGAGTATATTCTAATTTCTACATATCCTTCAGTAAGGGAGTTTTCTGCGGCCGCTGTGTTGGAAACTATAACATCTAATCTAGCTGTGTTAGTACTTGTTCTTACTATAGATGTAAGTTGAGGTACTTTAGCTGATGTCACTGCCCAAAACTTGTCAGCTGCAAAAGGTGTTCCTGCTACAGTAGCAACAAACTGTCCTGTACCTATTCTTGTCCATGTAAATGTTAGACCAGTTGTGTTTTGTAAAATTGTTGCGGTTGGTGCTGCTCCAACTGCAGCTACAAGTGATGCTGTATACACTGTGTAACCCAAACTATATGAGTTAGCAAATGCAGCAATGTTAGCCACAGTGAAGTTTCTAGTTAGATTTTCTGTTTTACCGCTTGAATTAGTGTATTTTTGAGTACCTGGTATTAAATCTCCTTGAGCTGGAGTACCGATAGGATAAGTGGATATGTTTGCCATAGTAGTTAGTTAGTTTCTTATACTATATATACTTACAGGTATAAGTGAAATTTTACATTTAGTGACATAAGGGTACTACTATATACTTATAACTACCTATTGTCACTAAAAAAAACGTTACAAATAAGGAAGCCGGGTACTCCCCCTCCACTTTTTTCACCTTTTTTTTCCAGTAAAACGCTTTTCAATTTACGGCCCCACCTTTCGCCCCTGATTCACCATGTATTACCCACTTAAACCACTAAACTAGTTATACTAATTCTTTTTTTCACAAACAAATCATATTAGTATTTAGATAATATAAGTGTAACTAATAAAAACAAAACTATGTTAAACAAACTATTAAAAATTCACATTAAACTATTACAATTACTATTTATTATATCATTACCACAAGTAATATATCATGTCATTGTGTCATGACAAAGAGTCACTGACCAGTACTTTCACTACATTTTAATCACATAAATAAATATACACTTGTAATAACTTACAAACAAAACACTTAACTAACTGGATAATAACTATATAAATAATAACTTAAATAATAATAACTATGTCAACTTTAAATTCTAAAAGATTTGTAATCAGAAAATCACTAATTGGTAAAAACCAAATCATTAACTTCACTAACAAAAAAGGTATCACTATTGAATACAATCATGATATTGCTTATGAAATAATGAAAGATAAATTAAACTCAATGAATTGTTTCACTAAGTACAAATCTTACACAGCAACTAACAATATACCTACTATATTAAGAGGTGTTGAGTTAGTGTAATGACAAACTGTCATGACAATCTGACATAATGGTTAATGTGAGTTCGATTCTCACTATGTCAACTAATAATAAATAATACAATATGATAACTACTGAACTTTCTAAAAACTGGTACATAATTAATAGTGATGAAACTATTACTTACCTTAAAGACTTATAAACTATGATAACAAAAATACAAAAAGCATTCTTTATTCAATGTCTAGTAGATGATGACAATGACTTATATGAATTAACAATTAATGGCAAAACATTTACACTAGATAATGTATATGATTCACCTTATGGTAATATATTTGATGAGTTAAATATGCTAGTAGATACAATACAATAATATGATAATAACTCAAACAATAAATAATACAGTGATTGATATGACTCACATAATAAATCTTCAAAGTGAAGGAATACTAACAAGACAAGATGTCTTAGGTATAATAGAAACTAATAAACAATGTATAATATGAAAAAAGATTTATATAGATTTGCAAAAGCAAGACAAAGAAATCCACTCTTTAAAATAAGTAAAAAAGAAATAGAAGCAATGGAAAGAGAATACTGGTTAAAATATAATAATCACAAACTAAATACAATGCTAAGTCGATAATACAATAAACAAACATAACTATGTCAAAAATGAAACAACTAGATGAAATGGCTAACAAGCTAGTTCCTCAAATAATGCACAAAATATATAATACAGTAGCAACTGAATTATCTTACAGCGATATTAATCTTGAAGGTGATGATATGAATGATGCTCATGACTATGTAATGACACTCGTAATAAATAAATTAATAAAATGAAAATAACTAAAAACAAATCACAAGAATTATATACTTGCAGAGTAAATAATACTTCATTTACTAGCCCAGATTACAGTAGTGTAATGAAATGGCGAGATGAAAATGTACAAAATGCAGAGTATATCAAAGAAATTAAAGAATTACATGACCAAGCGATGCAAAGCATGTATGATAATAATCCAACTAATTACACAGGCGACTAATATGAGTGTAACTACAGAAGCAATAATAGTATTAATTGTATTTTTTATACTAATGATGATACTTGCTCAAACAATAAAAGAATAAATATGAATAAAAAAAACTCAGTAAAAACAGTAATACTTATAGCTCTATTGTCATATAGCAGTTATAAATTAGGTCAAGGCGATCCTATAATAGTAGAAAAAACAGTAGAAATAGAAGTAACAGACAAAGGTTTTTGCGTTGCTTGTCATAAAAAACATACTTGGGATGAAATGTATGTTATGGTAAACGAAGATTTACAAACAAAATATGACGAAAACTAGATAATATAATAAACAAACAACATGAAATGTAAATGTACAAATGTAATTCCTCAAGGTCGCTTAGCCTTAGGTTATAGAACTTGCGTAAACTGTAGCACTACAGAACTTTATAGTTATATACCAATTATCGGTAACAAACAAGTGTTAGAACTACAAATTGTATCACAAGAACTATCTGCCGCTGTACATAAATCATGGCGTAGAAAATAAAGGGCGTGAAATGGTAAGCGACAACCGCGGCGAAAGCAAAGGTGTCAACGCAGGTTCGAATCCTGCCACGTCCACTAAATAAATAAATATGCAAAGAATAAAATTCACATCAAAAACTACCGCTAAAACTAGCGAAGGTCTAAAGTATAAAGGTTATGCTGTAGGCGAATTACTTCCAACATTTGGCTTTATATATAATGAAGAAAAAGAACAAGCAGGTATTTCAAATTGGTTTAACTATAAAGGATTAACATGGATAGCGGAATAATAAAAGATATGGAAATAGTAGAGCGCGAAGCTTGCTATTTAATAGACACAATAGAGCACGCGTTAGAACGTATAGTAAACTATAATGATCTAACTGACGATGAAATGAAGTCCATAAAAGATATGGCAATTATAATGCTCCAAGAATGGAGCTAGCTTAACCGCGGCGAAAGCAAAGGTGAGCACATGCTAGAAAATAGGAGACAAGAGTCACACTAACTAGCTGAATAACTAGGTATGGTTGTATAGTTCTAAAGAGAGTTGCTCTGTATACTACTACTGACGAGTATTGAGGTTCGATTCCTCATCTAGTTACAAACAAAATACAAAAACTAATAGATAATATAATAAACAATAATATGCTAATAGACCAAATTAAACCAGAAATTCTAGTTAAACTAGATGAAAACTATGAAGAGTATAACTTATGTGTTAACAGCGTGTACGACAAACTAAGCACTAGCGCAATATACAGCCAACTAGAAATCTCAGACGTAAGAGATATAATTACTTTCGCCAATCTAGACACTAGTAATTGGCAAGCTGTTGATTTCTTATTCGGCACTAAAATCTTAAATAAATAACAATTAAATTAAATAAACTATGTCAGACTCAATTAAAAAGTACGAAGAACTGTACGACAAAAAGCTGGAAGAAAAAATGATCAGCAAAGGCTTCGGTGAAGTAGATTCACACGATGAAGAACACGTAATGAAAGTA
>Ga0208645_1002821_pt1 | contig 13411 bp, 35 predicted proteins | sample VirMetDEL_Sep_01_FD_184519 | JGI IMG/M metagenome (GOLD analysis project Ga0208645, IMG submission 184519) | Aqueous microbial communities from the Delaware River and Bay under freshwater to marine salinity gradient to study organic matter... | ecosystem: Environmental > Aquatic > Marine >...
TACCTTTTATGATGAATAAATACGATTATCTAGCAGTTGGTGGTTGGGATATTATGTATCCTTCACCTCACGTAGTTGATTGGGATTTTTTCCTTAAATGTGAATACGCAGGGTATCTTATGAAGCGTGTATATGTTAATTTTTATCATTTTGCTGGCGCTGCTACGCGTAAAACCCACGAACAAAGTACGGAATCAACACGTAAAGAATTAATAGCTCATGATTTTTTTACTGCCAAATGGGGAAGTAAAGCAGAACATAACCCACAAAATAATTCTAAATTATTATCTAAATTCAAATGAAAGAAATCCTACAAAGTAAATACGGAGAGGGTTTAGATATAAAAGAATCACCTAAAACCGAAACCGAACGTGAATTAGCTTTATTTGTTGATACAATAGAGACACTAGAACACATTTGGCATTCTGAACATGAATTACATGAAGATTTTGGTATTGATTTATTAGGTTTCAACCAATACCATTATCATGTTATTGAAAATTTAATTATAGCTAAGTATGGTTATGATACAGCTGATGTAATTTGGTGGTGGGTTTTAGATAGATTTGATGCTGATGGTGAATTATTAGGTGTAGAAATGGAAAATGGTAAGGTTTATATGTTAGAAACTCCAACAGATTTGTGGAAATTTTTACAAAGTTTGTAATATGTATAGGGAAAACTTAAACATATTAACACATGGACAATATAACTTACATAGATTGTATAGTATGTAACGAACCAATGCCCGAATTAAGATTAACTAAATTTGGGTATCCACATTGTGTTAATTGCTCCACAACTAAACCTAAACAAGCAATTAACGCCCAATTTGGAGAAGGTGATCATACTTTTAATGACATAGTATTTGTAGAAGATTAATGCCACAAGCAAAACCCATAAGTAAAGAACAGATATTAGCTGCTATGTCTCAAACATTGAGTAACAAAGCAGCCGCTCGTTACTTACACGTTTCGTATACACATTATAAAAAATGGGCTAAAACATATGATGCTACCGAAGAAGGTTATAACAATCTATTTGAACAACATTTAAATCAAGCTGGTAAAGGTATACCTAAATTTTTAAGAGCAGATGGGCCTGAACCAGCATTACTAGATATAATTGAGGGTAGAATAGATGCCTCATCATTCAGCCCAGATAAATTAAAATATAGGTTAATAACTGAAGGTTACTTAAAAGAAGAATGTTCAGTGTGTCAATTTCACGAACGTAGAGTAAGTGATTATAAAATGCCTTTACTTCTTAATTTTAAAGATAATAATAAAAATAATTATCGTAAAGAAAATACAGAGTTACTCTGTTATAACCATTATTTCCTCCAAGTAGGAGATATATTTAGCGACAAACAGATTAAGGGTATAGAAGACCATGTTCCAACCTACCAAAGCGAAGTAGAATGGGAGTTGGATGCTTATCAACTTGAACAATTAGAAAAATTAGGTTTAGTAGATAAAGATGAAAGCGATGACCCTTACTCACTAGTATCTAGAAAATGAAACAACGTAAAAGTAAATTAGCACGTAAAAAACGTAAACACGATAAATTAGTTAACGATTACGATAACCAAAAATCAAAACATCTTGAAAAACTAGCAGATAAAATGTTGGAGGACCAAGAAAAACTTAGTAAATTACGTGACAAGAAATCAGATGGTAAATTTTTAGACCTATTTTAAATGGTAAAACGAATTAAAGTAAAAAGTGTAGAGGAATTTGAAGATATGCTTCAAGAACAAGACCTTAAAATCTCAAAAGCAATCATTGAGGTTGCTTTAAAGAATTTAAAGGGAGAAAAACGTTTTATACCTGTTTTAGAGGTTCATGTTGAAGAAGATGAATCAATTTTTGATATAACCTTGGATAGGCAAAATATGCTTAGTACATTACGGCAGAATTTAGAAATTTATGAGCGTAATGAAGATTATGAAGGTTGTGCTCGAATTGCTAAAGCGATACAAGAATTAAAAAAATAATTGTATGAAAAAGGTTGTGTTATTAGGTTTATTACCATTATTTATTAATAGTAATACAAATGTTCCAATTGAAGTATGTTATGAAGAAACTATTATCGAACTTAAACCAAAAAACATTCAGCCTATTATTGAAGATGGAGACCTTCTCACTGCCCTTATTTTTGTTGAGTCTAGGGGTAATGATTCTGCTATCGGTGATAGGCATCTTGTAGGTAATGAAGCAGTAGGTGCTCTACAGATTCGACCAATAATGGTTAGAGAGGTAAATCGCATCCTAAAAATACAAGGTAAAACAGAACGATTTGATTTAAAAGATAGGTTTGACCGCCAACAATCAATTCGTATGTTTATGGTTTGGAAAAATTACCATCATAAAGATAGTTCACCTGAAAAAATTGCTCGCAATTGGAATGGTGGACCTAAAGGTTATAAATTAGATAGAACAGTTAAATATTGGAATAAAGTAGAAAAACAATTAAACAATGAGTAAAACAAGCGCTAGACAACGTTACAAAGCATTTACTGAATGGCATGAATGGGCTAAAACTAAATACCCATCATTTAGAGTAAAAAAGAAGAAAAAAGCAATGCCTACTTATAGTGAGTATGGTAAGTAAACTTACAGTAGAACAAGTATTCCAGGTAATGAGTGATGATGACTTTACTTATTTAAACGAATATGAACCAGATACTTTAATTAGTCTCTGTAATGCTCTAAGTATAGAATACCAAGAAAAAAAAGAAAATGAAAATATTAGTAATAGGAGAAACTTGTGTTGATAAATTCGTTTATTGCAATGCCAAACGATTATCACCAGAGGCACCGGTTCCAGTTTTAAACCCGTTATATACGGTTAATAATCCTGGTATGGCTGGTAATACATTTGAAAATGTTAAGGTATTAGCTCCTGATGCTACTATGGCTAGTATCACTCAAAAAGATACTATTACAAAAACACGTTACGTTGAGGAAAAATCAAATCATATGTTCCTTAGAGTAGATGAAGGTGAAAATTTTAAAGGTCGATTTACTTGGGGTCTTTTTGCGGATTCAAGTATAGCTGAAGCAGATGTGGTAATTGTAAGTGATTATAATAAAGGATTTTTATCTAATGCTGATATTAAAGAAATTTCTCGTAAAGCCAAATTATCAATTATAGATAGTAAACGTAAACTTACAAATGATTTAATTAAAGACTACACATTTGTTAAATTAAATGAATCAGAACGTCTAAACAATCCTAACTTAACTACAGATAATATTATTACTACTTTAGGTAAACGAGGTGCTGAATATAAAAATATATTGTTTGAATCTCCTAACCCACAAGATACAATTGATGTTTCAGGTGCTGGAGATACTTTTGTAGCCGCCTTTATAGTAAAATATTATCAACTACAAGATGAACGAGCAGCTATTAAATTTGCTAATCGTAAATCAGCTGAAGTAGTAACTAAACGTGGTGTAGTAACTCCAACATATGAAGAATAGAGTATTAATTACAGGTGCTAAAGGTTTTATTGGTAGAAACCTTGTTAAAGAATTAGAATCTAAATACGAAATTATTACATTTGAAGAATCTGATTTAGACGGAAAGTGGAAATCTAAATTAGACGAGATATTTGAACAAGGCCTAGATGGTGTATTCCATATAGGGGCCTGTTCAGATACTTTAGAACAAAATGTAAATTATATGATGTTGCTTAACTATGAAGTAACTAAATACATTGCAGATTTATGTTCTAAAAACTTAATTAAAATAATATATTCATCCTCAGCTGCTAACTATGGTGTTAATGAAGAATATCCTTCTAACTTATATGGTTGGAGTAAATATGCTGGTGAGGGATATGTTGTATCAAATTGGGGTGTAGCACTTCGTTATTTTAATGTTTATGGTCCTGGTGAGGAAGATAAAGGTAGAATGGCTTCTGTTGCCTATCAAATGTATAAACGTAATCAAAAAGGAGAAGAAATTAAATTGTTTCCTAAAAAACCATTACGTGATTTTGTTTACGTAAAGGATATTATTTTAGCTAACATATATGCTTTTGAAAATTATGGTTTAACGAGTGGTAAATGGTTTGAAGTAGGTAGTGGTGAAGCTAGAGGATTTGAGGATAAATTAGATATAATGAATATTCCTTACACTTACCACCCTGAAGATATTATACCTAAAGGGTATCAATTCTATACTTGTAGTAATAAAGATAAATGGATGGAAGGTTGGGAACCTAAATATACTTTAGAAACAGGTTTAAGAGACTACATTGAATATTTGGATACCCCAGAATAGTTTCGTATATTTACCCTGTAAATAAGAAGCAATGGGGCTGGCCGATACAGAAGGTGGTAAAAGGATGCTAGCAAAAGAAGGGGTTCGATTCCCCCCGGCCTCACAAAATTTTAAATAAAGGTTATGACACGAGAAATAAAAGCAATCCCAATTAGTGGTGAGGATGTTCATGGTATGACGTGGTACTCAATTAGAAAAAATGGTCGTCCAACAGGTGATCAAATTAGAGCCTTTAATCGTACTGAAGCAGTAGATATTTGGAATAAATTAATTATGCCCTAATATGCCGTTATTCGAATTTTATAATAAAACAAGTTATGGTCAATTACGTAAACGAATCGTTTATAATGAGTCAAGTCAATTTACTATTAAACCTGGTTTCGGAGATTTTGTTGCTGTTCGCCCCTTCAGATATATGTCTCGATCCCCCTTCAAACCTGGCCTTACAACCCATAATGGTAAAAAGTACCTGATACCTGATTGGATAGAGGTATTACCTGAGACTACAATCAACGATATCAAACCATTTGAGGAAGAAACTCGTGGTAGAAAAAAGGGTAGTAAAAAAATCCAAAATCCAAGTGAATGGAGATTTGAATCAAAATCAGATCCTGGTAGTTATTATGTTGTAAAGCAGATTAGCGATTATAAAGTCAGTTGTACTTGTTCAGGTCAATATAGAGCCAAAGATAGAAAATGCCGCCACATGAAGGAAGTGATGGGTGAATTAGGTATTAAATAATAGGTTATGTGTAAGGTTACTTGGTGTAATAAAAAAGCACTAAAATATTTAAATGGTAATCCTAAAGCATATTGTAGTGACCACATTCAATACAAACAATATGCTAGTAATGCTCCAACTCGTCCTTGGTTAATGTACAAAGTAGAAAAAATATTAGCTAATAATTTGGTTTGTGAGCATTGTGGTTTAGATATGATTAAACAATATGGTGAAGAAAACTTTAAATCCATAATAACAGCAATGGATGTTGATCATATTGATCCTAGTATTAAAGGCACCCCAGAAGGTGAACAACCAAATAACTATCAGTTACTTTGTAAAATGTGTCATGTAATTAAATCCCATAAAGAGGGAGATTTTATAGCAAAAAAATATAGATAATGAGTAGAGGAACATCCCCCGTAATGCAAAAGGAATTTGATAAAGCAAAGCTTGAATTCCCATTTGAAGGTGATTTATTTGAAATTCAAAACGAAGCAGGCAAATGGCTACAAACTACCAGAGTTACATTTCGTAGTTACGATGGTCCTAGACGTATTACTATTTATGATACTAACTTAACTATTGACCCTAGAAATATTCAAATGGTTCATACTGAAAGTTATAGTCAACCATACGAAGGTCCTATCTATTATTATGGAAGTAACCGCGAGGGTGGTTGGAGAGGCACTTTTAAGGTATTATATTCACAGGAGTTAGAATTGGATGAGGTAAATAATAAATACTATTAATATGGCTAAGGGTAGAATTAAAGAAAACGATACAGTATTAGATAAGTGGATACTTACAAGTTATGAAACCCCTACTAAACCAGAGTTAGGCTCCAAATCAGTTTGGCATTTTGATAGAAGTAAAAATTCACACGGGTGTTATAAAGTAGAGCATACACCCGCTAAAGGTGAAAAGCAACCCAAAATCCAAATTAACAAAACACAAACGTATGGAGGTATGCCTGTTGGTATGGTGTTTAAAACATCTAAAAATGCTAACGCTAAAACTAAAATTAAGGTTTGGAATAACACAAATATTGATTACATTATCACTCAAGATAAACTACCAGGTGTACCTGAAAAAGCAGTTATACTTGAATTGGGAGTAGGCGAAGAACTTATTAAAACTTGGAAATCTAAATATTCTCTGTAATATTTATAACATATAATAAAATTAGAATTATGGCTACAAGAGCAGCAATTATCTATTTCGACCCAGAACAACTAGAAGCAGTTTCAACTTATAACCATTACGATGGTTACCCAGAAAACTTAGGTGCTGGATTAAAAAATCATTATAATGATGATATGTACGCTAAAAAAATCGCTAGCGAAGGTTACATCTCATACTTAGACCCAGAAACAGGTGATATTGAAGTATCTAACCCTAGAGATAAAGATGTTGACCCTGATATCACATTCCTTACAGATGATATGGCTCAAACAGCAATGGATATAGCTGAAATGATTAGTTCATATGGTGCTGATTACGCTTACATTTGGAGTCCTGCTACTGAAGAATGGATGACTATTAAAGGAGGTAGTACTAAATCAATGTACACTACTATAGATCAATTAATGCCTGAACTATTCGGTATGGGTACAGACCCAGAAAATGATATGATGGAAGAAAAAGATTACATGACTGAATGGAAATCATTCCTAAATGAAGAATCATTTTTTAAAGATGACCCAGCTACAATTAGATGGGAAAAAGTTCGTGATAACGCTTATCGTATGCTTAAAAATGAGCCTGGAACAGCAGTAAATGATTACGTAGATGCTCTAGAAAGACAAATCACAAAAATGCCATCAGATTTAGATATGATGATTGATTGGGAAGCTGATGATTTTCTAAATGATTTTAGAGAATGGGAAACTAGATACAATTAAAAAATAACATACACAATATTTGGAGGAGCGAGAGCTCCTTCTTATATTCACGTATATGAAAAAGGTAGAGAAAATCATAGTAACACAAGAGGAAATTAGGATGGCTACTCGTCCTAATATCTACCGCAATAAGAAAAAATATTCTCGTAAAGGAAAGGCGCGAGATGCTTGGAGAAGCGAGGAATAGTTCGTATATTTACACAGTAAATGGGGTGAGAGCCCAAAATTAATAAGAGTTATGGAAAAGCAGTTAAATTTATTTGAAGGAGTTATGTTGACTCAAGAGCAAGAGCAAATGGTTAAAGAGTTCATTGCTAAAAAAGAAAAAAATTCAAATCTTTCTTTTGAAGAAAATCGTTTGGTTCAAAGCATGTTAGTTGATGCTGGTTTTGTTCAAGGTAAAGATTTTACAAATACATTTGAGACAGTAGTAGTTACTGCTGATGAGATTGAGTTGGGTAGGAGTTGGATGGATAATGAGTTTACAGCTAAAGATATTACTTATGTTAATACTAAAGGTGGTATTACTTTGTTGAGTAAGCGTTACGATAAAGAATTGGATAAAGTTGTTGATCGTGGCATTAGTTACTTCAGCCGTGAAGGTGATAAATTTGAATGTTCTAGTTTGACTGGTAGTTACCGTAAAATCAAACCAACTACCTTACTTGCTAAATTGCAAGAGCAACGTGAGCGTGCTGAGTATGAAATGAAAACAAATCGTGAGCGTAATAATGCGTTTAATATTGCTTTGAATGATTTAAACCTCAAATTCCCAGCAGCAGATATTTTTATAATTGATGATTATAGTGGTTACGGACGTAGTTACCGTACCTATAAGCGTATTAAAGCCCAATTTAAAAATGGTAGTTACGTTACATTCAGTGTCAATGCTGATGGTAGTTACGGGGTTGCTAAAAAATACGATGCTGAGTTTGCTGCAATGGGTAGTAATGAGGTAATGGAGTTTTTCACAAATCAAAATAAATAATGGCTAAACAAAAACCATTTAAATTAAACGATCGCGTTCTATCATCTAAATGGCCGGGTCATGTGTTTATTATAGTAATGGATGTGGATGGTAGATACGCAATCGAAAATGATAAAATAAGAGCAATAGCTACTAAAAACGAATTAACAAAAGTTAGAAAATAATATGGAGTTTATTTATACAGAAGGAACATTAGAGCGTGGATTTGAAAAATGCCGTGAATTGATTAAGCAAGGTAAAATGGATAAAGCACGTGATATAGCAGATTATTGTATTGCTGTTATTGGAACTGAACGTTGGGAAAACGATGCTACAGCTGAAGATAAACTAGATAATGTTACTATTAAAGTATGGCTCAAACGTTTTTGGGTCGATATCTTAGAGAATAATAATTTACTATTAGCATGAGATTAGTAATTATCTATTTGTTTTGGGGTGTAGTGTGGGACGTAGTTTTAAACTTCATCTCTACTATCACTAATAGTGAAAATAAACTAACTAATTACGAAAGAGTATATTCGCTCGTGCTTTGGCCAATCTCACTTTGTATATTCACGTATCATTTTATAAAAAGTCTAATATAATAAAAATTTAATTATGAGTGAATATCAAGAAGAAGAAGAAGCATTAATTACTTTTAATTCAGGTCAAGTTAAAGTAGACCTTAAAGGAAATGGCATGTTCCTTGTAAGGTGGTACTGTGATCGAGAGTATATTGGTGAATATGAACTTAAACCTGGAACTTGGGGAGCTTATCCTCTTAAATTAGGAAATTGGAGAATTGAGTTTTGGGAAAACCATGAAAAGGTAAGTGAATTTAATAATGATTTAAAAGATAATTCAATTCTTATTATTGCTGATTTACCTGAACCTATGGTAGGTAAAAATGTATCAGTTGGTAAATTACTTAACAGAGCACAAGAAATCCAATCTCAGTATGGATGTGATGTAGTATTTTATTTTAAAGGGAGTGAACAATATGATTTATCTCCTTTTAAAACCTTAAAAATGAATGATGAATATAATTTTAGTTTAATACTCGAAGAAAATTATGGATAATTTAGTACAATCTTATAATAATACTCTATCGAAAGAGTTTTGTAATCACGTTATTGATTTATTTAAAAATTCAAATGATCAAACAGAAAATACTTCTAGTTTAATGATTCATGCTAATTTAGATAATCCTGATTGGCTTTATGTTTATGACTATGTTAGAGAAAATTTATTAAGTTATATGGTAGATTATTTAAGTAAATTTCCTTTTATTTTTATTAACTCAAAATATAGCAACCAATCATCATTAATTAGAACTGCTCAATTAGCATTTATGAGTGGTAATAATGGAATCCCCCATATGCGAATTCAACGTTATGTAGAGGGGCAAGGTGATCGTATTTGGCATCATGAAAATCATGGAGGTAATACTAGTAAACGCGAATTAGTATTTACCTATTACTTAAATGATGTTAATGGTGGTGAGACTGAAATGTTATACACCCCAGGAAAAATCACACCTGAAACAGGTAAACTAGCTATGTTCCCTGCTTATTGGACACATAAACATAAAGTTAACCCTCCACAAGAAGGTCAAACAAAATATATTATTACTGGTTGGATTGAAAATATGGGAACTGAAGTAATAAAAAAAGAGTTTAATCAAGATTATAGTATCTAATGAATTATAAGACGTTTCTAGCTGGGATGTTATTGTTTCTTTTAGGACAAACCCTAGCTTGGTACCAAACCAATGGTCAATTTATTTCTACTTGGATTAAAGAACACCCCATCTTAGTTGCTGCTATAGGTGGCATCCCAGTTGGATACTCTTATATTTTAGGAACTACTTATTTAGTACAAGCATTTGATGGTGCTGTATGGCCGTCACGATTACTTGGTTTTTCCATGGGTATACTTGCGTTTACAACGCTTACTCTAATTCATATGGGAGAGGCTATTACTTTAAAAACAAGTATAGTACTTATGTTAGCATTATCAATCATTTTAATTCAAGTATTATGGAAATAAAAGTCACCCCAGGTATAAGGGGTCGTGTTAAAGCTGATAAATTAATTAAACAGATTAAACGTCATTTGAAGGGTAAACCTACAAATAAAGTAAAATGAAAGATATAAGAACAGCATTGATGTGGTATGTAATTGATGGCGATGAACACCTAAAAATGGGTTCGTTTAGTGATGCTGTTGTCTTAATGGAAACTAGATCACGACAAAATCCCCCAAGACAACTTATAATGATGAGTGATAAAGAATACTCAACATGGAGTAAACGTAAACGTAAAAAAGGTAAAAATAGTTGATAATGAAGCGTAAGGTTTTAAACGTCACTTACAGAAAAGACAGTGATACATTTAATGATTGGATGAAGTATGAGATTGAGATCCTGAATGAAGATAGCTCAACAGAAAAAATCCCAGCATATGGAAAGGATTTACAAGATGCTTTATCAAGAGTAGTACATGATTCTAGAGTGCAGAAAATTCAAAAACGAACTAAACGAATTCCATCTACAGTGTGGGTTATTCTTTGGTTTGGTTATATAACTGCGTTATGGCAGTATTCAATTACACTTGAGAAACATTGGGCATCCATTACTTTCTCAATTGGTATGGTTGCTATTACCTTTACAGTGGGTTATATTTCAAATTGGTTTAGAAAACGTAATAAAGATAAATAGTTATGGCTCAATTAATAGCATTAGCATCAGTAATAGGTTTAGCTTACTTTATAGCTAAATTTATTGTTGATGTAATTCGTGGAAAATATCGTTGTTAATATTTGGCTCCCCAAGATAGGGTTCGTATATTTACCACGTAATAAGAAATAAAGCGGGGTGGAGCAGTGGTAGCTCGTTGGGCTCATAACCCAAAGGTCGGAGGTTCGAATCCTTCCCCCGCAACTAAAAATAAAGGTTATGGACATTATGGATTTACGTGATATGATTGCTCAAAAAGAATTTGATATGGATTATGATCAATTAGGTCCAAATGAGAAGGAATGGGTTAATGATTCAATTGATTATTTCTTTAGCTAAAAATTTGGTTCCCCAAGATAGGGTTCGTATATTTACAGGGTAAATGGGGTGAGAGCCCAATTAAAATAAGAGTTATGACAAAGCAAGAAGTTCAAACATTTAGAGGAGATTTCCAGAAAGCAGTTGCTCAATTAGAAGAGCAGTATGGTGTTAACATTTCGTTAGGTACTATTCGATTTGATCAAAATGGTCTTCGTGCCACAATGAAAGCCGAAAAAGGTGAGAAAATTATTCGTGCTACTAGAGCCGATTTTAAAATTGGAGATATTGTTGGTATTAGTCACAAGAAAGTTAATCCCAAAGATCAGTTCCGTATTATTAAAATCATGTCTAAAAATATTAAGGTGGTTAAATTAAATGTCCCTGCAGGTAGTATTGCGGGTGAGATTAGAGTTTCTCCAAGTTTATTAGTTAAAAAATAAGAGTTATGAATCACGTTATTCAAATAAGTATTAGCCATAGTAGATGGTTTGATACTCAAAAGCAAATGGCTGAGTTCTTAGGCATTAAGAATTCTTCAAAGAAAGCAATCCAAACACGATGCAAGGTGTTTGGGTATGAAGTTGAATTTGAAAACTAAAGAGAGATGAAAACATTTAAAGATTTAGAATTTAAACCGCATCCAAATGGTGAGGGTATTTTATCCCATTTGGATTTTAATAATGGATTTACCATTAGTGTAATTGCAGGTGGACCATTTTACAGTACACCACGTAGAAATAGCAATGATCCTGATTTTTTTGTTGCATTTGAGGTAGCAGTATTTGATGTTGGTGGTAATTTTACTAAAGAGTTCTTCCCTGATCATCATGATAATGTTTTGGGTTGGCAAGACCGAGGTCAAATCAATGCTCTAATGTTGTTGATTCAAAGTAAGAAGTAATGAAAACTTTAATCCTAGGAGATACTCACGGACGCTCAAATTGGAAACAAGTCCTTGAAGCACACCCCGATGCTGGGAGAGTTGTGTTTATGGGAGATTACTTTGATTCATTTGATATCTCAGGTGTAGAACAGCTACATAACTTCAATGAAATTATCCGGTTTAAAGAAGAAACCGATAAAGAAGTTATAATGTTGATTGGTAATCACGATCATCATTATTTAGATGTAGGTGAAACTTATAGTGGGTATAAAGCAGCTCATAAATGGGATTTTAATGATGCACTTAAAAAGAACATGCATCACCTCCAAATTGCTTACTTACTGGATGATGTGTTGTTTACTCACGCTGGAGTAAGTCCGGTTTGGATGGATGATACTTTTTATAGAGAAGTAAAACAATCTTGGAGTAAAGACACTATTGTAGAAGATCTTAATGAACTCTACAAAGTTAAACCTACCCTATTTAACTTCAGCCATCTAGGTTGGGACCCAAGTGGTGATTCAGTTGAGCAAGGTCCAATGTGGATTCGTCCTCGCTCATTGATGAAATCAAATAAGGGTGATAATGGTTTGAAAAAACACTTTAGACAAGTAGTAGGACATACTCAAGTGAAAAACATCTTTGATAGCTTTACTGCTAGTGAGAAAGCAATGGGCAGTCGTTACTACCTAGTTGATGCTATGGAAGATGGTGGTTACGTTATTTATGAAGATGGAGAATTAAAACCAATGCAGCTATGAATTATAAACAAGCAATACAAGCAGTAGAGGATTGGAAACAAAACAACCCAGAGAAATTTCTAGCATGGACTTGGTTTGGTAGGGGTGTTAAAGAAGCAGAATGTTGGCAATACAACGAATGTGGAAATGATGATGCAATGCCATTTGGTAAAGCAGTAGGTGAATTTAGTGAAGCATACGATTGGCAGCACAGAGAAGACCACCCCGAATTATACAATCAGGATATGCCTGAGAATTTTCATTTAGAAGATTAAGAGATATGAACGAAGTACAAATCTTTATCAATCGACTTAAAAAGATAGGTATTGAGCTTGAATTGACAGGCAATTATCCTTGGATTTATCTTGAAAAGGTAAACGGCAATCGAGTATCACCAGAGGATTGGATTAATGCTAATCATGGATACGCAATTGCTTACAGCCCAGTTCGAGTAGACCAAGATTATTCTCTTGATCACGACTGGAAGGAAATGTTTAGAATTATAAGAAAGTACAAATGACACAGAAAACACCAATGCAAGAGTTATTGGAATGGGTTAGAGCAACCCTACCAATGGATTTAGACACGCCAAGAATGATTGAGGAAAAGATTGAATCAATGCTTGAGAAAGAGAAAGAGGTGATGTGTGAATTCCAAGATTTAGCCCAACGCACTGATTTTTGGGTAGAATACGATGGTGCAGAGGGCTGTTTTGATAAAACCTTTAACACCAAAGAGAAATGAGTAAGAAAAAACTTGTTGGTATGATATGTAAAGAGCAGTTGCAAATGCTTGAGGAGAGCCACCCATTGTTTTGGAATAAAGAAAGTCCTCACATCTTACTCT
>Ga0208645_1002825_pt1 | contig 13403 bp, 19 predicted proteins | sample VirMetDEL_Sep_01_FD_184519 | JGI IMG/M metagenome (GOLD analysis project Ga0208645, IMG submission 184519) | Aqueous microbial communities from the Delaware River and Bay under freshwater to marine salinity gradient to study organic matter... | ecosystem: Environmental > Aquatic > Marine >...
CATCAGAAAAAACTAATCGTGTACATCCAACACAAAAACCAGTAGCATTAATGGAATGGATAATTAAACGATTTAATTTAACATCAAAAACTATTGCAGATTATTTTGGTGGTTCAGGTTCAACATTAATTGCAGCAGAAAAACATAATATACAAGCATTTATTATGGAATTTGACCCTAAATTTTGTGATGTAATAGTAAAACGATGGGAAAACATTACAGGTAAGAAAGCAGAATTATTAACGTAACCAACTGAAAGTATAAACTTTCGGAGTTATAAAAGGAAAGTAAAATGGCACAAGGAGTTCTACACGAACCAACCGAAGAAAATAGATTGTTAGTTCAACAACTATCAGCAGTTGGCACTAGATTTGAAGATATAGCTATTGAGTTAGAAATTAGTGCAGATACATTAACTAAATACTATCGCAAAGAATTAGATAAAGGTCGTATTAAAGCTAATGCTAAAGTTGCACAAGGCTTATATAACCAAGCTATTAATGGTAATACTGCTGCAAGTATGTTTTGGCTAAAGACTAGAGCCGGTTGGGCAGAAACAAATAAACATGAAATAACAGGTGCAGATGGTTCACCTATCCCAGTAAGCGTTGGAATCGAGTTCGTTGATGCAAAGCCAAGAGACGAAGAAGTTTCCGAGTAAGCTAAAATTCTTATTTGAACCACACCGATATAAGGTAGCTTATGGTGGTCGTGGTAGCGGTAAGTCATGGGGATTTGCTAGAGCATTAATTATACAAGCAGCACAAAAGCAATTACGTATATTATGTGCAAGGGAAATACAACGCTCTATTAAACAATCTGTTCATCAATTATTATCAGACCAAATCCAAGCTATGGGTTATGGTGCGTTTTATGAAATATTAGAGAATGAAATCAGAGGCAAGAATGGTAGTCAAATAACATTTACCGGTCTTGCTAACAATACGGTTGAGTCAATTAAATCATATGAAGGTGTGGATATATGTTGGTGTGAGGAATCACAAACTATATCTAAACGCTCATGGGATATATTAATACCAACCATACGTAAACCTAACAGTGAAATATGGGTATCATTTAACCCTGACTTAGATACAGACGATACATATCAACGCTTTGTAGTTAATCCACCAGAAGATAGCATTGTTGAAAAAGTAAATTACGCAGACAACCCTTGGTTTCCTGATGTGCTTGAACAAGAGCGGTTGCATTCAAAAGCTAATAACCCTGATTATGAAAACATATGGGAAGGCGAATGTAAGTCTGCTGTTGATGGTGCTATTTATGCAGATGAAATAAGAGACGCACAAGAACAAGGACGTGTAACTAATGTTCCTTATGACCCTATGTTAAAAGTTCACGTGGTAATGGACTTGGGTTGGAACGATAGTATGTCAATTATATTAGTGCAAAAAGGTTTAGCTGATTTAAGAATCATTGGTTATATAGAAGATGACCATAGAACATTAGATAGCTATTCTGCACAACTAAAAGACCTACAATATAATTGGGGTCATATGTATTTACCACATGATGGTCAATCTAAAGATTTTAAATACGGTATATCAGCAGAAGATATTATGAGAAAGCAAGGTTGGGATATTAGAATCGTTCCTAAACTTGACGTTGAATCTGGTATTAAAGTATCACGAATGAACTTCCATAAAGTTTATTTTGATAAATCTGCAAGCCGTTTAATTGAATGTTTAAAACATTATAGACGTAATATTAACAACACAACTAATGAGCCTACCGCTCCTGTTCATGATGAATATTCTCATGGTGCAGATGCTTTTAGGTATTTATGTGTATCAGCTGATAAACTGTCAAATGAATCATGGCATAATCAAGAGATACAATACTCTAACATGGGAATCGTTTAATGGAAAAACTTACAGAAGAACAAATACTCAGCAAGATAGATAATGAGGAAAATATTGCTTATGGCATTAATGACTCACAATTATCTGCTGAACGTGCTGAAGCTATTCAGTATTATTTGGGCGAGCCATTTGGCAACGAACAAGAAGGTCGTTCTCAAGTAGTATCATATGACGTTCAAGATACGATTGAATCAGCATTACCACAATTATTAAAGGTATTTGTATCCGGTGATGAAGTGGTTAAGTTTGAGCCAAAGAACCCAGAAGATGTAGCTGCCGCAGACCAAGAAACTGATTACGTTAACCATGTGGTTATGGAAAAGAATAACGGATTTGAAACATTCTATGTATGGTTTAAAGACGCATTACTTTCTAAAAACGGATATGTAAAAGCATATTATGAAGAAAATGAAGAATACGAGACTGAAGAATATAAAGGACTAACTGATGGTCAGTTAGATATGTTTGCTGCTGATGACAATATCGAAATAGAAGAACACGAAGAATATCCAGACCCATCTGTTGATATGGCTATATTACAACAGCAAGCAATGATGATGGGACAAGACCCAGCATTAGTTCCTATTCCTATGCTGCATGACGTTAAAATTAAAGTAAAAGAAATTACAGGTGAAATTAAAATTAAAAATGTTGCACCTGAAAACATGATGGTGTCTGTTGATTGTATTGGCACAGATTTAAACACAGCACGATTTGTTCAGCATCGTGAGTTAATGCACCCATCAGAGGTAGCAGAAATATTTGATGTTGATGAAAATGAAATTAATCAAATCATGGCAGAGATGGATGAGTTTGAAATTGAATCCAATGCACGTGATATATACTCAGAGCAATATGATAGAGCCGTAGATACATCAGAAGTTTTAGTTCGTGATACATACTTAAAAGTAGATGGTGAGCGTAAACGATTTGTTGTTTTAGGTAATCAGATTATATATAAGGAAGATTCATGTGAACACGTTCCATTTGCCTGTGTCTCTCCTATGTTAATGCCACACAGACACGTGGGTCGTTCTTATACTGATTTGACTAAAGACATTCAAATGATTAAGTCTACATTGATTCGTGGTCAATTAGACAATATGTATTTAGCTAACAACGGTCGTTACGCCATCTCTGATAGAGTTAACTTAGATGATATGTTGACATCGAGACCCGGAGGAGTTGTTCGTGTTAATGGTGAACCATCAGCATCTATCCTACCATTACAGCACGCTCCATTCCCACCAACATCATTTACGATGGTGGAATATATGGACGACATGAAAGAAAAACGCACAGGCATTACTGCATATAATCAAGGTTTAGATAGCAATAGCTTGAATAAAACAGCAACAGGTGTGCAACAAATCATGTCTGCTGCTCAACAACGTTTAGAGTTAGTGGCTAGAACATTTGCAGAAACCGGTGTTAAAGACTTATTCTTATTAGTTCATAGATTAGTGAGACAAAACGTCACTAAACCTGACATTGTTAGAATTAGAAACCAATGGGTAAATATTGACCCAAGAGAATGGAAGAACCGCAAAGACTTATCTATTTCTGTAGGGCTTGGTGCTGGCAATAAAGACCAACAATTAATGCACTTAAATACGATATTACAAATGCAAAAAGAAGCATTAGCTGTCGGCTTAACAGACCCAGAAAAAATATATAACGCATTGGCTAAATTGACACAAAATGCTGGCTTTAAAAACCCAGATGAATTCTGGATTAATCCTGCGAATACTCCAGAACAAGAAGGCACACCTCCTGACCCAACAACTATGGCAATCCAAGGTCAGTTAGCTATTGAACAAGCCAAGGCTCAAGGTGATTTAGCAATAGCAAGAGAAAAAGCTGAAGCTAATTTAGAACAAGAGCAATTACGTTCACGTAATGATGTAATTATTGAGCGTGAGAAAATTGCAGCCCAAGCTGAGTTAGAAAGATTTAAAGCACAGCTAAAAGCAGAAACAGATTTAGCAATTGCTGAAATTAAAGCACAAACTGATATAATGAGATAATGAAAGATAAATCATTAGAAGAAATTAAACGTGGTGAACAAGCTGAAAAGATACTTAATAACGAAGTATATAAAGAAGCATTTGCCAGCGTAAAAGAGCATATTATTGACGCTATGCAAACCAGCCCATTAAGCGATGATGTAACCCATAATCGTTTAGTGATTGCCTTGCAGGTATTAAATCAAATTGAGAAATCAATGACTGATATAATGCAAACAGGCAAAATGGCTAAGATTCAGGTTAATCAAGTCGTCAAATAATTTTTAAAAAGGAAACATAATGAGTGACCAACCAAATATGGAGTCACCACAGAGTCGCTTAGAGGCGATGCTTGGTGATATTCAAGATACACCTGTTCAACAGGATATTGAAAAACCACAAGAAGTTGAGGTAGAAGAAGAGGAAGAAGAAGTTGTTGACGAATCTACTGACGTTGAAGAAGAAGTAGAAGAAGACTCTACCGATGATGAAGAACTAGAAGCTGATGAGGAAACAGAAGAAGAAGATTCCGATGAGGAACAAACTTCTGAAACTGTTAAATTAAAAGTTAATGGTGAAGAAATCGAGAAACCGCTTGACGAAGTCGTGGCATTAGCACAACAAGGACTTGACTACACTAAGAAAACACAAGAAGTAGCCGAACAACGCAAAGAACTTGAGACTCTTACTGAGCAATTAAAACAGCAAGAAGCTCAATTTGCAGAGCAGGCTCAATTAAATAATTTGTTGATTGAAGATGTAGCGAAGATTACGAACCTAGACCAGCAATTAAGCCAATATAAAGACGTAGATTGGCAAAAATTGACTGATAGTGATTTCGTAGAGGCACAGAAATTGTTCATGCAGTATAACCAATTACAGCAAGAACGAGATAGTATAACTTCACAATTTGAAACCAAGAGGCAACAAGCATTAGCAAAGCATCAGGAAGAGATTGCTAAACAAGTTCAAAAAGGTAAAGAACAGCTTTCTAAAGAAATACCTAATTGGAGTCCTGAGACCACCCAAGAAGTTATTTCATTTGGTAAAGATTTAGGCTTTACTGATAATGAATTGAATGCAATTATCGACCCAAGACACGTCAAAACTTTGTATTATGCTGGGCAATGGCTCAAATTACAAAATAAAAAACCAGTAATTAAAAAGAAAGTATCTAGTGCCAAACCGGTGGTGAAGCCGAGTTCTAAAGATACAAAATCTAAAGTTAATTCTAATGCTAAGAAATTACGTGACCAATTACGTAAATCAGGCAAAGGTGAATTAGCAAGTCAATTAATCGAACAAATGATTTAAGGAGTTTATTATGGCAGTATCAGCTACCAATAGCTATACTGGTGCAGGTATCGCAGAAGACTTTCAGGATATTATCTACGATATTTCACCAGAAGAAACACCATTGTTATCAATGGCTAAAAAATCAACAGCAGGTCAAACATATCACCAATGGCAAACAGACGTATTAGCAGCTGCGGCAGCTAACCGTCAGTTAGAAGGTGATGACGCTTCATACTCAACATTAGCAGCAACAACAGTATTAGGAAACTATTGCCAAATTTCACGTAAAACTGTGCAAATTTCTAACACATATGATGTTGTTAAAAAGTATGGTCGTAAATCAGAAGTTGCTTATCAGTTAATGAAAGCTGGTAAAGAACTTAAACGTGATATCGAATACGCATTAGTGCGTAACCAAGCATCATCAGCAGGTGGTGCAGGTACAGCTCGTTCATCAGCAGGTATCGAGTCATGGATTTCTGGCAACAGCGTTAAAGCAACAGCAGCTTCAACAGCAACGACTCCGGGTTTTTCAGGCGGAACAGTTGCAGCACCTACAGACGGTACAGCAGGTACTTTCGTTGAAGCAGATTTAAAATCAGCTTTAGAATTAGCATGGTTAGATGGCGGTGAGCCAACAACTATCTTGATGTCTTCTGCTAACAAGAAATTGTTCTCAGCATTTGCTGGTATCGCAGAAAAACGTCATATGGTAAATGGCACATCAGAAGCTGTTATTACAGCAGCAGCTGACGTTTACGTTTCTGACTATGGTAACCACACAGTTAAATTAGATAGATTCATGCGTGATGAAGCAGTGTTATGCTTAGACCCACAATATGTTGGTGTAGCTAACTTACGTCCAATCACAAAAGAAGAACTAGCTAAAACTGGTGATTCAACTAAATACTTGATGACAGCAGAATATGCGTTAGTGGTTAATAACCCTGATGCTCATGCTAAAGTTCAAGGTGTTGGTGCTTAATCAACATTAGTGATAGAATAGAGGGGTAGCAATACCCCTTTATTTTTAATTATGGCAATATTTTTTGACAAAGACCCAATAACAGGAATTACACAATATTATGATTATGACCCATCGAAAGATGTGCATATGATTCATAGTGTGCAAGACCCAACAGCATTAGTTGAGCAGCTTAAAAAAGCTAGAAATAATCCTGATGCGTGGGCAAAAGGAATGAAAGAGTCTTGGGTGCATTACGCAAGTATCCCACCTATTATTGAAATGCAATTAAAACAAAAAGGCATTGATATTTACAATAAAGACCAAACAAAAGAATTACTCAAAGAAATAAATACAAATTACCCTTGGTTAAAAACAACAACAAAACACCATGGATAAAAAAGAACTACAACGAGTTCAGCTAGCAATACACGATTTAATCAATAAAGAAGATTACTCAAATGCTTTACCACTTATTAATGAAGCGTTAGAGCATTACCCTAATGATGACGCAACTCTTAATTTTATGGGTTACGTTCATTTAATGGGTGACCAACCGGCATTTGCTTATCAATATTTTAGACGTGCATTACAAGAAAGCCCAAGCAATAAAGCATTATGGACTTCACTTGGTCGTGCGTGTCATGAAATGGATATGTTTGAAGATGCTATACAATATTTTTTAAAGTCGGCAGAATTAGATAATAGTTATGCTTTGGCATATAGCAACGCAGCAGCAAGTTTTATACAAACATCTGAATGGAAAAATGCAGAGGATGTATGTAAGATTGCATTAGAAGCTGACCCAAATGATAAAAATGCACAAATGAATTTGGCTCATGCTTATTTAGCACAGGGACAATGGAAAGATGGTTGGCAGGCATGGTCACAATCATTAGGCTGTAAATTTAGAAAAGAAATATTTTATAAAGATGAAACTCGCTGGGAAGGCGAAGCAGGTAAAAATATTGTTATTTATGGGGAGCAAGGGCTAGGCGATGAAATCTTTTATGGTAGTTGCATACCTGATGCTATCGCTATTAGTAAACAAGTCTACATTGATTGCGACCCTAAACTCGAAGGTTTATTTAGACGGAGCTTCCCTGAGGCGGAAGTATACGGCACTAGACGTGAAGAAAATGTATCATGGATAGCAGATAAAACATTTGACCATCGTTGTGCCATTGGTGGATTACCAGAGTTCTTTAGACATGATAGTAAAGACTTTCCAAGAGAAACATATCTTGTTGCAGACCCTGAGCGTAGAACCATGTGGCGAGCATTATTTGATTCATGGGGTAAAAAAGTCATTGGTATTACCACACATGGCGGCAACAAAAGAACAAATGAAAAAGGTCGTGAATTAACAAAAGAAGATTTAGAACCATTACTTAAACGTAATGATATTGTATTGGTGTCATTAGATTATAAAGATAAGCAAATAGATGGTGTTAAATCATTTCCATTTGCTACACAATCAAATAATTACGATGATACAGCAGCATTAATAGCAGAATTAGATGCAGTGATTGGTGTTAACACAACCGCACAGCATTGTGCAGCAGCATTAGGTGTCAAAACTATCTGTTTAGTACCAAAACATCACCAATGGCGATATGCACAGCCTAGTATGCCTTGGTATCGCAGTATGTCGCTAAAGTATCAAGATAACAAAACATGGAAAGAAGTCATTGAGTCAGTTAATATCTGAAGAATATCGTGAAATGCAGGCTAAACTGCATGAAAACCCTAATTATGGGATTGCATCTACCTACTTTGCTCCTATTGTAGATGATATTATTGATAGATTTAATATTAAAGACTTATTAGATTACGGTGCAGGCAAGTTAAGATTACGAGATAGCATAAAATCAGAAGTGAATTACACAGCATATGAGCCTAGTAATCCTGATTACGATGATGAACCTGAACCATGCGAATTTGTAACTTGTATAGACGTTCTAGAACATATTGAACCTGAGTTACTTGATAATGTACTTAATGACTTACAAAGAGTTACATTAAAGTATGGATTATTTACGATTCATACTGGACCGGCAGTAAAAACACTTCCAGATGGCAGAAATGCTCATCTAATACAACAGCCTTATACATGGTGGCAACCAAAAATAAAAGAAAGATTTGATATGGTTAGAGAAGTTGCTATGGATAATGGTTATCTTGTATTTGTAAAACACAAATAAGGACAATAAATGGCATTTACTAACTACACGTCATTCGTGACGACAGTCGAGAATTATCTTGCTCGCTCAGACTTAACATCTGTTATTCCAGATTTTGTTGAGTTAGCACAAGAAAGACTATCTCGTGACTTACGAGTGCAAGAGATGTTAAAAGTAGCTACAGCTAATACTGTTGCAGGCGATAAGAATATAGCATTTCCTAGCGACTTTTTAGAGTTAAGAGAAATCCATATCGATGGCACACCGGTTTATACATTAGAATACCAAACACCAGACAAATTTTTTAGAAACGAAAAAACACATTTATCAGGTGTTCCAACATATTTTACAATGCTAGGTGCTGAATTCCAATTTGCACCAGTGCCTGATGGAACTCAAACAGTTCAAATATTATATTATGCTAAACCTGACTTTATTAGTGCATCAACAGCAAGTAATGTCTATTTAGCGTATTTCCCTGATGCTTTGTTATATGCAACTCTAGCAGAAGCACAGCCATACTTAATGAATGATGAAAGAATCGCAGTATGGTCGTCTATGTATGATAGAGCAATTGCAAATATCAGAGAAAACGACAAGGGAGCAACATTCTCTAGTGCAACATTAAACGTAACAACTTCATAAGGAACAATTATGGCTGAATTTAGTAATTTTTTAGAGAACGCATTGATTAATGCTACTTTAAGAGCAACAACATACACATCACCAGCAACAGTGTATGTATCTTTATACACAACAGACCCAACAGATGCAGATACAGGTACAGAAGTATCAGGTGGTTCATATGCAAGAACAGCAGTCACTATGGGTGCTCCATCTAATGGTGTATCTACAAACTCTGCTGATGTCACTTTTCCGACAGCAACTGCATCGTGGGGTACAGTTACCCACATAGGCATACATGATGCTTTAACATCTGGTAACTTATTATTCCACACACCACTCGACACTTCTAAAACAATCGACTCTGGTGACATATTTAAGATTACAACTGGAAACTTATCAGTTACATTAGCGTAAGGATAAATAATGGCATTAGTCGTTAAGGATAGAGTACAGGAAACTACTACGACCACAGGCACAGGTACAGTCACGCTTGCTGGTGCAGTCACAGGTTTCCAAACATTCTCTGTAATCGGTGATGGTAATACAACCTACTATGCCATAACTTCTGGTAATGATTGGGAAGTCGGTCTAGGTACTTACACAGCATCAGGCACAACTTTATCTCGTGATACCATACTAGAATCTAGCAACAGTGGTAGTGCAATTACACTATCAGGCACAAGTAATGTATTTGTTACATATCCTGCTGAAAAATCAGGACATAAAGATGATACTAATACAATATATTCAGAACAAATTGGTGCGAGTAACGGAATCTTTGTAAACTCTACAACAGTGAGTGCTAACTTTACTGTGCCTAACAGCTATCATGCTTTATCAGTTGGTCCAGTCACAATAAATGGTGGAGTAAGTGTTACAGTTCCATCAGGTTCTAATTGGAAGGTCGTATAATGGCAAGTATTATTAAAGCAGATACTACAGACGGAATAGTATTAACATCTGATACAAGTGGTGTATTAGAAATACAAGCAGTTAATGGTATGAAGTTACCTACATGGACAACTGCAACAAGACCATCTAGCCCAGCACAAGGATATGTAGGATTTAACACAACAACAAACGAACCTGAATGGTATGATTCTGCTAATGGTCAATGGTTTTCTTTTGGTGCAGACCCAACACAATATTCTTCTGACTACCTAATTGTTGCAGGAGGCGGTGGTGGAGGTGGTGCTCTTCGTGGAGGAGGTGGAGGTGCAGGTGGTATGCTAACAGGCACAACCACTTTAATTAGAGGAACAACTTATAATATTACAGTTGGTTCAGGCGGTGCATCAGGTGCTTACTCTACTAGCGGTACTACCAACAACAAAGGAACACAGGGTGTAAATTCTACAGCACTAGGACTAACTGCTATTGGCGGTGGTTTTGGTCAAGCTGGTGATAATTTTGGAACTGCTGGGTCAGGTGGTTCAGGCGGCGGTGCTAGTGCTGGTACATTAGGTGTTTCATTAGGTGGAGCAGGAACAGCAGGACAAGGGAACAAGGGTGGTGATGGAGGACCATCTGCACCATATTTTGGTGGTGGTGGTGGTGCAGGTCAAGCAGGTTTTAATTTTAATGATGCTACAAACCCACAAGAAGGTGGTGATGGACTACAATCATCTATAACAGGAACTGCTACATATTATGCAGGTGGCGGTTCTTCTTCTGATTATCAAGCAAATAGTAATAGAGCAGGTGGGTTAGGTGGTGGAGGTATTGGTAAAAATGCAGTAGGAACAACTGTTGGAACTTCGCCAATGAATGGAGCTGCAAATACAGGTGGCGGTGGTGGAGCATCAGGCAATGGCGGTTCAGGAGTAGTGATATTTAGAGTATTAACTGTTGATTATTCAGGTACAACTACTGGTTCGCCAACAGTTACAACAGACGGAAGTTATACAGTTATTAAATTTACTGCATCAGGCAGTTACACAGCATAAGGATATATATGGCACATTTTGCAAAAGTAGTAGATGGCATAGTGACTAAAGTCATAGTTGCTGAACCTGAATTTTTTGATACATTTGTTGATGATTCAGCAGGTGAATGGATACAAACATCTTACAATACACATGGTGGTCAACATACATTAGGTGGAACACCATTAAGAAAAAACTTTGCAGGTATTGGTTTTACTTACGACAGAGAAAAAGATGCGTTTATCCCACCACAACCATTTGCATCATGGATACTAAATGAAACCACTTGTTTATGGGAAGCACCAGTCGCATATCCTGATGATGAAAAAGAATATATCTGGAATGAATCTATTACGAATTGGACAGAGGTAGTTTAATGGCAAGTATAAAACTAAAAGGCGATACATCTGGTGAAGTTACCATACAAGCACCAGCAGTTGCAGGAACAACAACATTAAACATTCCTGCTGTATCAGGAAATATATTAACAGATGGACAAGCATTACCTGCTATAGATGGTTCTGCATTAACAGGAATTAGTGCTGGTCCTATTTTAAAATACATTACTGACTCAACTGACATTGCTGTTACAGCAACAGCAGATTCTGGATATAGCACAATAGGCTCTACATTCTCTGTTGATATTCCAACATCAGGATATATTGCAATGAAAAATTTAGTTATTAAATTAATCAATGATGAAACAAGCCATTACTCTATGCCAGTTTTTGGATTAAGAATAAGTAGTACAAATTATTGGTTTACAAAAAATGAAAGCACTCTTTGGGGTACATATTATGCTCCAGTTACTACAAGTCAGGATAATACTGTTACTAATTATACTATTATAAATGCTGGACCTCATTCAGGGTGGAGCTACAACGGAAATAATAATGCTTTTGGAACAAATTTTAATGCTGATATTATAAGATTAGGTATTCCAACAGGAACACAAACAGCACAATTAATTGTAGCTTCAGCACAAATGTCAGTTGCTAGTGCTATTTACGATGGAGACTTTACTATTAAAGGAACAGATGTAACAACTAGAGTTGGACTTGAATTTATGGCAGTAAGTTAAAAGGATATAATATGGATTATAATATAGCAATAATTAGTTTAGGAGGGGTGGAAAGAATACTAGCTTCAGGACCATTAACATTAACTGATGCTGAATTAGAAGCACATATTGCTAACAATGTAATTGGCACAAAACATTCTGTTAGTGATGTAAAAGCACAAGTTCTAGTATTAGAGCAAGAAGTAAACAATAACGCATATAAATTTAAAAGAGCATTAGAATACCCTGACTTTAAAGAATACCTAGATGGCATCGTAAAAGGTGACCAAGCACAAATAGATAAATACATAGCAGACTGCCAAGCAGTAAAAGCTAAATATCCGAAAGGTTCAGAATGAGCATAACAATTAATGGCATAGGTTTTGTAGAAAACAGCATTACACTGGATACTGACTACACACTAGCAGACAATCGTAATGCTATGACTGCTGGTCCTGTAACTGTAGCAGATGGTATTGTTATTACAATCGGTGATGGTTCTACATGGAGTGTCGTATAATGGTGACTAAAGTATATGGTGATACAGGTGTAGATAAAATTGTTGATGGAGCTGTTACATCTTCTGACTTTGCAGCTGGTGTAGGAGGCAAAATATTACAAGTAGTTAGTGTTGGTGATAATCAACAATCGTCTTACACAGGTCTAAATGTACAAAATGGAGCTGGTAATTATGGATACAATGAAGCTGGATTTGATTTAACTACTTTAGATATAGCACTTACACCTACCTCTGCTAGTAGCAAAATTTTAATTATGACAAATATTAATATTGGTGGTCCAACATCTTATTTTGGTGTTTTAAGATTAAAGCGAGGTATTAATGGAGCGACTCCTACATTTAGTGCCAGTGATGATTATATCTCTGCAAATAATGCAGTCATTGGTACTAACTCTAAAGGAGGTGCATATATTGTATCTAACACCTATAGTACTTGGGCTGGTTCTAATTGCCATTTTCAATGGCTTGATTCTCCAGCAACTACCAATGAAGTAAAATATAGATTTAATTTTGCAATAGAATGTGATGGTGGTACTACCATATATTTAAATAGAAATGCTTACACCTATAATGATTATGGTTCTGCATCAATGGTATCATCTGTAACTTTAATGGAGGTAGCTGGATAATGAAACATGAAGCTATATACGCCTTATATCCAAATGTAGTTAAAATTGTTCATGATGTACCTTATGATATAAATGATAATGTTATAGAAATAGATGAATCTGCTGTTGACGCTTGGGTAGACCCAGAAGCATACAAAAATCAAAGAGTAAGAGAATACCCACCGATTGGTGACCAACTTGATGCACTTTTTCATGCAGGTGTATTCCCACAAGAAATGGCAGATAAAATACAAGCAGTTAAAAACAAATATCCTAAAGGTTCAGAATGAGTACAGTAAAATCAAAGAAACTACAAGTCGGAACAGATGCT
>Ga0208645_1002827_pt1 | contig 13397 bp, 10 predicted proteins | sample VirMetDEL_Sep_01_FD_184519 | JGI IMG/M metagenome (GOLD analysis project Ga0208645, IMG submission 184519) | Aqueous microbial communities from the Delaware River and Bay under freshwater to marine salinity gradient to study organic matter... | ecosystem: Environmental > Aquatic > Marine >...
AGACGCTAGAGGACCTAGCGTTCTCATTGGAACTAAGATATTACAAACCGGAGTTAACATCGAAGAAATTACCCATTTCATCAATGCAAGAGGAATGAAGTCGGAGATCGCCACACTACAGGCTCTAGGACGCGCTCTAAGGCGTCACCACACGAAGGACGTAGTTTATGTGTACGACTTCATGGATAAAGAAAAGTACCTCAGAGAGCATTCTGTGGCCCGCAAGAGGCACTACGAAAGAGAGGGTCACACGGTAAACGTATTATGAAAGCAAAAGAAACAATTGAGAAGCGGCTTGCCGCACTGTCTGAAGACGAAAGAAAAGAAATTGAGTCTGTAATTCAAGATCTTAAGGCTGTCCTACAAGGTAAGGAAATAAGTGAAGACGTTGTGAAAAAGCTCAACAACGTCTCCATGTCTGTAGGCAATATGAAAGATAACTTTATGTGGCGTCTATTGCGTGCCGCCAAGCAAAATCACATGCTTTAATTACGGGCGGTGAGACTTGATAGAGATTTTACAAGCATCCGGCCAGAACTGACCCGCATTACTTTCAGCAGCTTGCAGAACCTGAACGCGATACTTATCCCCAGAAGAGACCGCAATAGGATCAATATACCCAGCGATACTAATTGATCCTCGATCTATGGTAGTGTTTCTAACAATATAGTCTGCCGCTGCTGCCTCTGTGACATACCCAGAACCAGTGTCCTTCTGTAACTCCATCTCTAACTTAATTCTCTGTGGAATTAGAGCAGTATCTAATCCAAGTTGAATATTAAATTCTAGGTAGTCTCCAGCCATAGCCGCTGGAATAGTGAACTCTCCAGCACTATAAGCAATACTTCCATTATTCAGTGTCGGAGAAGCCCAATCCACAGTAGTTAGAGATGTGGGTATATTGCCACTTCCAGTGTAGTTGGTTGAAAGTAATTTTGTTGGAGAGTTAGGAACATCGTTAGTTCTTCCTGGACCGAGAACAATAATCTTTCCATTACTAGAGTCTACTCGCTCAACAATACCTATATTCTGCACCAAATCAGAGGTCGAAGTAGGTCTTACATTTGTCAAGCCTCCTGTAGGAGCAACATAAAGAGTGTCCTGTAAAGAAAACCCTGGGGTATCGGTGTCGATCCCATCAGCCACACCAAAAGCGTCAACATACCCCTCAATACCATCATCTAAGTCTTCAGAAAGAACTCCAATAGCGGGCATGGCAGAAGCAACAGAAGCTGAAGCAGCACCAATTTCTATTTTCCCCGCAGCACCTGATCCCACAAAACCCTTAATGTAGACTGGCGTTCCCGCAGTAAGAGTAGAACCATGCTCGTTTTTACACGCAATATGGTTAGCTCCTATCGTGTTACCAACAAGGTGAGTAGAGCCACCCATGTTGATATCTGTATCGAAATCAATCTGAGAATCAGCGTTAGCACTTAGTGCGGCATTTTGAAGATATAATCTTGGCCCTGCGGCATAATCTGGTGTAGCTGCGCCTTCTAAGAGGAATAAAGGCCCCTCTTTATCTAAGTCCGCTGCTAACGTAATCTCAGAACTTCCATCGAAATTGACTGTGGAGTCTTTTCCTATATCAATATCGGCCCCACTAAGAGCACTAATCTCTAGTGGGACTGAGTTTCTTCCTAGTGCTACACGGCTCTTGTCATCAAATTCTAGAAGGGTTTTACTAAGCCCCGAAGTAGTAAGCTGACCTCCTGAAGCTGCCAACTTAACCTGAGTTCCTGCACTGGCACCGAAATCAAAGGTTAGGTTCCCACCGCCGGGGACAATCTGATTCGCCTCCCTTATTAAAGCAGGTCTTTCATAAATAAATCTCTTATTTCCGCCCCCTATATTTTTTACGGTAAGAACGCTGTTTTCTGGTACGGAAGTTATTTCACTCCCGCCCGCGAAGCCGCTTACGGGTATAGCGGAAATCCCGCCCCCAACACCTCCTGTGGTGTTTACCGCGATTGCACTCGCAACCGAAACTCCGTTTCCCCCACCACCAGTGCCATTCGTAGCTGAGGTGATTCTTCCTTGTGCATCGACGGTAATATTAGCATTATTGTAAGCCGAAGGTGTTACCCCAGTATCAGAAAGCTGGGCAGGTCCAACTGCGTTGTTAACAATATTAGAAGTATCTACGCTGTTAGAGGCGAGTTGATCATTTGTAACAGCGTTAGGCTTAATAGCGTCTGTTTCGACTGAAGAAGCAGCAAGTTTGGTAGAAGTTACGTTACCGTCTTTAATTTTGCTAAAAGTGACAGCGTTATCGGCAATCGTTTCTTGAGTTACGGCTTCGAGCACAATATTAGAAGTATCTACAGCAGCCGAGGATAATTTAGCCGTTGTTACTGCGCCAGTTTTAATTTTTGCATTAATTACAGCTTCATCACCAATCTTGTTTTGAGTTACGGCAAAGTTCCCAATCGTCCTTTCTGTTATAGCTTGTGTTGCTATTTTATCGGTTGTAACCGAACTCCCATCAATCCTTGACGCTGTTACAGCACTAAGAGCAATTTGATTTGCTGATACTTCGTCTAGAAGTGCTAAATCTCCTGACGCACCAATAAAAGCACTAAGCTCTGCTGAAGTGTCAGAAACATAACCAGACACAACGTCGAAGGTGTCAGAAGTATCAAAAACATATGTTCCCGCACCCTTAGCTCGCTCTACTTGAGTTCGGTTAAGTGTGGAACTCCCGGCACTATCCCTAAAAATATAAAAAGGAGCGGATAAAGTTACCCCTGCCGAATTCTCTAAAGTTAGAGCAAAATTGCCAAAAGTTAACTTAGAAGCGCCTGTTGCGTTTTCTATAGATTTTTGGCCCCCTAACTTGAAATCCTTATTAGTGAAAAAGATTGTATCATTGTCTACAGAAGAAACGACCGACGATACGACACCGCTAACTCCAGAAACACCTGAGGCGTCATTCCAAGTTGTGGATGCATCATTAACGCCGTCATACAAGTTTTTTATTGATTTCGTTCCAGTTAAAGCTTCTGGGGCGGTGGAGCCAATCTTTATATCTTCGAACCCGACTAGACCTACCTTGTTTGCAGATATGTAGCCTATATCATCTTGAAGTTTAACGACGGCTTTATCATCACCATTAGAATCTACATAAGCTAAGGTGGTCACTATGTTTCTAGGCCCGTTAATTCTAGCCGCACCGGAAAGCTGAATAACATCCCCACTAGAACTATCCTGACCTGTGCTCTCCTGTATAACTCTAACTTTTTTTGCTATTGTTTCTAAAGCACTAAATGTAGGCACATCAGGACCACCACCAAACCCGTCTATTGTCCCTGACAACCCAGAAAGAACTCCTGACCCATCCTCAACAACTTCACGGGATGCATCCCACAAAGGAGCAGACGTAGCGACATTATTTAAATCAGCAAAGCGGTCTATACTTACAGTAGTTTGTGCTAGCTTATTGCCTTGAACCCTGATGAAATTGTTTGTAGAGTGCAAAAGAATCTCATCTGATAAAATCTCCAGCCCACCACCCGAAAGACCTACATCTCCAAGGGACACATACTCTGGGGCAATTAAAGCTTCAGATCCCCCGGCATTAACTAAAGTAAGAAAATTATCTAGAGCGGAAAGACCTTCGGATATTCTCCTCGAATTATGTTGTCCTGAGAGGTCTGACAAAACATTAGACCCGTCAAATACGAAACTGGATACAGTTTCAAACTCTCCGCTAACATCGGTTACTCTAGCATCAACAGCATCAATTTGTCCCTGGAAACTTCCTACAGTGGTGCTGAGGCTAGTTACATCTCCACTAAGAGCATTGAAATCTGTGCTTAAGTCTAATAGATTATCTACAACTCCAGGTTCAGTTAATGCAGATACAGAATCTATCTCACTTTGGAAACCAGCAACATCACTACTAAGGCTAGTTACGTCTCCGCTAAGATCGTTAAAATCATCAGGTAACGCCGATAAAACAGGAGCAATAGGAACAAGCGAGGACAGAGCGTCAACATCTTCTTGGAAATCAGCAACATCACTACTAAGGCTAGTTACGTCTCCACTAAGATCATTAAAATCATCAGGTAGTGTTGACAATACAGGAGCAATTGGAACCAAAGGTTCCAATTGAGCTACAGAGCTAACTGCATCGTTAACCGCTGAAGGTAGGATACTAGATGATATAGTATCGTCTTCATTAGAAGCAATTAGCCCTGTTGGCCTACCTAATTCATCAGTTTCTACAAATAACAGTGACGATAATTCTGACATAACACTCCTCCGTCTTTATGTAGTGTTATAAGCTGTAAGGAGAAACTTTGTTCACGATCACTCAGCGTCGAACTCGCCGCCCAGTTCCTTAACAATTTCTCCAACAACCTTATCAATATCAGCAAGATCGTCTATAGCCTCTTTTTCCGTTTTTACTTCCGGCATTTCCGCTACGGGCTCTAAAGATTCTTTAGCCTCTTCATCAGCCTTCTTGACCTCATCTTCTACAGGGTCAGTGGGCTTTTCCTCTGGCTCTGGCTCTGTGGCCTCAGCAACATCTTCTAGGTTTTCGTCGCTCTCATACTCAGCATCTTTTTCTGAAAGCTGCTCTTCAATATTACTGACTAGGTTCTTGATGTCAGAAAGCTGTCCCGTAATTCTCTTAAAGTCTACTTTCGAAGAAGAGGCTTCTTCTAACACTGTGTCGTACCCTGCGGTAACGAACATCTCAAGAAGGAAGTCGTTAACATCAATACACTCTACACCGTGCTTGCCTTTTAGGTTTTGAGCCATCTCGGAAAGAACACCTTTAAGAACGCTTCCCTTAGGAGCTAATCTAGAAAGAGCCTCGAATATTACAACTTGGGTGTTGGCTAGGCTTTTGAACGAGGCTGGGTCCTGAATGTTTTGTACGTTGACTCCATACTTCTCATTGATGTTGTTTATGAACACTTCCTTCACATCCTTCTTGTATTCGAAGATTCTAGAAGCGAACTCCTGAATGTCTTTTTCAGTTACGCCTAAAGCGCCATCTACGGAAGCAAGGCAGTTAGAGAAGGTTTCGAATAGGCTTTTCTTAGAAGCCAAAGCAAGGTAAGGAACCTCAACTAGAGCTTCACTTAGTGCAGCTACAGTATCCTCAGCACCCTCAAAAACCATGCTCGCAAGCTTGCTTATGGAGGGGGCGCTTGCCCAAACCATCTCAAAGTTTCTTTTGGACTCTACAATCTCTTTCTTGATAAGCTCTTGACGGCAAACCATATCATAGATGGATTCGTTAACACCTCTCTTTAGGCTGTAGGTTCCTTCTTCCTCTAGCTGCTCTAACGTAATTCTAGGGAAATCAAACGCTTTGGAAACTGCGTTGGAGAGGTTTACCGCGTTACGAATTTCAGGGACCTGAATAATTCGGTCTAGGTTTTCTGTAAGGAAGGCGTTTAACTGAGGGACTACTTCCATAAGGTTTTGGAAAGAATCGGATCCTAGAATGTCTTCTGTTTCAGATAAACGAGCGCACTGCTCATGAAGCCTCTTTTGAACTCCAGAGAGCTTGAGTCTGTTCTCCCAGAGCGTGAGAATGTCAGTGAAGCTATCGTCGGCTTCGCCATACTCAGAGTAGTGAATGCTTTCAATGAAGGAGTGCATCTTTTCGTTAACAAAACCGTCAAAGGTCTCTTCATCATCAAACACGGAAGAGTCCTGGACTTTGATGTTCTCAAGACCAACATCCTCGGAAATAGAGTATTTACCTGTAATAACCTTACCGCTTTCGGTAAGGTAGGTAACCTGATCGTTGTTCCCGTCCATGCTGAAAAGCATAACATTCTCTCGGATTGATCTGCCGATGCAGTCACCTAATTTTACTAGGTGTGTGATTGTCTTATCTCTCTCCTCAAATAATCTTGAAAACATTTTATTTTCTCCGTTTAAGTTATATAGATTAGCTTTCTAGTAGCTCCTCAGCTTTTTGCTTTTGTTTTTCCACAATTCTGTGCATTACTTCTTTTGCTTCGTCATCCAAGGTACGATTTAGCATAAATTCAACTGGTGTTTCGGTACTTTCATTCGCTGTAGGTGGAGTATTTTCAGCAGACTCCATACCTGGGCCTTGATCAGCCGCCATCGGAGCGCCTTGGGCCTCCATAGCCATCTGCTCTTCTTGCTCCTTCTTCATTTCCTGTATGGTGCGATCTGCTTCCTCATCAGTCATGTCAAAGTATTCTTTGTATAGATTCTTTTTCGGAAGAAGCTGAAGTCCTTGTGCCGCCTGAATAACTCGAATCTTCTGCTCATCAAGGTCAAGCTTTCTCTTAGCAGACATATCAGAAGGCTCAGGAAGCCTAATTCTAAGCTTCTTGATTAAGCTCGCAGGGAACCCACGAAGCTGTAGATGCCTTTTAGCTAGGTTCTCTAGCCCCGTCTCAATGTCTACCTGAACTCTCTGAATAGTTCTAGCAAACTTAACATCTAGCTGAGAAAGGTTGGCTTTTCTTTCTGGAGACTTGTCTTTTTCTACAAGGTAATCCTTCGGGACCTTGAGGGCCGCGAGAAGCTTATCCCTGTAGTATCTAACATCCTCAATCTCTCCAAGGTTGGTAGCACCAGGAAGGGTCTCAATCTTTGTGCCCTTACCATTCTTAGTAGCGACGAAGAAGTCTTCATCTAGAGACATGGGGTTATACCTAGCATTGACCGTGGAGTTATTTCCTTGGTAGAACTTCTCCTTCTTGAACTTCTGCTTAATACGCTCAATGAACATCTCAGCTTTGCTAGTAGGCAAGTTACCTGTGTCGATATAGAAGATACGACGCTCAGGAGCGCGAGAGAGGCGATAAATCATCATCGCGTCTTCCATCATCTTGAGAGACCGGAAGATTCTGTGGCACAGAGCAGCAATGGACTTTCCGTAAGGGTAGAAGATGGGGTCTGACGTATGCATACGGAAGTGTACGATTTGGTGCTTATCCAACTCAATATACTTAACAGGTCTTTGGTTTCCTGTGCCGTTGTACATGACATCCATTACGTCATCAGAAGGAATCTCCTGTAAGAACTTCTTTAAGTACCCGAACTCGTTCTCTACCCTGAGAAGGTAGTTAGGATTAAGGACTTTAAGCTTCTTGATACCTTCTTCTGGCTTCTCCACATTTAGAATCATTTCAATGAAGCAGTCACCATACTTCACTGTGTTTCTGACGATATCCCAAAGAATTTTGTCTAACTTAATGTCAGAGAAAAAGGATTCAACTTCCTCTACTACCATAGAGTTCTCTGAGTCCACATTCCATCGCTCACCCCGATTTCCCCTTTGAGTGGTATCATCAGCATAAATATCAAATGCCGCACCTACTTCAGGGTACTCATCCATCTCCTCATATTCTTTGTAGCGCCTTTTCCTGTTTAGCTCGTTTTGGGGAACGATTGGGTTTCTTACGATACCGCCTATAGCTGGGCCTTCCCTGCCTGGAGTATCTTTGAGCACTCCGGTAGACTTAATAGTGTCGCCTGTAAGAGGAGTAGCTTGCCCTTGGTCTAATGCCTTCTGAACCTCTGGTTGAGCTTTAGTGGCAAAGAACTTAGCAAAGAACCTTCCAATAGGGCCAGTAGGCGTGTAGTAAGTTCCTGACCTTCCCGCAGAACCACCAAAGTTCGTATACCCGCTTTCGTTTACAGGCTCCTCGTTATTTTCTTCTATTTTATCAGCCATCTGTAGTCTTCCTTGCTCATAGCTCCATGAGCGGTCTTGATATTAGCGGTGTAGGAATTTGTTATCGGTAGAGGCGCATCTCCAGGCAGCGGCCTCGTACCCATAAGTTCCATAGGCGTGGTATCTAACAAGTTTTTGTAAGCGTGGACAGAAAGGGCAAGACTCATAACTAGATCGTCATGGTATCCCTTTTCCGCTTGAACTTTACCGTTCTCACCAATGATGAATGTGAAAAGCTCGTCGCAGGTTCTAGTAGAGTTAATTTTGATTAAGTCTGTTCTGACTGCCTCTTCTAACTCGGCTAAAATACTCTCTCTGTTTTTTGCTGTGATTTGAAACCCTATCTCTCCCTTGTCGTCAGCCCATAAGTTCTCATACTCATAGACGTTGTAGAGCCAGTCGATCAAGTTGTTTCCAATCGTGTTTCGCTCACAAATAATGTGGGCTGTATTATATAGCATACCTTCGTTAGCTAATATTTGAGCAAAATCATTTATTGCTGTCCTATTAGAGTAGAACTCAGCAACCTGCTGCCCATTATACATGTTTATTATGTGAAAAGCAGAGTAATCTCGGTCTCTACCCAGAGAAGTATCACAGGCAATCAGGTAACTGTAGTGTGGCTGAGGATCTTGCCACACGCGCATACGGTTATTGTGCTTGGTGTAATACTCTTCACTCGTCTGCTGCGCGACATCCTTGAGGATCTCACCTTCAATATAGGTGTCACCTGTGCCCAGGAAGCTGCACTCATACTCCTGTAGCCACTGTTTCGTGGGCATGTTGGCCTTAGTAGTCTCCTCCCACTTATGGATGTCTAGATCCTTCTCAGCCATCTGTTCATACAAATGCTCATACCCTGGAGTAAAATTATACTCTGGGTGTTCTTGCCAGCGAATGTCTATGGGGTGGAAGGAGTTTTCCCCGTCCAAAGCCTTTTGATATACCTCATGATACCAGTTACCGATACCGTTGACAGTAGAAAGCACGAAAGCACGACCACCTGTAGAAATAATCGGATAAACAGCAGCCCAAATAGTATCAATATTTTCAATGAATGCAGCCTCATCAATGATTAGTAGGGATCCAGCAAGTGATCGACCCGACTGCTTACCAGAAGGTCTCGATTTAATTACAGAGTTAGTCTTGAGTTTGAGCGTATGTTTATTATCCTCTACGATCCCCGGTTTCAAGAACTCTGGTAGCTCATCATACATGAGCTTGATTCTGTCCAGCACCTCGGTAGACTCAGCATCACCCTTAGAAAGAATAACTACAGACTTGTGCTTCTGGAATATGATAGTCCACAAAGACCAACCAGCAGCAATGGTGGTACATCCTGCCTGACGGAACTTACGAAGAATGTTAAATCGGTGCTCCTGGAGATCCCCTAGAATTCTTTCCTGAAAGGGGTAGAGCTTGAAGGGTACAAGCCCTCGAACTGGGTGAGTAACCTTGATGTATCTTGATATGAAGTACACTGGGTCCTCTGCACATCGCCTAAATTCTTCTAATAATTTTTCTTTTTCCATGAAAAAATCCGTAATATATTATATTATAGTATATGAACACTTATGCTGTAGTATGTACTAGATCAAGAGAGGATATTTCTCCTACAACACACTCTCTATTAAACTACTTTACTTCTGTAGGAATTAAAGTATTGTTAATGTGTAACCAAGGATCTATTTTCAATGCTTACGCTACAGCATTCAAAAAAGTAGATCCAAACCCTGAAGATCTATTCATCTTTTGTCATGATGATATTGAAATCCATGAAGCAAAAGAAGATTTCCTACCAAAACTTATACAGGAAACTGAGCCTACAGATGTGGGTTTTATAGGTCCAGCAGGTACAACATATCTAGGCAAAGATGCTGTATGGTGGGATCACGAAAAATGGAGAGAAGGTAAACATAGAGGTAGGGTATTCCACGCTGACCCAAAAACAAAGAAGCCTATGGATACTCTTTACGGTTTCCCTGGTGAAGTTGTTGTCCTTGATGGCCTTTTCTTAGCCGCTAGAGCCAGAACAATAAGCCAAGTTGGGCTAGAGAAGCCAGAATACTTCGAGGGTAAGTGGGATTTTTACGATATCCACTATACGAGCAAAGCTTTCCTCGAAGGATTTACAAATAAAGCCGTAGACATCAAGATTATCCACCATTCTCTTGGTGAATTAGCGGGTAGAGACTCTTGGCACAAAAATAGAGAGGCATTTATCTCAAAAACTGAGTTGCCTCTCCAGATAAAAGAGTAATATCTACAGAATCACTCTTCAGTCTTCTTTTTTGTTGTTCTCTTTGCTTTTTTCTTAGCTTTTTTAGGCGTTTCAACTTCTTCAACAGCCTCGATAACCTCTTCAACGGGTTTTTCGGCCTCTTCCACGACCTCAACCACCTTTTCAACAGGTGTTTCTACAGCTTTTTCAGTTAATGGGCCATACTTTCTGACACATCTTTCAAATTTTCGTGTGCCGGGCTTAAGTTTGCCAGCAAAATATCTTCTTTTATCCATATCACTTAATCCTATCGTTACGATTTTGGTGTTTGAAGTCCTTTCCGAACTTCCTCTTATTATCTAGTATAGTAAGGTAGGTAAGTTTCTTTCGAAAATCCTCTTGCTTCTCAAAAAACTTACCGTCCTTGTTTCTGTATTCTTTTCTGCTCTTGGTTTTTCTTCTCAAGCTAGGGCTGTCCGACTGATAATCTCGCCAGTTACCCCATCAACCACGATCTCCTCACCAGGACAGTGGATGTCCTGCTTAACAGACTTCTGACCACCAGGATCATCAGCATAACCAGTCATAACATTTAGCTTAACTCCACCCTCTGTGATACAGTTGCGTATCTTGATGAGCTTGGTCTTGGTGTTACCCATCTGCCCGTAGTCCTTATCAATGGTGATAAAGGGCAGCGCGTGATCTCGACCAATGAAGCAAGAGTCCTCAATGACAATTTCATCCACAGAGCGAAGTGAAGCCAGTGCTCTATCGCCCTTCGTGAAATCAAATAGGCAGTTCTTGATGTGAACTAGCTCCATCATGCACTGATCCTTGAGATCAGGGTTGCCTTGAGAGTGAGTTACCACTAATCCACCAGTAGACTTCTTACCGTCAGCGCGAGCCTCAGGCCAGTCAGCGACAAATGAGCAGTTCTCAATCATAAGCGTGCCTGGGAACTCGCTCGTACCAGCGTCAAAGTATGTAGCGTTGAAGCTAGGACGATCACCCTTGTAAGCATTGTCCACAAAGTGACTGTTAGTAAGCGAGTGATACGGCTTCTCAGAGTATGGGAGGTTGTCCGGGTCATACTGCTGGTAGGCACTTTCCCTGTGAGCAAACTGAATACCTTGCGAACCACAGCGTAGGAACGTACACTCGTCTACCTTCGATCCTTGATAATTAGAAACATAGAAGCCATGCTCCCTAGGGATGTCTGTGAAGTCGCACTGTAAGAACTCGCGCATCGGGACGTTGAACTCACGGGTTCCCCACTTAAGCTGTCTAGCAAGCTCTGGGAGGATCTCTGGCGACACTCCGATGTTTCTCCAGGTATATTTGCCTGGACGAGGTGCGAGGTCCTTGTGGAGGTTAGAGGACCACTGAGAGTAGCCCTTCGGTACGACCGACTCAAGGTTCTCTTTAAGTAGATCACCTTCCGTCCAGTCACCCCTACGAACATCTCCGATAGTCCCAATAGAATCTCTCTCAGGTCTCTCGGCTCTCATGGCAGGTAGAGCTACTAACTTGTTTTGCGCCGCCGTATTTTCGGCACATCTAAGAGCTATGAAATCAAAGCTAGGAGGAGGTACAGGAGGATCAATCTCAATCTCATAAGTTACTTCCTCGCTCCAAGGTGATGCATGAGGCGTACCATCAGCCTTGTAACCAAAACCACGAATCCTGTAAATCCAATCAGACTCAGCGTTAGCATCAGACTCAGAAATAATATCAGTCCAGCCATCAACAGCAGTATCGGTCAGATTCTTCCAACCACCTTCTTCCTTGAAAGCTGGCTTACGTTGAATCTGAACTCCTGGCGTTTCACGGGGGAGCGGCATACTCCAACTGAGGGCTACCGTCCGACCCCTACCCTGGACTCTAAAGTTCGCTGGAAGAACAGGGCGCGGAATAACAGGCTCAGGCGGCGGAACTAAACCCGCTTCGTATGCATCAAAGATCTCGGTTACCTTCTCGGAGTATGCATCGAACTCACTTTTTAAGGCATCCACATATTCATTTCTTTCAGTCATTGGCTTTTCTCTCTGGTTGTTTCTCTACGGGCGTTGATTTGTTTTTTCTTATTGGTTATAATTTTCTTAGCTTTTAACTTATCCGTCCATTCTTTCTCAGGGAAGATACCTTCTCTTTCTTTAGAATCCATAGCCGCAGAGGCAGCTTTATCTAGCTTCTCTGCGTCCTCTAATTCTTGTCTTCCTTGTAAAATTCTTGCGTCCCGCCGACTATAGGTAATCTCAGCTATGAGATGGCCGATGTCTCTATAGGTTTCTAGTTCAGAGTAGTGCATGATTAGTTTTTACTTGAGTCGTCGGGCAACCCTTTTTTAGTTCTTTTCTTGTATCCTGGTTCCGCAGGAGTGGGAGTGCTACCCCTCACAGCACGCCTCCTGGCCCGCTCTCTAGCTACATCAGCAAGCTCCGCAGTGCTCATAGCATTTTTTACTACCGGGTGATCCGGCTTTAGCTTTAGCTTCTTTATTAACTTTATCGCTTCCCCTGTAAGGGCCTCAGCATTATCACTAGTTTTCATATCCTTTATAGCACCATGCCTAGCGTCATAGGTGCCTTGATCGAAACCACGCATTCTAATCTCAGCGATGAGATGTCCCACCTGCTGATAGAACGCGCTCTGAACTAGTCTAAGCTTGCCGCGCGGTTTCCCGTCGCCCTTACCGCCACCTTTTTTATGAACTCTAGGAACGAGCTTGTTCGCCATTTTGATAGCTCTATCTTCCACTTCCTCAGCATCTCGCATCCTGTCCAAAGTGTCAGATTGCTTTTTGTCATCAGTAGAAAATTTACCCTTAGATGTCAACCTATCCAGATACTTGCCTTGCTGCTTGTCTGCTCTGTGCCCAGCTTCTTTAGCCTTGTCTACCGCAAAGCGAATCTTCTTGAAATTATTAGCCCCTTCCAGAAGCTTGTCTAAGTACCTCATGATTCGTCTCTCGGTCTAATCTTCTGAGCAGCTTTGCCCGCAACGTGCGCCACTCTACCTCTCAGACTCGCTCGCTTAGGCTTACCACTAGCATCATCTACCTCACCTTGACTATACTGCTTACGAGAAAATTTATCTAACTTGTCAGCAACCTTAGAACGAAGACCCTCCGATAAACCCTCATCGCGCCTTTTGGATGTACGCATCTCCTCAGAATCGCCTGTTAATTTTTGTGCTGACCTAGAATACTTGTAATCATCTCCACCTGTAACTTTTTTTAACCTACCACTCACTACATCCATACGACGATCTAGACGCTTCTTACGAGTTGAAGGGCTAGACATTACAGCCTTTGATATTGCCTCAGCTAAAACATCTCCAAGCATAGTGTAAGCTTCTTTCATCGCTAACTTTGCAAGAGGTCTATCTCCTTCTCCAGCCTTGCGCCGTGCCCTAGCAGCTAAAACGGCAGTCTTTCTAAAGTCTTTTGAACGGATCATCTTACCCACTTTACCTTCTCCTGTATCGGAAGCA
>Ga0208645_1002828_pt1 | contig 13395 bp, 12 predicted proteins | sample VirMetDEL_Sep_01_FD_184519 | JGI IMG/M metagenome (GOLD analysis project Ga0208645, IMG submission 184519) | Aqueous microbial communities from the Delaware River and Bay under freshwater to marine salinity gradient to study organic matter... | ecosystem: Environmental > Aquatic > Marine >...
ACACGTTGAGCAGTGGAATAGCTACTGTCACCGGAGACTTTACGGATGGAACTGAAGTTGCTGTTGTAAAAGACAATGAATACTTGGGTTTGTTTACGGTTGCTTCTGGTCAAGTCGATGTAAGTGCTTTGTACACCACAGGGGATGTTGAGATTGGGTTTGCCTTCACGGCTACTTTAACAAGCAACCCTATGGATGCAACAATTTCAAATGGACCAAGAACAGGGGATTACAGAGGTTTGTCTACTGTGGTTCTCGACTTGGTGGGAACTTACGACGCTAAGGTTAATACTAGGCCAACTTTAATTTCTTCTTCGTTTACGGGAAAAAAGGAAGTAAGGCTTCTTGGGTTTGATCGTGACCCGCAAGTTTCCATAACTCAGGCAAAGCCTTTGCCTATTCAAGTTAATGGATTTGTAGCGGAGGTAATTATCTGATGTTTCAATTCCTTGGCTTAATTGGCTCTGCGGTTTCTGCCGCTAGCAGTATATCTCGCGCAAACGCTGCGGCTGCATCTGCCGAGCTAAATGCGTTTATGACTGAAACGCAGCGCGTTCAGAACGAGGTGTCAACAAAACAGCAATCAAATTTGCGCAACGAACAATTTCAATTTGCGCAGTCTGCCAATCTTGCCTTGATGGGTGGGGCTATGAGCAGGGACATTTCTGGAGTTGATCGTTCTGTTGCCGCTTTCTTGGAGCGTCAAAGGGAAATCGCTTACAGCGACATCGCAAACGTTGAGTTTCAAGGGAAACAACAAGACCTTGCTCTGTCTATCGCGGCCATGTCTGAGCGTCGTAGGGCGGCAGACATTAGAGCGTCTGGCCTTGCAAATGCGTTTACTACTGCTCTGACAGGCTTGATGGACTACAACGAAGTTCGTATGCCAAGCTCCCCGCCCCCTCAAAAACCCTTTTCCTTTCTTGATACGTAAGGGACCATTATGGCCATTACTGCCCCTAAAGTTTTCAGAGAAAGCCGCCAAGTCATTTCTCGACCCGTTTCTGCGCCTAGGGTGTATGAAGGGAATGCAACGGCTGCTGCTTTTGAGCGAGGCGCTAACGAGATTGCGGGAAAAGCTTTTTCAAGAGCTGCTAAAGACGCGCAGATAAAAGGGGTAGAGTTTGCTCAAGCAATTGATCCCGATCAGATTATAACCATTGACCCCGAAACTGGTGAGCCTGTTGCCGTTGGTAAAGAAGCAATGGCTGGCATGGGAAACATTGGCAGCGATGCTTACAGGCGGGTTATTCAATCTCGCTATCAACAAAGCATTGAAGAAGAGATTAAAAACCAAGGTCGTATCTTTGCGGCGAAATATCAGAACCCTGATGTTTTTGGTCGGAATATGGCCAATTACCTTGAGAACATGTCTGCCAATGCCACTGGATATTGGAAGGGCGTAATTCAGGATATTGGTAAATCTTACCTTGCAAGCGCAACTTCTCAGCTAAGGGCGTCTCAACTTAGAAGGTTTGCATCTGGCGCTAATAGAAGTTCCAAAGATTCTGTTGAAGAGGGCGCAAAGGTTATCCAAGCAATAATTAGTCAAGCTGGCGCTCCCGGCGTCGCGGCAGTTTTAGACTTAGATGCTCGTTCTGAAAACGACGTGATAGTTTCGAGTTACGGCCCTCCTAGTATTGGCTCTCTAGATGCTTCTCCGGCGACGGTCCTTAGATTTAATGATAAAGGGACTGCGGAGCTTGTCGAAAGCGCGAAACTAGTTTCGGTTGACGCATTCAATGCTGGAATTTTTAATACAGAAGAGTTTATAGCTCAGGATAGCAAGATAAAGAGGGCTATTTTTAACGGCTCTATGGCCAACATTATCGGACGCCTTGACCAAGATTTAGATGTTTCCCCCGAAGCAAAGACCAATATATTGGACTCAATCCAATTTGCTCTGGGTACAAGTAGCCCCGTTTCGCGAGAAGATATAAATCTTTTCCCGGTGGAAGCTCTGGGTTATGCGAAAGAAATTTCCGAAATAGTAAATGCCAGTGCTACTTTGGGCTTAAGTCCGCAAATTGAAAAAGACCTTAGCAAACTATTTACTGATGCTAAAAGTAAAAATAGTAGTCGCGCTGCGCTAAGAAAAAGCATTGATGAACAGGCCGCTCAAGAGGCCGCTGCATCTCTCAATGAATTTTTTGAAATTTTTTCGAACGCAGATAATAACGAAAGAACCAGGCGTATAAATACCTTTTTGGATGTTTTGTCAGATTATCGCATAGCAGCTAATAATCCACTGCATCCAATTCATGACGCAGTAAAAGACATATATAAAAATTTTGCAGAGAACGTAGCCAATGTAGGCTTTGGTGAATTTACTTCAGTCTTTAATCAGACATACGTTATTAAAGAAGACTTAGAGCCTTTTACTGCTTTGCTTGAAACCGCAAGCACAAATCCAGATTTTTTAAAAAGTGCGAGGGATTTGGTAAATGAGTTTGCGGAAGAAAGAAATCTTACTCCTAGGCAATCGCAAGAGCTTTATGATTCTCTGAAATCTTTGCACAAAGTAAGCTCTTATAGCGAAGATGCTTTTGACCAGATTAAAACAGATATTAGTTCATACAGAGAAGTTTTGTTGGACGAAGCAGACCCGGCTCTTAGGGCTGAGGTCACCACAGCTTTTCAAGATGCGCTTAGGGTACGTTATGAAGACGTTGTTAATTTTGGGCCTGAAGCTTTTATGCTTGCTAAGGAAGCCGCTCTAGGTGTTCCCAACCTTAATGATTTCATTTCGGCTGAGGATCAAGCGAAAGCGTTTTCAGAATCAGCCGTATCTATCTCTAAGCAAATGATTACCGAATTGGTGTCTGCGCGGGGTAATTCAAATCTGTCTCCAGATTTTATCGAAGGGGTAACCTCTGTCTTTAGCGGTGACCGCACCCTAGAGGACGTTCTTGTTAAGTTAGAAGGCAGACCGGAGGCAGAAATCCTTAAAGACATAGTAACTTTAATTGAACAAAATGTAGAACCAAATTCTGTCGAAGCTAGATTCGATGGTCTTGCAACTGACTTTAGGAATAAGGTCAGATTCGCTGAAGATATTAACGAAAAGAATCAAAAAATCACAGCCGCTAATAACGGCACTCTCGACATGACAAGCGAGTCTAACCAAAATTTTGTGGAAAGTATATTTTATACAGACCCAAACGGAAACACTATTAACTGGAGTGGGGCGTACTTTAGTGGTTCAGTTGTAAAAAATGCGGCCCCGTTTACATTGGTTGACGGCCTCAAACGCATTTCAGATGATCCAGAATCTTATAGCGTTGAGCAATTTCAATATCTTTTGGGGAATTTCAAAACGTTTAGTTACAGCCAAAATGAGCGGCAGCGTAAAAGTGGCGAATCCTCTATTAACGTTGGGCTTAGAGCGGCGCTGGGCGAAAGAACCTTTGCCACTCTCAGCGCTTATGCTGAATTGGTTGGCAGCACCGCTGATGAAGACAGAGTTCAAAAGTATTGGGAAAGCTTTAAGCAAAGGGATAACGACGAACCAGTTGAAAGGTGGCGGAAACAAAATGAAGTTGAAGAAGGCGAAAGTATAATTGCCTCTTGGGGTGGAAGTAATAAAGCTCGCGGAGAACGGTATATAACTATGTCTGGCGCGAGCAGGAACGTTATGAACGAAATCGCAGAAATAGCTATTAAATCGATAAGAGGTACTAGTTACGGAAAAGAAGAGTTGTATGAACTTATTGATAAAAATATGTCTGCATTGTACGACAGCGTTGATCTGATTTCTGTGCATAATTTGCCCACCGGACAAACTTACAACCTTCCTTATGGCGTATCTTTTGACGCCCTTACTCAAGACAATAGCGCTCTTTTTCTTTTTTCGGCGGTGGAAGATTTGTTCAATAAAACATCGGCCCCAGATAAATTTTTCAATACGTCTACCGGGAAGAGTTATATAATTGTAGGCGATAAAGAGGAGATTGTTCGTAGTAGCTTAGGGAAAAACAAAATAGCAAGAGAAAAACGTTTCAACATGAATGACACCACAACAACATCGCTTTACGTGGATTACGTTGGCGAAGGGGACGATTTGTTGCCAGTTGTTCGTGCCGTTATAAATGATCCTAACACCGGGAACGCTACACCCGTTTATGTTGACAGTGAAAAAGAGGACGAAAAGGTTCTTTGGGGATTTGCGCTAACTCCAGAATTGTCGGCTCAGTATACAGCGCGACAAATTACATTTGAGCAAAGGCCGTTTTTGTCCCCAGAGTATCTGATTGATGAGGCCAATGCGCTTGACAAACTTTCTAACAGCAAGCCAACAGAACCTATAGTTAACAGAAACGATAAGCTAAATGGGCTGACGCTAAATAAGCTTGCAGAAATGTCTGCGGACCAAAGGGAAGCTCTTTTCCCAAATCTTAATAGGGAAATTCGTAAGCTAATTGACCGGGTAAACCGATATAAAGGAAGGCAAGAAATTACCGGAGAGCCTCAAGTAGAAACGGAAAGCCAAACCTTAAGGACACGCAGACGCCGTGGACCGGCATACGATTAAAGGAACTAAAATGGCAGAAGTTGATTTTAGTCCTCCGCCCAGAAGTTTTTTGGGACAGGTAGCAAACAGGTATAGAAGTGGCTTTCAAGTCTTTAATCAGCTTGGGTCAATTTCGGGCTATGAACAAGACCCATCGTATAATCCAGAAAAAATTATTTCTACGCTGACGCCAGAACAAAGGGCAAATGAAAAGCTTGTCACTAATATAAGGGACGCTGCAAACGACCTTGAAGCTTATGATATGGTTAGGTCTTACACTACATTCTCTGACCAAGCAAAAGTAGCTTCTAAGGCTGGTTTTTTTCAAACTCTTGGCGCTGAATTTCTCTTTGTTCCAAATTATATTGTTCCCATATTTCCTGTGGGAGGGGGCGTAGCGGGAGTTAGAACCCTTGGTCAGGTTATAACCCCAAGGCGTCCAACAACATCTCTTGCAATTGATGTGGGGGCTGTAGAAACGGTGGCGGCTGGCTCTCGGTATTCTGTTGATCCAACCTTTAGTGCCGCAGATGCGGGCCTAAGTGTTGTGGGGTCAGTTGTAGCGGGTGCTGGCCTTGCTAAAGCGTTTCAAGGGGCATCGTCTGCCTTTGCCAGAACGATACCGCTTTCTACAGCGAAAGACATCGGAGAACGTTTTAAGACAGTTTACGATGCGTCTCAGCGTTTAGGTTTAACTACCAATGAAGTGTCGTCCGCCTTTTCTCAGCTTGAAACAACAAGACCCCTAGAGAATGCTCAAGACCTTTACGTCGAAGCTTTTAATTATGATGCAAGGATTAAAGACCTTGAGATTGAATTAGACAAAGTTAAAGACGGCAGCGCTCAAGCAAGGCAAATTCGCCAAGACATTGAAGAGCAAAAAGTTAACAATAGCGGTGTGCGCCAAGAATTGTTTCTTAGAGAACTTGCCGCTCAGGGCATCAATATCTCAGACCCTTATGGCATTGCTAAAGGCGGCGCTAATGTTTTGATGCGCATGGTTCCAACTCCAATGCGCAATGTATTGTCTTCCTCTGTCGAGGTTGTTCCTACGCCTGTAAAGAAAATTTTTGTTGATCTAGCTGGAGATGCTGGGTCGCTTTTGAATATGGCTTCTTGGGGTGTGCCGGTTAGTCAATCCGTTCATATGGAAAGCCTCACTATGTTTAGGCTTTTCTCGACAACTATGGATTCTGCTAGAAAAATATGGGCTGAAGAAACTGGCGCTCCAATACCGGGTTCAAGCATTGTCTCTGGGCGAGACGTAAATTTTACAGACTTGGCTAGAAGGCTTACAAATCCAGACAGTTCATTTGACAATTGGTTTACTTCTGTAAACAGAAAAAGAATTTTGGGGCAATCGCTAACCGAAGGCGAGGCTAAAGCTGCTAATCTAATAGATGAATTTTATAAGGACTGGGGCCAAAAGCTTAGAGAAGTTGGGATTCTTGAAGATGTGTCTAGAGTTTCTACCAGAATAAATGACTTAGAAGAAGAAATCCGCGCCCTTGAAGCTTCTACAATAACTTTGAGTGAGAGGGCATCTGCTGCAAACGCAACGCGGTTTGACCAACTTGCACTAGAAGAAACAGAAGGAAAAATACAGTCGTTAAAAAATAAACTTGTTTCAGAAAGAAATTCTCTCCCCGATTTAGGAAACATTTCAGATTCTGAAGGTGAGCCATTTTTTTCCAGATATTGGAACAAGACTGTTGTTCGGGAAAGGCGGAGTGAGTTAGAGCAAATTCTCTACAATTGGTTTATTGAGAACCCTTACGTTATAAGGCATGACCTTGATGGAAGACCTGTTCGCATTAGGCTTAGACCCGGCGAAACTATGTCGCGTGTCAATGATGCGATTGACGCGATTCTTGGCGAACGCATTGATGATCCAGTATCTAATGTCTACGTCGGATATAGTAGGGCAGGTCATTTAAACTACAGGAAGTTAAACATACCAAACCGATTGGTTATTGACTTCATAGAAACCAACCCAAACCGGGTTATGATGAACTATGCTCTTCGGGCTGGGCCTTCCTACAGTTTTGAAAAAAAATTTGGCGGATCAAGGCGAATCGTTGTTGATAAAATAAGGAGATATATGAGGGAAGCCAACGCTTCTACAGAACAAATAAACAAAGTCCTAAAAGACTTTGACATTCTTTACCGAAGAATTGTTGGCAGGGTTCTTGAAGAGCCTGAGAGTTTAGATCAGCGCGTTGCTCAAACTTTAAGAGACTTGGCTACGTTTACCTATCTTGGTGGCGCTGGCATTGCAGCCATTGCTGATCTTGGAAAGATTGTGATGGATACTGAGCTTCCCGTCATAACGACTACGGCAAGTGCTTTTATGGACCCGGTTATCCGCAGAGCTTCTATTAAAGAAACAAGAGCTTTGGCTGGCGGTTTGGAAATGATGATGGGTTCTGTCGGCCTTCGCATGGTCGATGAGGCTGCGTGGAATCCAATAACTAGCGGAAGGATGGATAAAGCTAAAAATGCTTTTCACACCCTTAACCTTCTTGGCCCAATGACTGTTGGTGCAAAGAATTTTGTTGGTGGTTCTGGCGCGCACATGATGATTGAGATGGCGCAGCGTATAGCTTCCGGCACTGCTTCTGATTTTGACGTTAAATTTTTTGCCAGAATGGGCTTAGGTAAAGAGGACGCCAAATTTATTGCCAATGCCCCTTGGCAAAGAGACTCTAAAAGTGGCTTTATTTTGCCCAACATTGATAGTTGGCAAAACTCTCCTCAGTTTTTGGACAAAAACGGAAACAAGATTTCTGTTCTTGAGGCTTCAGATACCGAAGTTGGTCAATATAGGAATGGTAAATACAATCCTGTTTACGTTGATGAAGATAATGTTCTTCATATTGACAGGGATTATATAGAAGACAATTTTGATCAATCTCCGTGGACAAAGTCTGACCCCATTAGGAGAATTGGCGATGTTAAAAAGCTAAAAGACGCCAAGCGTTTTGACGAAAAGCCTTGGACTGAAGAACCTTATTTTCTTAAAGAGGATTCAATCCAAACAGAAGAACAGTGGCTTAACTTCTTAGCGGTTCGCAAAGAAGTTCTTGATGCGCGTTCAAGTTTTATGGAGCGCCAAAGCTCTTTGTGGGCAATGGACAATAAAGAAATCATTGATGAAGTTGGAGATGATTTTTTTGTAGACTTTTTAATCACAGACCCTGCGACCGTAAAATCCCAAATGCCCAAAGGCAATATAGGTTATCATCGCTACGGACCTATCACTGGAAGAGGTGAGCTTCCGGGAACTGTTTATGTAGACTTGGAAGCGGCAAAGAGATTTTATAACCAAAACTTTAAAAATAAAGATGCTCAAGAGGAGCTTAATCGCCTTAACCTTGATAAGGCTGCTGGGAAAATTAACGATGTTACATACGCTCACTTTAGGGCGCAGTTTGTAAATGTTGACTTGTTTAAAAATTATAACGATTTTGCAGAATTTTTGTTGTTCCATGAGTTGCATCACGGACCAACCCGGCAAAAACCAAATCAATCTCTTGCTGATTATGAAGAAGAGATAGACAATCTTGCCATTGCTTCTTTGCGGGACCGTAGGGCAAGGCAGCTTAAAAACAAAACGCAAGCAACCCGCCATGCGCTTGATGTTTCTCGCGGCAATGCGATGAGAGAAAATGCTTTTGATTCCCCTCAAAAGTATGGAGATTTTCTTGGCATCCGCGCTTTAATTGCAGGTCGCACTGAGTACAGCTTTAAGTCTCTTGGCTTGGATGGCCGAAAAAATATTCACAAAGCCATTCGAAATAGCATCTTGAATCGTGCAACAATGAGGGAGCTAGAGGCTAGCGCTAAAGTCAGCTCGGATGTTGTTGAAAAGTTTAGAGCAGCGGTAAACACACACATTAACAACGTTGTTGTTACCGCAACTGCGGCAGACAAGCCTACGCTTATTGATGGGGTTGTTCATATCCCAATGAAGTACGCAGGGCGTTTTGGCTTAAAGGAAAACAAAACAACGCCGGGTTATGCTAGAATAGAAAACGGCTTCTTGGCTATGCCCTTGCAGTTCTTTAACTATACCTTTGGGGCTTTGAACAAAACCACTGGGCTAATGATGCAGGGCGCTGTTCGCAACAAGCTGTATGGCGCAATAGCGATGCTGGGTGCTGGTTATCTCGTTTCTCAGATAAGAACGCCGGATTATGTTTGGGATAATATGAGCGCCCAAGACAAGTTTTTGAAATCGTTTGATATGTCTGGCTTGGCCGCATTCCACTCTGATTTGTTCTACACTTCTATGCAGGCGTCTTTGGCTCTTGGTGGGCCTAACATCACTGCGCAAATTTTGCAGCCTAGATACCCCCAAGAACCAAGTGCTGTAGATGCTGCGACCATGCTTGGCGGTGCGGCTAGCGGCTGGACAGCAGATTCTATTCGCGCTTTGGGTAAGTTTTTTATACAAGGTGAGTACGGTGAAGGCGCTTCTATGGCAATCAACAATCTACCGGGTCAAAATCTTTGGTTCTTTAAGAACGAAATAGACTCAATGGCCAGAAACTTGCGAGGTTATTAAGATGGCAACTCTTGCAGATAGGGTGTTTGATAGCGGGCTGACCGTTTTAGACACTGAAGCAAACAGGATTGATATTACTTCTCAAGAGGTAACGACCTACACGGAAGCTGTTACGACCTACACATTGGGCAATTCGACTTCTCTTTCAATTGGCGCTCCCGCTGATAAGAGCGGAGGCGGTCGGCAAGTTACTGTTGCTGCAATTTCTGACGGCTCTATTACTTCGACTGGAACGGCAACTCACTATTCGATAGTGGACACTTTAAACACAAGGCTTCTGGCTACGGGTTCCCTGTCTTCTTCCAAAGCGGTTACTAGCGGAGATTCTTGGGCTAGTGCCTCTTTTACAATCGGGATTCCTGATCCAGCATAGGGTGATTCATGGCTATCTTGGCGAACAGAGTTAAGGTTGCGACTGCAACCACTGGAACTGGAACCATTACCCTTGGCGCTGCTGAGTCTGGCTATCAGTCGTTTGCTGATGGCGGCATTACTGACGGCCAGACTGTTAGTTACGCCATTGAAGACGGTACAAATTGGGAGGTAGGCACTGGCACTTATACCGCCTCTGGCACGACACTCTCACGGACGGTGAGCGAAAGCAGCAATGCTGATGCCGCAATTAATTTAAGCGGTTCTGCTGTTGTATTTATTACCGCTCTGTCGAATGATTTGCAGAACGCCGTGAACATGGATCAGGGCGTGGCAACGACCGACAGCCCCCAGTTCAGCTCTATAGAGCTTGGTCACGCCAGCGATACAACTCTCGCCCGTGTGTCTGCTGGTGTTGCTTCTATTGAAGGTGTCGAGGTTACGACCAACACTGCTACGCAGACACTAACCAACAAGACGCTCACATCGCCGACCATTAACGTAACCAGCGATGCAACCGGCGACATTTATTATCGCACAGCAGGTGGGGCGTTTGCCCGCTTGGCTATCGGATCAACCGACGAGGTTCTGACGGTCGCTTCGGGGCTGCCTTCATGGGCTGAGGCAAGTGGTGGTGGCGGTGGGCCTGTGTCAATCCAGAGCTTTACCTCATCGGGGACATGGACCCGCCCTGCTGGCGTTACTCGCGTTCTCATGTATGTGCAGGGCGGAGGTGCCGGTGCGGGGGATAGCGATTCAGCAGAAGTTGCTGGCGGCGGGGGTTGTGCGGTCAAAGCCCTAGATGTTTCTGGGATTGCGTCGGCAACAATTACAGTAGGCGCGGGCGGCGCGGGCAACTCAGGCTCGGGCAACAACGGCGGCAATTCAAGTTGGTCTGATGGGACTAACACGATAACCGGGGGCGGCGGCCAAGTCGGAAGCGGCACTACAAACGGCGGTGGTGGCTCCGGTGCTGATTATGTAATCCCCGGTCATGCAGGCTATAGTGATAACCAATCTAATGTTTTAGGAGGCACCGGGGGTAACTCTGTTTTCGGCTACGGCGGTGGAGGTGATAGTGGTGATGCGCAAGACGCCCAAGGCTATGGTGGGGGTGGGGGCGCTCCTGGGGACACTGCTAGTCGCGGCGGAGACGGCACAGCAGGTATCGTTATTATATGGGAATATCAGTAATGAAACTTGCAGAAATTAAAGACGGGAAAGTCGTTAACGTCATTGTTGTTGACGCAGCAGAGGGACCGTGGGAAGGATGGCCAGAAATTCCAGAGGGCGCTGGGATTAACTGGGACTATGACGGCTCTACATTTACTGCGCCGCCTCGCAAATTGGTGCCACTTGAACAGCTTTCTAAAGGGATTCGAGAACGCCGAAATGTATTGCTTCAAGAAAGCGATTGGGTGGTCACTAAGGCGGTAGAACAAAATGCTGTTGACGGCCTTGGAATTCAAGTTCCAATGGTTTGGGTAAACTATCGCCAAGACCTTCGAGACTTGCCCGCTCAGAGTGATTTTCCCAATAACGTTCTCTGGCCGCAAAAGCCTTAAACTATGCTTGGTTTTCATCCCCTTGCTGGAGCGCCGGTCGCTGATTCCGGTCTTGCTTTTGATGGTTTCTTCTTTGATTCCATTGTTCTTGGCGCTCCCGCTGTAGGTGATTTAAACGTTACAACTACATTTAATGTTGCTTGCTCTGGTTTTTCTACTGCCGCTCCAAACATTGACAGCACTGATTTAACGTTAACTTTAAATATTGAATGCGTTGAATTAACCGCTGGCAGTCCAACTCTTGGCGCGTTTTCTGTGTTAAGCAATGGAACAATAGTAGACTTTAATGCGCCCGATTTTACTGAAGCAAACGTTGAATCTGGCTTGTCCAAAATAGCCTTGGAAAACTTGGGCATTTCCAGTATTTCAATTGAAGAAGCACTCTCTGAGGTTGCGCAATGACAGTTTACATTAAACAGAATGACACTTCTCCAGCCTTAACGGGTCAACTGTTTAACCCCGATGGAAGCAACCCGGACTTAGATGGCGCAACGGTTAAGTTTATTATGCGCTCTACTGCTGGTGGTGCTGCAAAAGTTGATTCCTCCGCGACCATTGTTACCGCTTCTACTGGTAACGTTAAGTATATTTGGTCTGCTGCGAACACTGATACAGTTGGCAGCTATGAAGGAGAGTTTGAAGTTACCTTTTCTGGGGGAGCCGTTCAGACTTACCCAAACAAGGGCTACATAAAAATAGAAGTAGTGGATGATTTGGCCTAATGGATTTGATTGTTCAATTTTGGCCAATTGCTGTTGGCTTTATAGCGCTAGGCGTTTGGTTGATTCGTCTTGAGGCGCTGGGTTTAGACAACGCTAAAGAAATCAGGCGGTTGTGGCACCAAAGGAAAGAAGACCTCGACATGTCGAGGCAGTCTAGGGAAGATACAAATAAAATGCTTGCGGAAATACGCGATGACATTAAGGCTCTAATATCAAAAGTGGGTGGCCGTCGTGAGGGCGATTAGAGAAATCATCATACACTGCTCTGCTACTCGCCCTGAGTGGATGAACTCTAAACCCAAGAGCGACTATAAAAGCAAATCTTTCGAGGCAAGGCGTAAGGTTGTTGAGATAAGAAAGTGGCACATAGCTCGCGGGTTTCGAGATATTGGCTATCATATTATCATAGATAGAAGTGGAGCCGTTGTTGACGGAAGGCCAATGGATCAAGTTGGCGCTCATGTTAAGGGTCATAACACTGGAACAATTGGCGTTTGTTTGATTGGTGGACACGGTTCTGACGCAGACGACAAGTTCGAAGAACACTTTACGCCAGCGCAAGAGAAAGCGCTGATGGCTACAATTGGAAATCTGAAAGCAATGTATGGCAATCTAAAAGTTAGCGGTCATAATGAATACTCTAACAAGGCTTGCCCCGGATTTAGAGTTAAAGAGTGGTTGTCAGAAGAGGCGTCTGATGACATCTTGAATTTGGAAGGCGAACCTCCCATGCCTTCCAAGCGGCCAGCGCTCTCCAGCCTGATTTCTTGGTTTGCCCGGTGGGCGTTGGCCGCACTTATCAAAAGGTGAAACATGAAACTTTTCTGGAAATCAAAAACGCTCTGGTTTAATGCTTTGACCATAGCTGCTGTTGGCGGAGATGCGTTGCTTGATACCCGTCTGCTTGATCCCAATCATGCAGCGATTGGCGTAGTTGGATTGGCAATGGTCAACGCGATGTTGCGCTTGGTTACTAACTCTTCGGTTGGCTTCAAGGGATAAACTTCCACAGGTTTTTCCCCGGTCTTAGGCCACTTGCTGACGTTTTTACTCTGGCTATGTGGCCTTGCTTGGCCATTCTTTGCAGCAGCAAATAAGCTGTTCTTGTTTTTGTGTTCAGCTTGTCTGCTATTTCATGAGTAAGAAAACCAACATTGGGATTCTTTTTTAAGAAGTCGATGACTAACGGGCGAAGCACCTCATCTTTTCCCGGCACCTCTAGGGTAACCCAAGTGGCCCTTGCCCTTGCGTTCTCTAGTATGCTGGCTTTTTCCATCTTCATTTTAAGAAGGTCTTGTTGAATCTGAAGAGCTTCTTCACGCGTCATGTCTAAGCCTCGAAGTTAAAAGCACACGCTGCATGTGCAATGATTGTGCTTGCCGCTTTTGCAGTTTGGGCTGGCGTCGTGTGGCGGCGCGAAGTAAGAGCCGCTTTCAAGCCTTGCCGCAGACCGCACATTATCGCACGACTTGCACTCGCCCGGTGGCGCGAGGTGCCTGCGGCGGGGTGATTTTTCTTTTGGCCAGTCATCAACTGGGCCTTCATGCCAGTCAGTCATCAGCGCTCTCCTATTATTCAAGCGGCGGGACTTCGGCCCACGCGACAACCTCGCGACCATTGCCCCAATTCTTACTGCGTTGCACATAATCGGCGGGCGTC
>Ga0208645_1002833_pt1 | contig 13380 bp, 8 predicted proteins | sample VirMetDEL_Sep_01_FD_184519 | JGI IMG/M metagenome (GOLD analysis project Ga0208645, IMG submission 184519) | Aqueous microbial communities from the Delaware River and Bay under freshwater to marine salinity gradient to study organic matter... | ecosystem: Environmental > Aquatic > Marine >...
CAGCCCTTCTTGTTTTTCAAGTGCATCATACTCTTCCTCTGTAAGTTCTTTCTTTGTTCCGTCTTCATAGGTTACTTCTCCTACAATGCCGTTTTGAGAAGTGCTGAACCTGGTAAGTCTTCCTTTTTGTTTGGCAGGAACGGTGTCTTTTTGAGACTCAACAATGGAGTCTATTTCACTATTTATTTCACTTAACCTCTTCTTGTTAGATTGGAGTTTTATTTTTTTGCTTTCAATTTTTTGACGCTCCTTTTCTAACTCAAAAATTCTCTGACGATTTTCACCCTGAATACTCTCATCTATACTTTCAAGTATCTCTGCATCTTTCTTCTTTTCTTCAAGCTGAGAAGACCGCTTTTCGTCATTGTTTATTTTTATATCAGCAGCAGCTAATTCCATAGGGTCTGATGTTCTTATCAGATTATCTATAAACTCTTTGGACACGGACTCACCATTCACCTTGTAAGTAGATGATTTTGACATCTCTGTTATGGCGGCAACAACACCACTTGGACCCTCTCCAATTCCCTCAAGAGCCACTTCTGAAACATCAACATCTTGACCAGAAAGTTTCATTGCTGTAAATTCACCAAGACTACCTCCAACCCCTTCTACCGCAGAAGTACCTATTGTTGTTCCTACTCTTGATGCGCCACGCTTTAAAAGTTTAGAGCCAAGCCCCGTTGCCATACGAGCAGTTAAAAAATCTATCAAAGCGATTGAACCTCCCCTTAAAGCAGTTCTTCTCTGTACGTTAGCCAAACGCTCTTCATTATTAAGGATTGCCCTAACTCCCTCTAAATCGTATTTATAGTTCGTACCCTCTTCTTTATTTAAACTTTCAATTTCTTCTCTCAAGAACTCAGCGTAAGAAATACCCGTTTCCATTGTTGTTCCTGCCGCAGCCATAGCGTATGGTAAAGAGGTCATGAAACCCGAAACCGCTCCCGCACCTGTTCCAATCCCAGGAGCAATGAAAGTACCACCTGTTGCACCTGTAGCTGTGCCTGATGCAAGAATTGTACCTCCAGCCAAAGCAGATTTCTCATTCACCATTCCAGATATAGAAGAAAGCATTACTTCAGGGGCTACTGTTGGGTTTTCTACAAGCCCCATAATTACTCCCATCACAGGCTCTCCTTTTTCCTTATACTCTTCGTAGGTGTTTTGGTAATCGAACATTTCCTGAGAAGGACCTTGCTCTTCCATCCTCTTTGAGGCATTAAGCATTGCGTTTATCTGTTCGTCAGAAGCTTTAGCTCCAGAAAAAAGCATATCAAAACCTGTTTCTGCACCCTCTGCTTGCGCTCTCCCTGTTCCCAGTACAGCCCTGCCGAAGTCATCTATTACATCTCCAATTCCAAGAGGTGTAACTGAATCCATTGCCCTTAATGCCGCTCCGAACTCGCCTGTAAAAAAGTCTTGTTCCTTGTAATGTCTTTTATGTATGTCAGACATTTTACCCTCAAGTTCCTTGTTTATTTGAGACTCAATGTTTTTCCGTTCCTGCTGTATCTCTTCATCCGAATCAACCAGTTCGGAAAACTTATCATTCATTGAACCTACAAAATCTTCAAGTTCTTTGTTTGCCTCATCAACATCTTTACCTTCGTTTATTGCCCTCTGCAACTCATCTTGTTTTTTAGAAATTTCAGAGTTTATGGCATTGGAAATAGACTCTACCTTAGAAGATATGACATTGTTGTTTTTTTCTGCCAAATAGAAATCTGCCTCAGCGTTTCTCTGAGCCATCAATAATTCTTCTTCTTGAGGGGACTTTCTTTTTCTTTTCTCCCTTTCGGTTAGAAGATCCTGAAAGTATTTTGGCTGAGTTTGGTCTACATCCCTAAGTACGCCCTGACCAACTGAAGGAGATGGTGTAGGTTCTTCCGAAACACCTCCAAGACCAGGTAAAGGAGCTGCCTGAGTCGGTTCGGTCTGTTCTTTTTTTTTTACGTCAGGAACAGTTTCGTCTAACACTTCAGTGTAACCTTTCGGTAATGGTACTGATTCTTCGTTAGAAACCTGAGTATATCCTTTTGGTAGAGGGATTTCTTGATTGTTTTCCATTATTTTATCTCTTCACCAGTATCAATATTATACCACTTACCTCCTTTTACGCCAGCGTTGATTGAGTTTCCACTCGCGTCTTTTAGCTTCGTTATTTGTGTATATTCAGATGACTGCGTTCCTAACATAGAACCACCACCCTTAAGGTCTTTTATTATTCTTTCTCTTTCTTTCTTATCAATACCAACACCCTGCCAGAATTGACTATCTATTTCTGCATTTGAAGGTATGAGATACGTTTTGGCATATTTTGAAAGACTTGTGTAATCAATACTTTCCTCACCTCTGGAATCTTCCAATATCTTCTCATACATACCAAGTTGCTCTATCTCTGCTTTAGATGCAACCTTGTACCATAATTTACCATCCTTATCTGAATAAGAAGCTAAGGCTATAGCGTCATTCAACCCTTTTTGCGTTGACTTTATAGGCGTGTATTCTGTTCCTTCACTACCTATTTCAAAAGAACCAGCAGGGATATTTATTGCAAACTTCTTAGCCGTTTTCCCTACATTTTGGAAAACCATTGAATTATCAACATCAACAAGTAGTTCCTGACCACCTCTTCCACCAGTCTGTGTTTCTGGACGGTTTCCGTATATTGCTCTTGGCTGATCAACAAACTCATAAGAGTATTCGTCTGTTTTACCATAACCACCCATGTAGCCTTTGCCTTCTTCTTTTGGAATAGGACCTCTTTCTTCTTTAGTGGCGTATAAATTATACGTATTCTCTATTGCCTCATTAAGCCTTTGATCAAGTTCTTGCGGAGTCATCTTAAGCTGATCCTCTTTAGAGTAACCCATCTCCATGAGCATGTAAGGAACCGCCTGTGGCTGGATAGATTTCTTAACAGCGTCTATTGTACCCTGCCTATCCTGTAGACTCATCTCATAAACAGGCTCACCGCTTGCTCCATACCCAGAAACTTTCAGGCTTTTACCCTGCTTCTCATACATATACTTTTGACCGTCTATAGCCTTCTTAACTTTCTCTCTTAGGTCTATTCTTTGAACTGGATCTATGAATCCAAGTATATTGGTATTAGGGTCATAAGCACCGAACCCAGATTCATCAGCAATTTTTACAAGATCTGGCATATCTACATCTCTATTCTCAAGAGCGTTCAGATATGTCTGGTCATAATATTTATCACCCTTCCTTACTGAATCTTCCCACTTGTTCTTCTGATTTGTTGCCTGAATATAGTTTGCCATCTTGGTATCGAACTGATTGATGGTCTTGTACATTCCAGCATAGTCACCAGCACTATACATCTGCTGAACCTTGTCAATTGTGTCTGCATACTGAAGCCTTGCATCATCATGATATCTCCACCATATCTTATCCTCATCAATAGCTATCTTACCCATGATAGCACCAAGCTCTTTTGCTCTCTGATCTCTTTCTTTTTTTTCAGCAGCTTCTCTTTGACGCTTTCTTTCCTCTGCTTGTCGTACTGGTGTCACTATATCTATAACCCCACTTAGGGCTATACCAGTGCTTAATGGATTACCGAATGGTCCGTTTGCCATGCTTATTCGTTATTGTGTACTTCCTGAGAATCCACTTAAATCCGTGTTACGCATATCAGATACTGTAAATGATGATTCAGGACTGAAATTAATTGCGTCTTGATAGCTGTATGAAGTTAGTTGTGGTGTTTGATATATCTGCTGTCCTATTTGAATACCAGTATTTTCACCACCGAAAAAACTGTCATATTGAGATACTTGCGGAATCTGTTGACCTAACTGTATTCCTGGATTCTGTATTCTACTCATAGCCTGTTGCTCGGTAAGACCTGTTCCAATAGCATCTCCACCTTGCTGCATAGCGTCTAATCCGAATCCTTCTGGTGTAGGTGTTTGTATTCCGCTATCAGTAACACCCATCTGACCAGTTGTAACTGGAGTTACACCCATAGCCCTTTTATCAACATCTTCCTGACCCTCTACTGCGCTTGCAATTGATTCACCTATACCCATCGTAATATTACTGAAACCAGCTTTAGCAGCCTGACCAAGTGCAACCTGCTGTTGGTAAAGCATCTGATTGAACGACTGAACATTTTGATTTTCAATAGCTTGCATTTGACCAGCAAGGCTTGCATATTGTCCAAGACTCTGACGCTTAATAGCTTGATTCTGAGCCTCTAACTGATTTATGGCTTCAGTAGTTCTTATCTGTGATACGGCAGCAGCAAGGTTACCGAGACCACGCTGCTCCATTGCTCTCTGTGTTCTGCTCTGTGCAGTGCCTATTGCTTGTTCTGCGGCAGCACGTTCCTGTGGAGTCATACCCTGTTGGGCTGCTCTACGTGCCATCGATGTGGCTGTTTCAAGGTCTGTGGCTGGTGAGAATGTCTGTGCTGATGGTAGCTTGGATAACTGATCCATTGACACACCCATTTGAATAGCACCAAATACACCTTGTACCACGGCTCCAATCCAAGACATACTTATAAAGTTTAGTTATAGACTATCTTCAAAGATACAAAAAACAAAGTACAATCACTTTCTATAGACCCTCAACCTTTCCCTTACCTTAATTACAAAGTTGTAAAGTCTGTTGTATAATTTCTTGGTTATGAAGAACTTGACCTTAATGTAATCACCTGTAAGAGACTCTGTGTCTTCGTTAGGAGTATTACCACCTGTGGTGTCATTCTTGATAGGACTTCTCCAATGGTCATCGTGATCATCGAAGTCTCCCTCTACAAGATAACTCTTGTGACGATTTGTTTCAAATTCCATTCTGTCAGGTTCATTGTCACTGATAACCTGAGTTGCTACGAACTTCTTGCTTGACTCTGGCATGTAGTTGACAACACCCTCTATGTATGCATCCTCAGACAGTTCACCATCCTCTGTCTTGTACCAAGTAGTGTACTCACCCTTTCTGTGTTCGTAGATCTTACTTTCATCTGTAGGGTGTGCCGACAGGAACTTATTCCTCCATGGGAAGTATATCTTAGGTCTGTGTGAGTAGAACGAGGAGAAACCGTTGGTCATCTCATTGAATGCAAGGGTGAACCATGTGTAATACTCTTCATCATCGTAGTCTATCTGCTCCCATACCTGTTGCCAGTCTGCACCCACTCCAGGTTCGTAGTTGCTCGTGTTTGTGTGAGATGCCGTACATCTGAAAAGTCTTGGAATGTTGTCAAATGTTTCCGCAACACCGTTTGAACCATCTGTAGGGGCATTGGGATTTTCAAGAACAGTACCTTGAAGTGTTTGTGTCAGGAACGTTGACCTTACATATTTATCAACTTTCCTAACGCCTCTCCATGTCCAAATAGCCTCCTTGTACTCGTCATCCCAAACTGCACGTACACCGTCACCTGCGTAAGGCGTATCCTTACCTTGTGTCCATCTTGCATCACTCTCAAGGAATGAACGTAGTCCATGCACATCAGAAAGAACAACTGTTCCATCAGCACCGAAACGCATGATGAGCTTTGATTCTTGATTGTACCAATAAAGAACATCCTTACCACCTGGACTCTTACCTTTTATCACAGACCACTTATGCTCTGTTCCGTATGATGATAGTGTTCGACCATCCCTTGACAGAACAGCCCCATCACCGATCACAACGTTAAGACCTTCGGTTGATTCTGTTTGCAATGTTCCTGACGCATTGAAGAACTGTGCTTGGAACTTTCTTGGTTGTAGCGTGAACAGCTCTCCGTTTACATTCTTATGTGAGAGTATCTCTCCGAATGCTTGGTCTATGTCTTTGAAGTTAAGAGGTAGGAACGATTGGTTCTTATCGTCAAGTGTGTTCTGCTCATACCTTTCACTGTAGTCTATACGTGATGGAAGGTCTGTTTGCTGTTTGAGTAATCTGTCGTTTATTGAATTGTATGACAGAACTCCGCTTTGTGGGGTGTATGAACTATTGTACCTGAAGTTATTACCGAAACCAGTGTTTTCATCTTCAAGCCAATCCGTTTGATTAGTGGTGTCTTTAGGGTATAGTGAAGAGTCACCATCGTGTGTTCTCAATTGTGAGTTGACCCTGTTCTGAGAGTAAAACTTCATACCACCACCCCATCCTGGAGAGCCGCCTTGATATTCATCAGTATCACCAGAATTCACCTCGGTTGGATTTATTCTTCTTGTTGCAAGGTATGTTGCCTGAGTGAATGTGTCACCACCGAATACGTTTATTTGGTTCTGATTCACATAGCCATTGGTGTCTAAAAGGTCATCTACCTTAACAGAGAATCCCGTATCTATGTATGTGGAGTCTCCAGTTCCACCATATTTACCTATCTTCTCCTGATACATTTGAACATAGTAAACACCGTAGTCAGTGTTCTTATTTGGAGATTCAATACCTGTAAGATTGTCTCTCAGTGATGAATCCGTATTACCATCAACACGCAGAACTAAAGAACGGGGATTTATCCAAAGATTGTTATGCTTGGTGTACGGGGCTTTCATTGCTGAATCACCAGTTCCAACGGAGTCCCAATTCTTTGTATTTGCAGAGTATCCTTTTCTGAATTTTGCTCCAGGGTATATATCGGCAGCACTACCGTCACCTATGTCAAATATGCCATTTATATCATACTGATCATAAGTATCAAGCATTCCTTCAACTCTATATTCTGAATAACCAGACAGGGGGAGTGTTGTAGTGAACAATCCACAAGCATTATCATCATGGTGTCTTCTGTCCATTCTATATTCACCGAATACATTTAGTTTACCACCTGAAGGTATAGCTTGATTGTCAAATAAAAGGTCTGGAGCGTAGAATGTTGCTATTCTTCTATTAACCCAAAACGGGTAAAAGGGTATAACATTATTCTTGAATTCATAACCAGTAAATGTTGCTTGAGATAAAAACCCCTCATATATTGAGGCACTTTTATTCGCAATTATAACCTTTGTTCCAAAAGGTTGTCCATGTTTCCCAGAAAAACCACCAGTAGCTCCTTGTGGATTAGCGTCTTCTCCATAATGATATAATGGGGTTATCCAATGATGAATAGCATCTCCTCTGAACTCAAAATCTGGGTATCCATAATTTGTTATATCCCAATAAAAACCATTACCAGCATTGCCAACACCTACAGAGTCAGAATAAAAAACACGCCTCATATTATTTGAGATCTGAGGTGTATTAAATAGAAATACTAATTCATGAATACCCTCGTAATCAGAATCAATATAGTAACCTAATTCATCAGCCGCTAACCAACCTTGAGTCAGAGAACTAAACTGTAATTCATTAGGGCCTAAATCCCTTACATTGAATGGTCTTATACCGCCTTGCATTGGTGACCCATAAGCAAACGGGTACTCATGGAATGTGCCTTCAAAATCTCTCCAGTCAAAAAATGAGTCATTATCATTCTCAGCCAAACAGATGGATGGAGCAATAGCGTAATAAAAGTCTCCAATCATTCTTCCGTAAGATAACGGAAATAAAGCTGAATTAAGGTCTGTTTGTGCTGAAAGTGTAGTTCCTATTTTAGTATTTTCAACTGGACCAGCAACATTATATAGATCTAAATAATTTGAAGTGTCTATATTGTTTTCTGAGTCTTTACTTGACCCCATTCCAACAGATAAAACAATCGGACCACTTGCAATTACCTCTGGGATACACTCAGCACGTACAATTTTTATCTTACTGATCAGGTTTCTGATCGGTGTTCCATCAACCTCAAAGTTCAGGTCAAAATCAAAGAACTCAACATAAGGGACCTTTACTTTCCCAAACACTTTCTTTTTAGGGAATCCATCTGGGTATGCAGGGTCAACGCCTAAAGCTAACGGATAAAAATCCTCATCAGATACTATGGTTTCATTAAGGTCGTAGTTCGATAATTCGTCAGGAGCAGGTGGAACACTTTGAACCCTTCTGTTATCGCCTTCTGGATTTGATATATTGGTAGGATTCGGGTCTATCCTGATGTCATCTATCCAAGAAGCCTCTGACCACGTTCCTGACTTCTTCCAATAAACCTGCACACCAAATCGGTATGTTTCGTTCATCATGTAACCAAGATTATCATGTATGACCTGTACATCTTGGTACTCACCTAACTGGAACTTGGTTGACTCTGTAATGAATTTCTGTTTGATTCTATGCTTGAATGTCTTACTCCACGGTCTAAGGTCAAGCTTAGGATCTTCCTGTAGGTTTGAGAATACAAGCCTGTTATCTATGAGGTCTACGTTCAATGCTCTCTTAGGAACATTGAGGTTACTTACAGTTATTGTAGCAAGATCTATTGAGAAAGATGATTCAGAACCCAGGTGGTCAATTATCATGGTTCTTCCAGTGATAAGCCTTTCTGGAAGTGATGCAGCTATAACAACCTCGCCTACATAATCTATGAACCCAAGAGATATGTACTCATACTTGTCAGTATCTATCTGCTCGATTATAAGTCTGTTTGCCTTTCCAGTAAATGTTTCAGGCTCATTGCCATATATGATTCCACTCGGAACTCCTTCGTAAGCACTCACTACATTGCTTATGGCAGAGTATGCGCTTCTATTACCAAAGTAATCAACCAAGTAGCAGAAGTATCTTTTATTTCCAGCCTTCAGACCGCCAGCCTGAATCTGCTCGGCAAGTCTTACAGTTGCCTCAATAGAGTTAGATGAAACCTCATTCTGCTCATCTATATTATCATATCTGTAGTAATTGTTTGGATTGATGTGAGCCAAAGCCCCATCTTCAATGTACTCACCGTAGTAGTAGAACGCCCTTCGATTATTGTAATCGTCAGTGTAGTAAAGTGTTTTTCTTCTTACATCATCTCTACCTGTAATGTCGTTTGCCTTACTCGTCAGGAAATTTAACTGAATACTTCTAAGTAGTCTTGTGTAAGACCATGCATCAGCATCGTAGTCGTACAGCGCAACACCTATCTCACCGATAGACTGTGGGTTTCTCAGTATTACCTCATCACCAGGAACGTATCCTGTATTGTCATGCACACCACCAAAAGAAATGTCCGTTACGATTTCTATCTGATTTGAAGACGGTGTTCCTGACACAAGAAAAGTCCCATTCAACCAGCTTGCATTTGACTCAGATATACCCACCCATTCTCCAACTTGAAAGTCGTGATCTGAAGAAAACGTTATAACTGTTGGCGCAGCGAAAAGTGTACCTACAACTGGTCCTACATTCACAACGGTAAGATCAAGCTCCTCTGGCTCTTTTTCAATTGTTGTAGATGTGATGAAAAGATGTCCGAGTATATCGTAACTTCCGTTAGCTATAAGACCTCCTGTAAGATTTAAAGGTATGGCTTCTTGAGTGGCAAAAATATCCAACCTGTCATTACCAGTTGACTGAATGTAGTAGTCGTAATAGTCATACCCATTATATTCAACATCAACGTAATCAGATCCAAGCGTGAATGTGAACTGTGCGGCATATTGAAATACGTTAGAGTCTGTTAGGTTATCATAAATAGATTGAGCGTCACCAGGTGTTTGAACCGTGTCCATGACGTGGTTTTGATTCATCGTCAGGAACGTTATCACATAGTTTCCAGATGTTATTGTAGCTCCACTAATGGAAGGGTTGGTTATTGCTGGAACTGTATTTGTTGGTACGAATAATGAAACATTATTACCGTTAATAGATGATATTGTCCAAAAACCGTTCAATTGCCCTGGAGAAGCTCCATCTATTGTTATCTGACCACCAACAATCAAATTATTGACATAAGGCAGATTGCTTACAGTAATTACAAGAACGGTAACGAAGCCACCTTTATTTGAAAATGACACTTCTCCTATGTCATAAGACTCCGTTTCACCCTCCTTTATCCTGTACTTCTTATTCTGAGCCTGAACACTACCAAGTTCAAACGCATACTCATTCCCCTTTACAGGAATAACAGCACCTCCAGTTCCACCCTTTTCGGTAAGCTTCTGAATGTTCTTTGCATCTATGTAGTTTCCCTGACGGACATAGCGAGGATCACTGTCCTTGTCCATGTTTCCGACAGGGTTGAATCTTACTGGTTGATCAGCCATTATCTATCGTTTCTGTCCGAGGTTATCCACGCATTCAAGATGGCGGCTATCTCACGTTTGTTCTCTTCAAATCTTTCTCTTTGGCTCATGCCTTTAAGGTGCTGCTTCTGATTCTTCCAGGTGTTCTTGAACTCTTGTCTTATGTTGACAGGATAGTTTTCAAAGAAACTCAGTGTGAACTGATAGCACAGGTAAGCCTCTATCGCTCTCTCATGCCTCTCAGACATCAGCATCAACCCGTCATCGTCCACGCTCCTTGAGATGTATGCGATACGGATGGTGTCCGTTTCAAGGTCTGAAGGTGCGTGGAAGACGATATATCCCTCTTGTATTTGGAATGGGTTATTGAATCCATTATTGATATTAGCCACGTTCTCACACCCACAGTCTGTAAGGTAAGGCAGGTCAAGGTACGGCTGCTCAAAACAGTTGCCGTTGGAGTCGGACATTCTTGCACCGAGCAGTCTTATGAATCCCATAGGAAGCTTTGCTCTGCCATCAACGATATCAAGTGTACATGCACGTTTTGCGTAGGTGGTGTCATCACCGATATGGCGCATTGCCTCGTCTGCCTTTCTGAGCAGGAAACCATCGAACTCAGTGGTATCCTGTATGCGTAACATCTCCTTTGCAGATTCTACCGCCTCCTGTAAACTTACAATGCTGTATTTACCTACCTCTATCATTTCGTTTGAATGTCACGTTGTACGTTTGAATCTTCCTGAGAGTTGGATATCTTATTGATAGGCATTCTCATGGAGTCTACTATCGTTCCCCTTCTCACAAGGTCTTCAATACGCTTCATTGCGTCATTGGTAATAGGATACTCGTCATGGTCAAAACTGAACTGAGGAACACTTGTAGGGTCTTCAAACACACCCTCTACCAATGGATACTTTACCTTTGGGTCATATATCTCAAGATAACCCCTTGTCGCATCATACAGAAAGTGTACGTGCTTGTCCATTGCAAGCTTGTGAACCCTATGATTTCTTCTTGAGTTCAACTGCATGCGTGTACGCACCTTCCAGTACGCCTCATTGCCTTTGATGCTACCCACATACATGAGTCCGTCCATCTTGTCGTTTATCTCAACTGTCCGTGGTATCTCAAACAGATTGTAGCAGTCATCCTGCTGTATGGCCTCCTTGTACTCTGGATATACCCTCTGAATGAAGTTAGGATGTACCCTGTTGTTCTTACGGTACATTTCTGTAATGGCAAATGCCCTTGCAGCGTTCAATACTGTAAGCATTGTTCCTACATCATAGCGTGACTCATCAGTGAAGATACCACCTTCATCGGCCATCTGTAATAGTTCTATGCACTCAAGCGTCTTCAATGTACTCGTATATTAGTTCGTCATACAATTCATCATACGTCATGTCCACTACCCACTCTATGAATATGTCTCCTGATATATCCATTACGGGTTATCCAACATCTCTCTGTCCGCTACCTGATACTGATTAGGGTCGCGCACCTCCTGGTAGAACATCTTCACCGCCTCATCTGTAAGCCTGTTCAGTAGTGTCTCACTGTAGAACAATGAAAGGTCACGTTCATTATCTGTAACGATTATCTCAACCTCTGGCTTTCTGATGTAGTCAACCTTTACAGCAGGACAATTATCCCCCTGTGGATGTATGAGGATAAAGTTCTTGTGCTGATTGAACCTTGGCTCATCAATGCTCGGTTCACCAGACTTTGATATCCTTCTATCGCTCTGTAGGTACTTTGCCCAATTTATTTCAACCTGCTTTACATCCTGAATGGAATCAGCAGCAGCCTGACTCAATGTCAATGGCGTATTGAAGTTTGCAGGTGGCTTTGCGGGTGGAAAATAAAGTTCATACTTGAACTCGCTTATCTGCTTAACAACACCAAAACCAAGGTCAGTGGGTGAGTTTTGAAAGAAACCAGCATGAAGGTAGTCTTTGCTTCTCAATTTAACTGGCCTGAAGAACTCTATCACGGCAGGAGTACCACCGAAAGCCTTATATATCTCTATGGAATCATCGTTATCATACATGTATGCCTCTATTGCCAATACATGAAGATAATCCCCAAGCATATTCCTATACCCCGTGTTCTGCTCAAAACTTACAATAGAACCACTGTCCGCAACTGTGATTGGAGCAATAGATGGTGCAACCGTTAATGTGGTAGGGGTAGGAACAGTAACAACCGTAAAGGTCACCCCATCATTCGCTGTGCCTGTATTCTGAACAGTGAACGTGTTTCCAACAACAAGATTGTGTTCTGCCGAGAACGTAAACACGCCAGCGGCAGTTGCTGAAGCAATTGGAACTGGAGTTGTTCTGAACCTATTGTTGTTAATCAATAGGAACTCATCAATGACCATCAATTCAGACAGTTCATCGAACTCCTTTTGAGTGTCAAGACCCCTGTACTTGTTCTCTATGATACGTAGGAACGCATTGTCAAACGCCCTCTGCATCTTAGGGTCGCTGACATAATCAGAGTAACTGTTATCTATCTTGTCCTCAAATAATCTTTTAAGATCTAATCCTGTGACCATATAACAAAGATACGCAATGTTATGGACACTTAAAAAGACACAACAAAGGCTAAATTCAAAAAAGGTATTTAGCCAAACCGTTGGCAAACATTAAAAAGCCCATTGATGGCCTTTCAATAACCGATAACACACGCAGAATGGGTGAGTGAAGAGACGAGATAAAGGAAATCTAAATGGGACGACAAGTAAAAGACATTAGACAAGCCATAAACCCCAGTGTTGAAATTGTAAATGCTGACGGAAATGAATTCGCATCGTTGTCAATGGACTACGGAAAAGAAAATGGCGACAACGACAGGTCTTGGTTTAAATTCAGGCTAATTCTCAGAAAAAGTCAATCCGAATCAGTCAAGATCAAACACGGTTGGTTTTTCAAATCGCCTGACGACACGTTCTTGTCCACACGAGATAAGGAAATGTTTGACTTTTTCACTCACCTTATTATGGCATCTATTGATGAATGCAACAAACTTGTCTCGAACGGTAAAATCAGACCACCAAAATACGAGATTGCCAGAATGGTCGAAAGAACGGCTTTCGTGAATCTTAATTGACGAATGAAGTGGATAGTCGTAGTTATCATCAAATATATCTACATACCTGCCTGACTGAGTTTTCGAACCTTCAGGACAAGGATGATTCTCGTCCAAATGAGACTTCATAGATTCAATATTCTTTGTATGAAAGAAATGTTTTTGACGCAATTTGACCAACTCGTTCAAATTGAATTTCTCGGACAGATAA
>Ga0208645_1002835_pt1 | contig 13376 bp, 14 predicted proteins | sample VirMetDEL_Sep_01_FD_184519 | JGI IMG/M metagenome (GOLD analysis project Ga0208645, IMG submission 184519) | Aqueous microbial communities from the Delaware River and Bay under freshwater to marine salinity gradient to study organic matter... | ecosystem: Environmental > Aquatic > Marine >...
GGGACGTTTGACACAGCAGATGAAGCACACAATGCTTGGCTAATGGCTGGCGATAAATTGTATGGGGAGTTTGTACCATGTCAGAAATAAGGGCCACAACAATTAGTGATGCGGCTGGTACTGGGCCTGTTACGCTGACGGGGCAAGCAGCGGCTAAAGCCTTTGCATCAACTAACGCTGCTGGAACAACTATACATGAGAGCCTAAATATTAGCAGTTTAGGGGATACAGACACAGGAAAACAACTTTTAAGTTTTACAAGCAACATGAGTGGCTCAACGTATATGTCAAACGCTAACGCTAATAGTTCTCAAAATGATTGGGGTCACGCTGGCAGTATTACTAAGTCAACTTCTCAATGTGACACTTCTGCTTATGATGCTAGTGGAAGCTATGCAGACAATGATATGTCTACTGTTATTATGGGAGACCTAGCATGAGTACACTAACGGTCACAAATATCAAAGCCACAGGCGAAACAGCTAGTCGTGCAGTCTCAGGGGTTGCGGCGGCTTGGGTTAATTTTAATGGGGCTGGGACTGTTGCTATTCGTGACAGTGAGAATGTTGCGTCCATCACTGATAATGGAACGGGTGATTATAGCGTAAACTTTAGCAATAATATGGGTAACACAAACTATTCATTTGCTGTTTCTTCAGGTGGGGGCACAAGTTCTTATATTCGTGAAGCGCAGAACGGGACTGTTGCTACTGGGTCATTTTCTTATTTAGCTAAGTATTGGTCTGCAATTACAACCGCAAACGCAGATGATGCTCTATTTCAGAACGCACAATTCTACGGAGACCTAGCATGAGTACACTAAACGTATCAAACATCTCCGATGGCACAACAACCGTAGGCACTGAGTATGTCGTCAATGGGTCTTCTAAAGTTTGGTGTTGCTGGAATGGCACTGGCACTGCTGCTGTTCGTGATAGTCACAATATTAGTAGTTTAACTGACAATGGGACAGGTGATTACACTTTTGCTTATACTAATAACTTCTCTAGTAGTAATTATACTATAGCTGGTTGTTTTGCTTTTAGTAGTGCTGTTACAGATTATACTTACAATACTCAACCAAGAGAAAATTCTGTTGTTACGGCAAGTAATGTTAGATTACTTACACTATATACTGGCTTATCTATAGGATTGGGTGATTATCCTTATGCAACTTTTGAAACGCAAGGAAACCTAGCATGACGCAGCATCTCTGGGAACGCCTACTCGAAGCCAAGTCACGTTTGAAGCCTGTGCAGTCTAAGTATCGTGTGCTGTTCGAAGACCCGAATGCACCTGACGAACCTGCCAAGGTGCTTGTCCCTGATCCTAACTGGATGGCTGCGGCACTAGAGGGTGACATCTTGCCACCCATCGACACCTACCAGCGTGATCGTTTGGTGCCTGATGGAGAGCCTAAAGAGCATCCATACGCAGAGCCTATCGGCCCTATGACTGAGGAAGAAGCGATAGAGTATCTGATAATGAAAGACATAGACCCTGCCGTATGGCGGGATTACAAAGGTAACAGAACAATTATGAAGATTGTACCTGTTGAATTAATCCCAAGTGATAGATCGTTTAGAAATGCTTGGAAGATTAATCAAGAAGCTGATGAAAGGATTGCAGCATGACAACTTATATTAACATCAACGGGGATGTTCGTGATGCGGCTTCCCTGACTGTACCATCTGACCGTACCTTCAGAGGTGCTTGGCAGTTCAATGGCAATGCTGTTGAAGTAGACATGGCAGCGGCTTTAGGTATCCACAAGGACAACCTACGTGCAGAACGCAAGCCACGTCTGGCTGATCTGGATGTTGCCTACATGAAGGCTCTGGAGGCTGGCACAGGTGCGGCTGAGATTGCAGCACAGAAGGCAACACTGCGTGACATCACAAATGATGCACGTTTGGCTGCGGCAACTACACCTGATGCATTGAAGGCGTTGAACTTGGCTACACTGCTAGGAGAATAAGCTATGAGCAAGGCAAGACAACTTGCAGACTTAGGTAACGTCTATGACGATGGTGCCTTGTCGAACAGGAATTTGATTATCAATGGTGCTATGCAGGTTGCGCAGAGGGGAACGAGTACCAGCATTACAGCCGCAGGAAGTTACTTTTCACCTGATAGGTTTGAGGCGGGTATAACTGCTACAGATCAACTTGCTGCCACACTATCGCAATCAACAACTTCTCCAGATGGTTTCGCCAACTCCTTAAAGTTTGAGGTTACGACTGCTGAGACAACTTTAGACGCAGATGAAATTGTTACCATTAGGCAAAAGTTTGAAGGCCAAGATTTGCAAAGAATAGCAAAGGGAACTTCATCAGCGGAACAAGTTACTGCATCTTTCTGGGTGCGCTCATCTAACACAGGTACATATATTCTTGAACTTTACGACTCAGATAACACAAGACAAGTCAGTAAGTCTTATACTGTAAACTCTGCGAATACTTGGGAATACAAAACAATAACCTTCCCATCGGATGCAACTGGTGCATTTGATAATGATAACAACTTGTCTATGTTTTTCATGTTCTGGTTGGCGGCTGGCTCAAATTATACAAGCGGAACGCTAAACACATCGTGGGCATCTGCAACTACAGCAAATAGAGTTGTGGGGCAGACTAATCTAATAGCATCCACAAATGATTTTTACCTCACAGGCGTCCAGTTGGAAATCGGGGACACTAGTACACCCTTCGAGCATGAGCCATATTCGGTAACGCTTCAGAAGTGCCAGAGGTATTATTATTCAAACACCTCAACAAGCCAATTCTATGCTACTCAATACGTGGACACGTACAAGTTTGTTCAGTGGGGCCATCCAGTTAGAATGAGGGCCACGCCAACACCCACAGTAACTTATTTCACTGGGTCATTCTCCCCTTATCAAATAGACGATCAACACTTCAAAGCCTATGTTGCCTCAAGCTATACTGATGGCACTACTTACTACACAACATCTTATGCAATGGATGCAGAGTTATGATTATTACAGCAGTGCGACATACCACAGACTTTATGGGACAGCCTACAAACACTGTAATTGCCACAATAGATGGCGAAGAACTATTCGTCCCCCTAGACCCCAGCAACCGCCACTACAGTGAGATCATGCGTCAAGTTGAGGCTGGCACACTAACCATTCAGGAGGCTGACTGATGGCTCCTGAAGAACTTGAAGCAATGTTAGACAGGGCAGCTAAAAAGGGTGCAGCAGAGGCATTGCGTTCTTTAGGATTACATGACGAAGATGCAGCAAATGATCTACGTGATATGCGTAGTTTGCTTGATGCATGGAGAATGACCAAGAAAAGTATCTGGTCTACTACAGTTAAGATGGGTACAGTAGCTGTGTTAAGTTTTATAGCTGCAGCGGTATGGATGTCGTTTAAAGTAAATTAAGCGGTAAGGGGTGCTTATGATTGATCCAATTACTGCAATCTCTGCAGCAACAGCAGCTTTTAGTTATCTTAAAAAAGGTATTGCTGTAGGAAAAGACTTACAGGACATGGGCAGTCATTTATCTAAGTGGGCAGGAGCAATAGCTGACTTAGATTTTGCAGAAAAACAAAACCGTAAACCTGCATGGTATAAAGCTTTAGGTGGCGGTGTAGAAGCTCAAGCAATGGAAATCTTTGCAGCAAAACAAAAAGCTGCGGCTATGAGACAAGAACTAAAAGATTATATATCTGTTATGTATGGTCCAAGTAAATGGCAAGAGATACTTGAAATTGAAGCAGACTTACGTAAACAAAAGAGAGAACACGAGCACAGACGAATGGAAATTAAACAAAAAATAATTGAGTGGTCAGCAGGTATAGCACTGTTTACTCTAAGTGTAGGTGGACTAGCTTTTTTTACATGGATAGGAACTAAGTAATGGCAATTGTAGACGGATACGGAAACCCTGTAAAAGGTGCAGTTCAGGGAGACTATTACGAAATGGAAAAGCTTGCTGGAGGGGATTCTAGCTCTTCTAACTCTTCTAGTTCTTCTCAAACTGACAAAACTGGGCAATTTGATGCTGAAGCATATCTAAAAGCTAATCCAGATGTAGCAAGACATAGAAAATACGGTAGAGATCCTTTAGCACACTATTTAAAGTATGGAATAGCAGAAGGAAGAAAAGGGTCTGGACTTGAGGACTTTGATGCTGAAGCATATCTAAAAGCTAATCCAGATGTAGCAGCTCATGATTACTACGGCAATAATCCTTTAGCGCATTACCTAATAAATGGTCAAGGAGAGGGTAGAAAGTATTTCTCAATTAAGGCTGAAGAAAAAGAAAAAACTCCTCCAGAAACTACAGAGAAACCAAAAGAGAAACCAAAACCTTCAGTACCCTCTTGGTTAATACCACCTTCTCCTGGTTCTTCTGTAATTATGGCAGTTACAACTTATAAAAACCCAGTAACAGGAGAAACTTTTGATGCTCCTACTGGTGGTTATACTATTCATCCAGATGTATTGAGAAACGTTAAAAAACCTACTCCAGTAACTCCTCCAGAACCTACTCCAGTAGCTCCTACAGAACCTACTCCAGTAACTACTCCAGTAGCTCCTACAGAACCTACTCCAGTAACTCCTCCAGTAACTTACACTCCAGTAGCTCCTCCAGTAACTCCTCCAGTAGCTCCTCCTCGAGATATACCCTCAACCTACTCAAAACCTGTATCTACAGTAGGATTAGGTTCAGTACCTACTTTTGGTGGTGATTATGAGATGGGTTCTTTATACCAGCCAGGAGAAGTAACTTATCAAAATGACCCACTGCAAAATGTTATCTATGCAAACCAAAGAGGACAGAGAATATCAGTTACTGAAGAAAACGGTAAACCGATTACTTATGTACCTCCAGGATATTTTAAATTGAGTATGAACGAAGGTGGTCTAGTCACGCTGGATCAAGAACATAACTTAGCCTCTAAGTTTCTTGGTTATACAGGAGAAAAGTCTAGACCAGCGTTGGATGACTTTTATAATTCTAATCCAGGTGCTGCTGCTCGTATGGGTAAATACCGTAGTGCTATTGCAGGTACTATGAAAATGGCATACGGAGGCTACTCCGGTGGACCTGCTGAAAGAGGTCGTGGAGCACCTGCATTCAGTCCTGCACCAAAGCCCGTTTCAAGGCCTGTACCTAATACACCACCCCCAAGTGTAAGTCAGCCTACACGACCAAGGGCGAGACCTGAACCATTCCCAAGAGATAGAGATTCTTCTCAGTCACAACAGATGCAACAAGCATTTCAGAGTTCTATCCCTACTACTCAAACAGAGCCACTACAATTTTCTACTAGAGATACCCGTAGGCCAACCTTAGATACTAATACTGGAATGTTTAATAATAGAACAGAAGAACAACGTATTTCTAGTCGTATGGAAAGAGGGGGTACAAAGTATACGTACACTGATGACAAAAATACTGTTCTTGGTGAAGGTGACAGTCAAAAGTCTATCTTTGAGTTAGGTAATCCTTGGGTAGACGCTTTTAAAATAGAACTTGATAATGAAAATAAAGCATACGATCAAATAGGAAATAAAATTATAGTTTCTAACAACAACGTAGAAGGTTCTAAAAATACAAAGTTTGGTATTTATCAAGGTAAATTTTTCATAAAAGGTCAAGATCCAATTTACGGTAATAAATTTGAAGTTGGATTAAAGTATAATCCAATGAGCAATGAAACTGCGGGTTCTTTTGACTACTCTGTACCTTTTAATATAAAGAGTGTCATTGGTATGAATCAAGGTGGAATGGTTCGTGGTTTTCAAGAAGGTGGACAACCAACTGGATTAAGTTATCAAGAAGATATTGTACCTATGTTTGGAGATGTTGTTGGTCAAACCATGCAACCTATTCAAGCTACTGTAGATAAGATAACTCCTACTGCTGAACAGGATATAAGTGCTACTGCTGGTCAAGTCAGTGCTGCAGCTCCTTATGCTCAGGCTGCTACTGTAGGCACTGTAGAACAGGCTACAACACCTATACCAACAGCCGCTGCTACTTATGGTGCAACTACTGCTGCCCCTGCTGTACAGGATGTTACGGCTGCTACACAAGCTGCAACAGGTCAAGTAAGTGAAGAAGCACAAGTAACTGCTGCACAACAGGACAAGTCTGCTGTATCTGATCTTGAAGCAGCTCAAGGTGCTGCACACATAATGGAAAACCCTGTACAAAGGGAAATACAAGCAGGTGAACTTATCAGTGGCGCTGCAGATGCCTCTAAAGCTGCTAAGTTTACGGAGCAAATAGAAGCTGCTCAAGCTACTCCTAGTAAAAAAGCCACTGTTCAAGGTCAGCTAGAAGGTCTTATGGAACAGTTTGAAGGAGGTGATACTCCATCTTGGGCTGCAGGAGCAATGAGAGCTGCAACTGCTGCTATGGCTGCTCGTGGACTAGGTGCAAGTAGTCTTGCAGGTCAAGCTATTGTACAAGCTGCTATGGAGTCTGCTCTACCAATTGCACAAGCTGATGCACAAACAGTTGCATCTTTTGAAGCACAGAACTTGTCAAACCGTCAACAACGTGCTATGCTTGCTGCACAACAACGTGCTCAGTTTATGGGACAAGAGTTTGATCAAGCATTTCAAGCCCGTGTTCAAAACTCAGCTCGTATTGGTGATATAGCTAATATGAACTTTACTGCAGAGCAGAATATAGCTTTGGAAAACTCTCGTGCAGTAAATACTATGAACCTAGCTAATTTGAATAACAGACAAGCTATGGTTATGGCTGAAGCTGCTGCTCTGTCGCAATTAGATATGAGTAATCTAAACAACAGACAACAAGCTGCGGTTCAAAATGCTCAGTCCTTCTTGCAAATGGATATGGCTAATTTGAGTAACGAACAGCAGACTGCACTGTTTAAGTCTCAACAGAACATACAAGCCCTGTTTACTGATCAAGCTGCTACTAACGCTGCTGCACAATTTAATGCTGCAAGTGAGAATCAGACTAATCAGTTCTTTTCATCTTTGGCTAATCAGACTTCACAGTTTAACGCAGCTCAAACAAATGCAATAAATCAAGCTAATGTAAATGCAGTAAACTCTCTTCGTCAGTTTAACTCTAATATGCAAAACCAGAGAGACCAGTTTAATGCAACTAACAGTTTAGTTATAGCACAAGCTAATGCTCAATGGAGGCAAAACTTAGCAACTATTAATACTGCTACACAAAACCAATCCAACGCAGACTTTGCTAAAACAATTAACGCAATGACTTCTAAAAATATAGATGCGGTATGGCAACGTGAAAGAGATATTATGTCGTTAGCTTTTCAAACTGCCGAAAGTAATGCGGATAATGCTACATCTATTATCTTGCAACAGATGGCTGCAGATGCTACAATAACAGCAGCAGAACTTCAAGCAAAGATAGAAGCTACAAAGAAAGCTGGTGACTTTTTGTCTGAAGCATTTTTATCTATAATTAAAGGCGGACTTATTTAAATGGCGACAACAGATAGCACATTAAATATTGCAGATCCAGGAAGTAAAACTGGTTCTCGTTCTAGACCAAAATCAACTATGGATATTCAATCCAGCATGAAGGGTATAATGAGTAAAGTCAGAGAAACTTATTCTGAAGAAAGCCCTTTAAAAAAACAACAAAGGATATTAGCTGACTGGAGTGCTAATTGGGATTCTGCTATTTCAGAGTCTTTTGGTGACGAATCTTCAGAGTTAAAGAGTAAAAAACAGGATTTATCTCCTTCTGCAGAAGCTTCAGAATACGAAGAGGTTACGGGTGAAGCTCCTAAGGGTGCTGATGCTCTTTTAAGAGACAAAGCTTTTATGGACCAATTAACATTGATGCAAGATAAATATCCTAAATTAACTTCTCAAGAAATATTTAGTGTAATTGAGGGAGAAAGCAGCTTTAGAACTAGTGTTATAAATCCAGACACTGGTGCAAAAGGACTCTTTCAAATTACCCCAAAAGCAGCTAAAGAAGCTGGTATTAATTTTTCTAAGTTAGAAAAGATGAGTCCTGCAGAACAACTAAAAGAATATGACAAATATCTTCAGAGATGGGGGTATGACGGATCATATTCTTTAGGGATATTACAAGCAGCTCCTTCTTATAGAGAAGCTTCAGAAGATACAGTTGTGTACACTAAAAAATCTAAGGGTGGGAGAGTTTTTGAATTAAATCCAAGCTGGTTTAATCAGGATGGTGTAGCTACAGTTGGTAGCATAAATAAATATTATGGATATGAATCATGAAGGCATTACAAGCAGCAATACCTGGGCAGTCTCTTACAGACGAACCTAGAAATTTTCCTTGGGAAAGACCTCCAGAAATTGTAGATCCAGATGAAGCAATACGTTTTCACATTGATAGGATATCTAAAGAGGATGTTATAGATAATGTCTTTTTTGCTTTAGAGTTTGGTGTACCAGTAAAAAACCTAACTGACTCTATCATGACTGGTGCTGTATCTGAAGGTATACATAGCATTGACATAAGCTTAATTGCTGCACCTATCGTTAGAAAGTTTATTAGTCAGGCTGCACAAACTGCTGGTATAGAGTTTAAAGAAGAGTTTGAACAAGATAAAACATCTCCAATGGATCGTGCTGCAATACTTGTAAGCGCAGCGAGAGCTACTCCAAAAGAAGAAAGAGATGCGGGTTTTGAGCTAATACAAGAAGCAGGTGAAGCTGCACAACAAGAAGCAACACAAGAGCAACCAGAGATGGAGCCTTCAGAAGAAGTGCCATCAAAAGGTTTAATGTCGAGGGTATAAAATGTTAGGAGCAGTTTTAGGCGGAGCTTTTCTTGGTGGTCTAGCTGACCGCATGAAAGAAAACAGAGAGTATGTCAGAGAAAAGTCTGATGCTATGCAGGAATACCTGTGGCAAGCTGGACTTGAAAGACAACAAGAGGTAAAAAAGGCTAGGAATGTTCTAACCAAAGCTTCAGACTATTTGGAAGAAAAAGGTTTAAATAAGGACTCTTTGTTGACTTTGTTAGATGAAGATCCCTCAAAGGTTTTAACTCTGTACGAAGCTGCAGTAAAGGCAGAAGAAGCGGGTACACTTACATCTACTATTCTTAATAGTGCAGTACAAGCTTCTACTGGTTATAGCGATCCTAGTATGACCCCAGCAGAACTAATTAAAAGGGCTACACCTATTTTTGTTGAAGGAACTGAACTTAAAAAGCCTGAAAAAGAAAAAAGTGTATTACAAAAAATATTTGCTCCTACTACCTCAGAAGAGCTTATGTACGATGTTTATTCCTCTGAGATTATGGGTACAAGAGGTGCAGACATTCAAGCTAGTATTTCTGCTCCATTAATTAAAGAACGCACAGGTAAAGTTAAAACAGATATCGGTGTGTTTGCTGATGAGTTTAGTTATACAGAAATAAACAGAGCATATGAAACAGTAAAAGGCAAGTTTGATACAGCTTATAAAAAGATAACCGATCAGGCTTTCAACCTAATGTCTAATAATAATGTAGATATAAATACCCCTGGAAGTACCATAGTAACTGCTCAAAATGGTGTTGAATTTACTGTAGATGAACTCAGAGAAATTTCTTCTGCTAAACAAAGAATTGACCAATTGCTTGATGATGGCGATGACTACCAAGCTTATCAAGAAATAATTAAACTTAACCCAAGCTTGGCAAAAACTTTATTTGAACAAGGCGGTGTTCTGGAAGAAGTGTTTACAAGTACGTATGGTTTTGGTCTTGATCAGAGCTTCTTAGATAGTATTCTAAATATTTAGGTGAGGATTAAAATTGACAAGTCTTGCTGAAAGATTATCTGCTGCTGCTGACTACCAAGCAGACGAAGGACAAAATACAATAGTTCAACCAGCTATACCTGAAGATTTTGAACCTACCAAAGTTCAAGGAGCAGGTCTTGTAGAGACCTTATCTGATGATGATAACTTTGCAGTAGTTGAGAAATACATGTCAGAAAGGTTTGGCATGGATACTTCTGAGTACGACAAAGAGGATATCATTGACTCTTATGTAAATCAGATGCGTAGATTTAACTCTGGTCAATCTGTCGTTACACTTGGGGAACTTACCTTTTTAAACAGCGGTGATAAAAACCAACTAGCTAGGAAAAGAAAAACTGCACAGGATGCATACAAACTATTTGACTCTATGAGTGGTGCTTTTAGTAAAGACAGAACTGTTGGAGAAAAAGCGGATGCAGTTTATGATTATGCTAGGGCAATGCTTATAGACCCAGTAAATATTGTATCCCTTGGTGTAGGTAAAATCTTTTCTCAAGGTACTAGTAAACTGGCAGTACAGGGTGTTAAAAACTTAGCATTTAGAGCAGGAAGAATGGCTGCGACTAAGGCAAAAAGTGAAGGTTTCAAAGACGCTGCGGTTAAAAGGATTCAAAGAGAGGCTACTCAGAGAGCTTATCAAGAAGCCTTAAAGAAGTCTAAAACTAAAGCAGTATTAGATAAAGCAGACAGAAACGCCATCTTTGGCTCTATGGGTTTTGATATGGTTGCTGCTGGTGGTATGGATGCACTGCAACAGCAAGCAGAGGTTACTGCTGGTTTTAAAGAAGAGATAGATTTCCTTCAAACTGGTATCTCCACTCTGACAGGCGCTCTGGGTGGGGTAACTCAGTTAGGATTGATAACTCTAAAAAATAAAAAACAAATACCATTGGCTTCAGTTCAATTAGACAGGGCCGCAAAAGTAAAAAAGTTTAGAGATTTAGAGAAACTTTCTTCTGAAGAAGTTACAGAAGCTCTTGTAGACCTGAGAAAAAGAACTGCTGATTGGGCTAGGATGGTAAGGGATGGTAAAGAACTTAAAAAAGTTTCTGATGATCCCAAGGCATCACTAGACCTTGAAACTGAATTTGCACTTAGATTTTTCTTAGGAAGTGAAGAAGATAGTTGGGATGGTTTAGCTTCAGTTCTTATTAGAGCTGGCTACTCAAAGCCTGACGAAATGCAGATTGATTTGTATTTTAAAAATGCAATTGATAATATGTCTGCAGAGAATAAAAAACTAATTGAAGACTCTTATGAAATATTGAGGGGGAGTTCTGACCAACTTCAAGATTTTTCTTTAGATAGTTTTTTAAAAATAAGTGCTGCAGAAGCTAGTGAAGCAGGTGCAGCTTTAAATGTAAGATCTCAAATTTCTAAAAGACTTACGGCTATGGGTGTAGACTTTGAATCGGCAACAATAGAAGAATCTACTAAAGCTCTACTTGATCCTGCCCCAAAAGGAATTATAGGAAAGGGGGTAGAAAAATTACCATTTAATGAAACATTAGTTAAGATACAAGAAAATCTTGTACGGGCAATTGTTACGCACCCTGGAACTACTGCACTAAACGCTATAGGCTGGAAAGCAGCGACTATAAATCAAAGTATTTCTGACATGCTTAGAGCAACGCTATACGGTGGTGCTGGTATGTGGAACTCTTTAACTGGAAATAGTGTAAATGCACTAAAATACAAAAATCTATCTGTTCAGATGATGGACTTACAAAGGCAAAAGATCCGTAACATGGTAGATCCCTACGGAACCTATGAGTCTGTTATGGATTATCTAGCTGTTCGTCCAGATGCACAAAGAGAACTTTTTAGATATATTAATGGTGGAGTGGAACTAAAGGGAATATTGGATGAGTTTGAACTGAACCCTAAAGCCATACCTGATAAAAATAACCTTCAAAAAGTACAAAGCTTCTTTGAAACTGCTTATGGAGTAAGAGCACAAGACTTTTTAACAAAGACTCAAGAGTTTCACTACGCCCTAGATAAAGAGATAAGAATAAAATACGGCAAATCTTATTACGAATTTATGAATGATCCAGAACTTGTAGGTTTACTATCTCAGCCAGGATCGGCACAGTTTAAAGAATTTGCAGAGATAGAAGCACGGGCTGTACAGAATGCACTGAGAAACACCTTCTCTAAAAAATATGGTGGTCAAGATGGATTGATACAGCAGACCGCTAATGTAATTGAAGAGTTGAGGTCTGTTCCTGGAATTGGTGCTTTAGCTCCGTTTGGTCAATTCTGGAACAACAGTGTAGCATACATGCTAGACCACTCTGGACTTAGTCTATTAAATAGATACACATTAAAAGCTGGTGGAAAAGCTGTAACTGAAAGAGATCTATTAGACCTATATACAAAGACTGCTGTTGGTTGGGGTGCCTTAGCTATTGCTTCAAGATCTCAAATAGAAAATCTTGAAGAAGGCCTTGCTTGGTACGAAGATAGGGATGAAACCGGTGCAGTTAGAAATTATTTGTATGACTATCCAAGAAACGTACCTATGCTAGTTGGAAGAATCTATGCGCACCAAGTTAGGGATGGAGAAATACCGAGAGAATTGATAACTGCTTTTGGTGATAACTTTGGTACTCGTGCTTTGGTAAAAGACTTAGGTGGTGCATTTGGAATAGTAAGTCAAGCCACTATGATGGCAGCACAAGCAAAAGACGGAGAGTTTCTAGAGCTAGGTTCACAATTTATAACTGATATGGGTACTTCTTATACATCTGGTTTTACTAGAGCACTTGATCCTATCAACCAAGTAGTTGCTATGACTAGGGGAGAGGATTACAAAGTAGTTGATAAAAAAGAGGGTAATCAACTTGTAAACGAATCTATGAGATACTTTGACCAAATATTTGATGCGTTGGCGCCAGAAAACATAAAAGAAAGTTTGGGAAGAGCTGAAACAGAAAAACAAAAAGCTCTTACAGCAGAGCCTAGTCAAGTACCTATTGGTAGAATATTTGGTTATAGAGAAGTACTGCCTTCTACTACGATAGAAAAGCTATACAACGACATTGGTAAACCTCAGTGGAAAACAGAAATAAAGAGCAAATCTCCAGAGGCAGTAAATATGTTTAATAAATATGTAAGGCCCAGAATAGAATTGTATGCAGACTCTGTTATAGACAGTGGTGAATGGGACAACATGTCTTTAAGGCAGAAACAGGATACCCTTAGTGCCATAATGACTAAAGCTAAAAAAGAGGCAAAAGAAAGTCTTAAAAGATCTATAAACCCTGAAGATAAAAAGACTCAACTTATATTTAGAGTAAAAGATATAGGTAGAAAAGAAGACTTAGAACAGGCACTAGACTACTTTGACATTTCCGAAAAAGATATGTGGACGCTAGACGTAAACCAACTTATGTTAGTTGAAGACTTTATAGAAAATTCTGTCAACAACAGAAAACAACAAAGAGAAGACTTAGGACTAGACTAATCCTCTAACATTTTATCAGCCCACTCAAAGGCCTCATGTTTGATTTCTTCAACTCTAGCACGCCCTTGATTAGCCGCCAGAAGCCCTGCAAGAGCTTGTCCTGCAAGGTAAAGGCGAGCGGT
>Ga0208645_1002839_pt1 | contig 13368 bp, 22 predicted proteins | sample VirMetDEL_Sep_01_FD_184519 | JGI IMG/M metagenome (GOLD analysis project Ga0208645, IMG submission 184519) | Aqueous microbial communities from the Delaware River and Bay under freshwater to marine salinity gradient to study organic matter... | ecosystem: Environmental > Aquatic > Marine >...
GCATGTCGTCCATCGACGGAAACCAGTCCTCTAATAGTTCTAAGCAATCTTTGGACGCATCGAGCAACTCTTGAATAAGTCGCTCTCGCTTGACATCGCCATCTAAAACTTCTCGAACACTAAAGACCTCTGCACCGTGCGGTATCACTTCTGGTCCGATTGCAATCCCAAGGGATAGCTCACTTTCGTAGTACACTTCGTATTCACGTCGCTCATTACTCATCTCCTCGTAGTGCCTCCCGTGCTTCGTTTACTTTTCGCCATTCTTCGTCGATGCAAACCCCAACGCAGTTGTCAATCGCATCGAGCAACTTCTGAACTTTCGCACCCTGTTCCATCGACTTAACGAGATCGAGATACTCCCACCAAGTGATGAGTACTAATGTGTCTCCACGGTCTTCGCGAAACGCAACCGCATCCATGTTTTCGGTCGGCTTCAAAAACTTTGCGATGCTCTTTCTACGCTTGGCTTGGACACGTTTGGTCCCGACAAGCAAGTCAACCTCTTCATGGTGACCAAGTGAACGACCATCACTTGCATACGCTCGCTTTGATTCGAGTCCAGACTCTTTGGCCTGATTCACTAACTCGCGTTCAAAACAGTTGCCTTTGCTTTTGCTACTGCTCGTCATCACTGACTCCCTCTGGCAAAAGAAAGCAATAAAAGTCTTCGGGGTCTTGCCAATCCTCTAGCTCAACTGTGATGGTCTTGTGCGGCTCAAAAACTCGCCAACCCTGCTCAATGGCCTTTTCCTTATTGGCCCTGACTGCAAGGTCGTAATGCTCTTCAATCCCGCACGCAGTCTGCCGCACTAAAAGATTCCCAGTGGAAGCTAACCATGCTGGATCGCCATGTTCATCCACAGCATGAAACATTGCCTCCGCATCATTTGGGATCTGCGGATAGAGATACACATCTCCATCATTCCAGTAGGCAAGAACATCAATGCGATGCCAACCATGAATAAAATCTGCATTTCCTTGCCAAAGGTGAGAAATGACAGGGATGCGAGGAAACCCAAGCGAGCTTAGGTAGTTACTAAAACTTTGTCTCGAAGAAAAGTTTTCATCACTGGCGTTGTTTGGGCGAATCATTTCTCGTCTCCTCGTAATGGTGTCATGTCAAACTCCTGCTTCTTTAAGCGTGCTGATTTCATCGAGGATTTCATCCAGAGCCTCGGGCAAAAACTCATCAGGTGATTTGGTCAGGTTCTCGGCGGCGCGCCGCACTCGTCGCTTTAAGTTTGCTGCCTTCACTGCCTCCAACAGCGAACTCAAGACGCTCTCTCCCACTGGCATTCCCCATCGCGAAAACGTCTGTCGCATGATGTTTACGTCCACAGGATCTTTTGTCCGGATCGCCGTGAGACAGTCTGCGACCAACTCACTTTGCAAGTCATCGACATTCACCGACTCAAGTATCTTTTCGCGATCACCATCAACAGCCAAGGCCATCCCCAGCAGAAGAATCTCCATTCGGTGAATGCGAGCCGCTCGCATGGTTTCGGGAGGATTCGGCTCTCTCATCATCTCGCACCCCGCAATCGCAAAGCATTTTCAGACGACCACAGTTTCCGCATGAGCATTGATTGCAGATGGTGCGATGCTGGCACTCTGCAATACGCTGTCCGCAGTTGTTGCACGATGCTTTCCTCCTTGCCATTACTCATCTAATAACCTCTAAAGCAATGATGTTTCTGCGGATCGGCCTACACCCCCCCTTACCCCCCCAGGACTTAACCTGCGGAGAAAGGAGGAGCGATCATGATGTCTCCGCATCACGACCTACACCGCCGCTTACCCTTATTTCACGACGCCCGATCAATTGGAACCGCTCGGCCTGACGGTAATCTCCCGCGCCGGAATCGAACCGGCGAACCACGCCATCAAGAGCGTCACGCTCTTTTCAAGGTTGCGGGAGAAGTCTTCACTAATCTTGGCGAAGACTATTCACTTCGTACTTAATCACCTTCTTCACATCGTGAAGAAACTCAGCCTTCCGACCTTCCAACTTCGTTACGATCCTTCGACCCGCATGAAATGGAAAGGTCGCTGCGTGCGAGGCTGCTGCCTCTGCATGAGTCACATCGCCGTAACTCATCCACTTGTCTGTCCCTTCCAGGCGAGCTTTGACATTTGCGGTCATTGCATTCCTTTAACAACGGAGCCGACTCTGCCAGCACGCTGACCAGCAAAGCACAAGCAAGGAAAATAAACGGAACAATCAAAACGGAACCTCTTCATCATTTGATGCTGCCTGACTTACCTGCTTGTCTTCCATCACCTCAAACTTGAGAGACATGTATTTGCCCGACCCGTCTTTTCGGTCGCGAATCCATCCAGCGATCTTCATTTTCTTTCCCTCAATCACGCAATCGCCCTTGTAGTCAGGGTGCTTCTCTTCCTTCTTGAAGTCGTTGCGACTAAAAATCCCTGACATGTCGTACTCATTGCTCATTGCTTTCCTCGCTAAGTTCTGCGTGCCGCAACTTAAAGGCTTGTCGGCACTCGGTCATGAAATTCTGGTCGGCGGTATGCGGAAGCTGGTATGCTGCATGGATTCGCAGGACATCGCCAAAAAACTTCAAAGCGTTCATCGTGGACGCCTCTCTAATCGCAGTCCAAATTAAGTCCTTGTTGACTTCTCTGTTCATCGCTTTCGCCCCTTAAAAACGTGATTGACAGACTGATTCCATTCGGGTGATCCTTCGGCGGGAACGTACATCCCTTGGATGTCCCGTGGTTTCTTTGTGCGAACGCCTGCGTTCTTCGCCATTCGCTTTGCCTGCGTGTACGCCCATCGCACTGTCGCGCCGCTGTGATGAGCAGCATTGATTTTCTGGCGATAGTAATGCTCGAAATCCTTTTTCGTTTTCCGCTTCGCCTTGCTCGCCTCAACAAAAACCAACTCGCCTTCTTCATTTCTGGCGTGCCAAACAGGGCGATCAAAGGGCGTGCCGCACTGTGGGCAATTGTGCTGACCAGCGACCCTGGGCGAAGACAAATGGCACTTCATGCAACAGCGAGTCTCCGTTGGCTCTTGCTTCTCTTCGCCGTCCTCTTGCGACTTCTTCTTGCGAGTTTGCGACTGCTCGTACTCTGCCCAGTCCCTGTCTTCGTTTGGGTAACCGTGCAGATAGACGTTGCCACCGTGGTCTTGAATTGTGCAATGCTCATAGGCAGGGAAGTACCGAAGCACGCGACCGACCGATTGCAAATACGTCGCGATTCCTGACATGCTGGTCGCAACGATACAGTGAGCGAGCCAGGGCATGTCCACCGCTTCTCGCAAGATGAAGCGATTCCACAAAACGGTAAATTCACCGCTTTCGCTACCGGCGATTACACGACTGCGATTTGCGAGATTGCTGTCGTAATGACGAATCTCATACTTTCCGCTAGGCTGCTTTTCAGCGACTGCGATCCGATCTGCATCCATCGAGGCGCAACGGATTCCATGTTTCAGACCCATGTTGACATAAGCACGGCATGACGCGACATCAGGTCCAAATCCGACCGTTGGCAGTCGGTCAGGATTCAGCCGGTCCATGAAGTTATAAATTCGTGACTGCAATTTGTTTGGATTGTTGATCTCCAAATCCTGCTTGGCGGAAGTCTCGCCATTGGACTGCACCCGCAGCGTTCCCTTGATGACCGAGAGCGGCAAATCGGGAGCATAGACCTTGCATGGCAAATGAGCCTTGCAATCCAACAATTCCTGATGCTTTGGCGGCGTTGTGCATGTCTCGAAAAAACCATTGCGCTTGTAGCCCACTGGCGTTGCTGTCCAGCCGACGATCCATCTCGCACCAGCGCTCTCATGCCTCTCCCAACACCACATCGCACTTTCATTCATCTGCTGATGCACCTCGTCGATGAATACGAGATCAGCCTTGGCGAAGATATGTTTCCGCCGGAAGCATGTCTGCACTTGGCAGATCTGCACCGGAGCATGAATGTCATTTCGCCCACGAAAAGCAGATGCCATAACGCCATACCGAATGTTCGTTTTTTCAAACGTGTCAATCAGTTGGTGCGTGTTTTGAATGCGGCAAGAATAGATCGCTACCTTCAAGCCCTTTCTGACTGCATCCTTGATGTCACGCATCATCATCGCAGTCTTGCCGGTTCCGCACTGCGAAACGACAACCCACTTCTTTGCACCCGACAACGCAAGCTGCCGGTTCTGCTCCTTGATCGCGTTTTGGTGCGGCCACCAATCCATATCACAGTGCCTCTACATGTTGAGAAATGGCGGCAAGCTCCTGCTCGACGCCCGAAAAAAAAGTAAACTTGGACAAATGCCGATTCAGCTTGTCGAGAGCCTGCTGGCATATTTTCTTTGATTGAGCAATCTGCTCTGGCGTCATCTGTGCGTATGACTCTGCGGTCAGTTCCGAGTCGTCAACGATTTCGCCTTCGACGACTTTTGAGCTTTCTTGTTTGCTGACAATTGTCGGCGGGATGACGGTCTTCACCGCTTTCTTAATGATCTTGGCGGTGACCGGCTTTTCCTGTGACTCAGCCAACTCACAAGCTTCGACCAGCACCGCCTCCATCGCATCGTCAGGCACGTTGGCTAACTCGCGAAGCTGAGATTCCTTTGCGATGCTGCTGACATCCACAACGTCCTGAAAAACAGAGATTCGGCCACGCACCTCGACGGCGGTGATGCAGCGATCTACATAATCCCGACCGAGATCCCAAACATCCTTGCAGTAATCCTGAAAAGTTTCGTACCCCGCAACTCGATAGAGCCGGTCATCCCGAATCTCTTTGAGGGCAGCATACATATCGAGCGAAGTACGAATGCCCTGATCGACCGTCACTTCAAGGTTATCGAGCCGCTCTCTATCGCTCATTCCAGTGATCTCAAACACGATACACTCCTTTATCGAATCCTAATTCCGCAAACAGTTTTGCCAGCGAACCTGACCTTTTGATTAACGAACAGAACGACTTCCTTGTCGCTCCATTCACGAACGTCAGTCCCAAACTTGGCGACCAGCGTTTTTCGATTTGTCGAATTAAGGACCAACTGCTTTTGCTTTCCTTCAAACTCGATTGCATAAACGGTTGGCTCTTTCCGGCCTTTGTCGAACTCGACGTTCTTGTACCGATGGCAACGGACAATCTTTACCTTCACCTCGCCTGCACCCAGCAAATCTTCTGATGCAAGCCAGGGACTGTCCTTCATCTCCGCACTGCGACCTTCAAACACTTCGCCTTTAGGCATCTCCGTCATCGTCAAAGCCCTCCAGTTCGCCGTCTTCGTCAGCGTTCACATCCCACGGATTGAGTTGGAGCATGTTGACCTCAGACTCCCATCGCTCGGCCCAGTCGTTTTCGTCAAGGCGACGAGAAAGATCAGTCATGAATCGAGCGTATGCCTCACCCGACCGCTCACGCGAAATCTGGTCATACTCGTATCGAGCGATCCGGTGCGGCCAAACTGACTCGACCACCCAAAAAACAAACCGCACAGGCTTGCCAGTGATGTGAGCCAGCCCGCTCGAATAGTGAGCGTCCTGCAACCAATACATCAAATTGTTTGCGAGCCTGCTCCACTGCGATGGATGCACCGACTCAGTCACCTTCAAGTCGTAGCACAGCACTGAGTTTTCATCTTCATAGACAAAGTCAGGGCGAGCTTTACAGTCAATTGAAGTCGAAGAGTCAGTCCAGAAGACTGGCTGCTCAAACACGATGTCATCGCGACCGATCAATTGACCAAGGTCATGATCCATCACCGCATTGCAGACGCTGACAATCTGCTTGTACTGGTCGTCTTTGACGGCGATGACCCCTTGGCTCGCCATCAGATCACGAAATTCATTTGCACGCTTCGCGATCAGACCGCCTGCTTTGTTGAGGCAATCCGCTGGATAGTGCGTCACCAATTCAGTGACATCTCTCTTTTCCAACAAAACTTCATGCACCACGGTCCCAGTCACGACCTGCTTTTTCCCGCTAAAGTCTGGCCTTGGGCGAGTCTTGCTCAGGCACTGTGCTTCGTATTCCCTTGGGTTCTTGTACGCCACTTTGGCGTCCGTCGCGCTGAGTGCCTCGATTGCCCTGTACTGCTCGTTGCTGAGACTTAATTTCTCTGTTTCCATCTCTGTCTATCCTGTGGATTTTGATTTCTATTGGCGCGTCACAATGCACACGCACTCTTCGATTTTTCACTCGCTCGACGTAGATGCGAGCAACACCATCGCTGGTGATAAGCTCAACCCCGTCAAAATCCCTGCGTTCAAGCACTAGCATCGAATATCTCCCTGATTCCGATTTCCCGAATTGATGTCCCTTCGCTTCCATGCCAAATCTGCTGGTAGCCAGACCGTGGACGTTTCTTCCTAAATTCTTCGCAGTAGGCTGCGATTTTTTCAGGAGTTGGATAGCGATCCAGATTCTTTGCTCGGCACTCGTTGCTGTCGTAGCATTCGCCGTTCGTGGCAAGAACCAGAAGCTCGACCAGCAGAATCTGGTCTTCGCAAACACTGATGAGGACGAATGGAGTCTTCGCCTCTGTTCCGCAGGCTTTCAGAAACCTGCTCTTCGTGAAGTCGGCGCTGAGATGCTCTTCCGACTTTGTTGAGTACCATCCGAGGAACTGACGATCCCTGGATGTGCTGATACTCGCCCCGAGTTTCGCAAACACTGCTATTGCTCTCCTAGCCTCGGTGACTCTCCATGAGCGTCCTGCGTAAACTCGCGACGGTATATACAGCCGCCGCTTTGCGGAACTCATAGAGACTCACTCCGTTTCGCACCTTCCGCAGCACAAACCCCGTGATCTGCGGAACAAAGTGCAAGTCTGAGCAAAGCTAAACGCAGCGAAATGTCACTCGTATGCAGCGAGATGACGAGATGGCCTCACTGGAACGGAGGGCATCGAACCAAAACGCTAGCAATGCAAAGGAGATTTCAACAAACTTCACAAAAACTCGCACTGGGATGATGATACGAATCTCACGGCATGAGTCAATATGAAAAAAAACGGCTCCTTGACCAACCGTGTCAAAGAACCGCTCGGAGGATAAGCGAATTGGTGAGCGGCCCCACTGGAACTGGGGTACCCCTTACGGGGCTGCGGGTTCGAGTCCCGTGTCCTCCGCTTTTGCGATTTGATCGGCAATCCGATCAGACTCAATTGTGACGTAGTACCTCTCTGTAGTACTGATACTGCTATGTCTCATTAAGGTGCGAAGTACAAACGGCTGTACCAGCATCGACCAACGACTTCCGAATGATCGGCGGATGTCATGGCAGGAGGCATACTTTTTCTGACCCACTTTTACGTTGGCGAGCTTCCCAAGTTCACTGATTCGGCATCCAACCGTTCTCTTGCTGGTGGAGTAGCCCCGGCTCATCGGCCACTTAAAGACCAGACCATTTCGTCGATTGGCTGGAACGCTGCGAAAGTGATCCGCAAGATCCCTTGGCATCGGCAGCAGGCGATTGCGAAATGCCTTTTCCGCATTTTGATTGATGGAAATCTTGGGCTTGGGAGAATCGAGATCGACAAGATGATGCCCCTCATACGACTGCTCCCAGTAAATCGAAAAGGTTTCGCCAAGACGAAAGCCCCCCAACCAAAGAGCCTCAAGGTTCCATCGCCATCGGCTTTCAAACTCTTTTCCAACAACCGCCGGTATCTGATCCATCATTCGTTCAAACTCCTCGCGAGTCACTGCCCGTCCACGCGATCCACTCGGAACCCGAAGCAAGCGAGGCGGCTTAGGACGGCACTTAATGACCTCCACCTCTTCCGCCCACTTGAGCGCGCTCATCAGGTGATTCCGATACGCCTGGATCGTCGCCTCACTCTTGCCCTCCTGGCGAAGTCTCACGGCAAAGGCGACCAGCAGTTTTGCGCTGATGTCAGACACAAAACGAATCTCAGGACACAACTGATCGAGCCTCGATCTCGCTGTGCGAAACGCCTCTCTCGTTTTGAAGGGACGGGCGGCAAGCTGCTCCGACTCATAACGGACGCAAAACTCTGCCCATCCATAGATTTCAAAAGAGCCAGACTCATCCGCCTCACGAAGGATCTCTATCGCCCTTCGCTCGGCTTGCCTTCGCACCGTTTCTTTGGTGGTGCGTTCTCTGACAGACCCGTCATTCAGGAAGTAACGGACCTGATATATCTTTGCCCCTTTGCGACGGACGAGCGTCCAGCGCCTGATGTTGGTGAACACGATGTTCTCTCAATCGCGAGCCGGAACTGTTTTCCAGATACGAGCTTCTTTCGCCCGAAATTACGAATCGGACACTCGATCTCAATCAGCAATCGCTCCAACGTGCGCGTCTGCCGAAACCCCAAGGCATCGGCCAGTCCATCCAGCGTGTATGTGATCGAATCTTCTACAGACTTTTCCATGCTCTCTCCTTCCCAATGGACGAAGGAGATACATAGCAATACACGGCGAGCTTGCGCATCCGCTCCATCCCATTGGAGTGAGTGTGTAAGTGATCCTGATGCGACTCGCACTCGCATCAGGGTCAGCCGCTTTCACTGTACCGGCTGACGAATAGGCAGGATAGTGAACGCAGTGACACGTCCGGTCATGTGGCTATCAAATACCCCGCCCCTATAATAGTGCGTTAAATCGGCAATAGTCTCTCGCGACTTTCGATAGAACTTCCACAAAAAAACCTCCCGACCGCCGAAGCAGCCGAGAGGCTCTGTTTCTGTCACTTTGGAGTGTGACCAACAAAGTATGCCTGATCACGCATCCAATCGCAAGACCATCTTGATCAGAGAATCGAAAATCACCAGCCAAACGACGATGGCGGCGCAGTAGTAGATCAGCCGGTCAATCTTCTGAGGGTTCATCCCTAAAACTTTACGGTCTTCCTCCAATAAGCGAAAACCGAGATGGCACAAGGAGGTTTGCCATGCTCGCTATCGCTCTGGTCCTCTCGCTCACCAGCCCATTAAACACCCGCCATTGGCGGCTCGTCGATGTCGCAGAAATCAATCATGTCTGCGATCCCCAAGGAAATATCCGCTTCTCCCAGGTCATCCTCTGGCGATGGCAGCAATGGCCCACCCCAAATCACTACGTCAGTGAGTTCTTCATCGTCACCGACCAGGAAATCCTCATTGAGGTGAAAAACAGCCGAAGACAAATCACCTTCCACAAGGGGTCAGTGATCTATCAAGCATCCGCTCGCACCCTCAAGGTGAGCCGTACTACGCACGACCCAGAGATGGAAGACAGGAAAAAGCTCTCCATGCACCAGCGAAAGCCCTGGTTCCCCGAAAGATGACAAAACCTGACAAAACCTGACAAAACCTGACAAAACGTAAAACCCGATAAAACCCGATAAAAACCGACTTGAGTTGAGAAAAGTTGAGAAAAGTTGAGAAAAGCTGACAAAACCTGACAAATCGTAAAAGCCGATAAAAACCGACTCGGCAACCATATCCGCCACAAGCCCTGTGGCATTGCCACAAACCGTATGGCATCGCCACAAACCTTCCGATAACTTTCCGATAACTTTCCGATAACCTTCCGATAACTTTCCGATAACCTTCCGATAACTTTCCGACAACTTTCCGACTGCCATATGGCATCGCCACAAACCGTATCTACTACCATATGTTCCCCGGTTTTAGAGCCGATCAGCACCACGATCCCAGGCAGGAAGTATCCGCCCGTACACTACTGAACCGCCGTACACGCCCCTGGCACGCCGCCTCACGCGACTTGGAAGCAAATACGGCTAATCACACCAGCACCTCGCCGGACGCGATCTGAGCCGCTCTAGCCTGATCAGGTCAATTGGCCCCAGGGTGTGTCGCGTTCTCGGGGTTGGATATACATATACTGTTTGTCGCCGCCGGGGCCGACCACCCCCCCCCTATCGACGCCCGAACCGCTCCAATCGACTAACCGACCGGCGCACCGATAACGACGATTCAGCCAGCTTTTTACGAGCTTCGACGTTCCAGACCATGGCGCGAGTCCGACCGCTAGCCGTTACTGACGACGATATCGGCAAGCGCCAAAGCATATACGCCACCGCATACCACGTTATACGCACGCACTACACGTCAGCGCATACCCGGCGAGGTGCTAGGACATGCCGACGAGGGGCGCCGGGATGAATCGAGGCGCCGCCAATTGTCAGCAGTCATCGGCGCCGGTTGAATCAGCTCGAATCGAGCAACCAGGACCGGCGCCGGAATCGACCTGCAAACGAGGCGATCAGACGACCGGCGCACAAAAAAACCCGGCGCCGGATTCGACCGGCGCCGGGATGGATCGAGGTGATCAGACAGACGACCAACCCCGAGGAACCCGCCGTGGAATATCGCCCCAGGAGCGCCGCAGCGCCGCACGTTCCGCACGCTTCGCTGCGCGTCGCTTCCAGTACGCCCGCACGCCCTCACGCCATTCAGCATTGACGACCGGCGCCGCTTCCAGGAACGCCGGCGGACACGACCAGTAAAACGGGCCGGACTCTTCGCACAACGCCTTGTAACCCCAACGACCCCCGCAGCGGTGCAGCAGATAGCAACCGATCCAAGGATCAGACACCGGCGCCGCAGCGCCGACAGGTTCCCAAAGGATCCAAAGGACATTGCCGCAGCAGTACCGACGCGACCTCACGAACGCCGCAGAATCCGAAGACAGCATATCGAGCAACTCACGACGAGAAGACACCTCAGAAGGATAAAACCAACCCATAACAAACACCTCCAAAAGAGAAACCCGGCGCCGGATCGACCGGCGCCGGACAGAAACAGAAACAGAATCAGGAACCAGGAAACAAAACGACATCGACACGATCAGACGCACACGCCCGACAATCACCGCAAAGGCGACCTGATGCAGAGTACGGACAGACCACGCACGAAGAGCCAGACGCGCGGACCTCACGCGCCAAATCATGCGCCGCAGCAATGTTGGCGCGCTTTTGCAGCTTGCCGACTTGCCCCGCCGTCACTTTGTGGCCAGGAGCATAAACCGTAAATGCGCGATGATCCCGCGCCCGCAGCAGATCAGACACGCGAGTAGATTGGACCGAACGCCGGACCACCACACCCACGCCCGCCAGCAATCGCCGCAGAACGCGAGCCTTCCGGACAGACTCAGTAGGTAGGTGGACATCGGCGCCAGACTCCACAGCTTGAACATTTGCAGCGCGAAACGCTGCGCGGAACTCACGCCAGCTTTCCACCGTCGCGAAATCTTCCCGCATCGGCACACCGGCTGAAACGCTCCATCGCATCCACGGAAACCGGCGCGGCATTGTCGCGATTGCTGCGCGAATAGTCGCGACCGGCCCCAGGTCTTCTACCCGCTGCATTGATGAGCGCACGTTGGGCCGCGCGGTCTGTAGTCGCATGAAATAGCAAGAGCCGCACTTGTGGCGGCAATCGTCATCGCAGTAACGCCCGCCAGATTCACCGAAGGAAACCGCAAACGAACCGGCGCACAGCTTCTTATTTGACTTATGCGCCACCTGAGGCAAAGCAATCATCGGCGCGCCCCCCAGCAAACGAAACCAACAAAACAGACGCACCACGCAGACAGCGCGACCAGAAACGCCGCATAAACAAAATCAGTACCCACGAAAACACCTCCAAAGAAACAGAAGAAACAGAAACAGAACGCTAGCCAATCTCACGTTGACCATCCCAGGTAACAACGAACAACCCGGCGCCATGATCCGCCCGCGCGCGGTCGCTGGCAGTGATCAGACATTCCTCCCCGCACGCCTCCAGGCAGTCAGGGCAAAGAACCGCAACCGCTGGACCGTCACCGCTGATTGACCCGATATGCAGAAGCGCCGCCGTCTGTTGATCGAGGACCGCGCCGCATCGGCAGGAGATCCGAGACACCACGGCAGACTTGACGGACAGGCGGCAGAGCGACTTCTCACTATCACCACCGAGCAGCGCCGCACCAACGAGAGATTCAAAACTTGACATCAAAACACCTCACAAAGAAGGAGAAACAGAAGAAACAGACTGTCACCATGATTCGACGCAATCACTGAAAAGACGAGAGCGACAAGCCAGCACAGAAAAAAAATTCCCCGGAAACCGAAATAGCTTCTGCCCGGCCTGGAAAGTGGATGACTTATCGCAAAGAGGGTCGATTTCTGCGGGTCGAAAATCGCAAAGAGGGTCGATTCAGAAAAACTCTACACACAGTATTGCCCTAGTCAGAACGATGTGTATAGTTATGCGTTCTGTTTCTGTTTCTGTTCTTGGAGAGTCCAATGAAAGCGTATGTAGAAATTCGCTCGCAGAAGGCGAAGGGGCAATTCCCTCGCTCTGGTCCTGACATGTATGTCGCAGTGCAAATCGTTCCCGATGGCGAGGAACGGATGAAAGTGTTGAGATACTCGGTGGCAAAGAAAAGGGGAATCGAGGTGCGTCACATCGGCCAGGGTTATTCGGCTCATCGGGGGCCGAAATCTCAATTGGGGATGGCAATCGCAGAGGCTAATCGGGTCGCTGATTCGATCAATGAGGGGGCAAAGCAATGAATCGAAATGATGCTCTGGAATACGTTGCGTTCGTCGTCGATGACGCAGGTTGCGGTCGTCGATTGCACGATGATCGGTTTGCAATCGTGCGAGAAGGATGCGGGTCGTGTCGCAACGAATTGACCGGATCTGTCAGCGAAGATCCAGATGATGGGCCGTACCGTCACCCATCCGTATTAGTCGGATGGCAATGCGGATTTGAACCAATGTTTGTTGCCGTCCATTCTTACTTGGATGTCGCGATTGACGATGCGGATGCGGAAGAAATCGCCCAGGAATACTTGGCTGAACTCGGCTGGTTCAGCGATGGCATAACAGACGCTGATTACATCATTGGAGGTGCGTGATGAGCCACTACGACTACACCGATCACGGGTATGGAGTGACGTTGCGCGATGGTCAGCAGACCGTATTCCTGCAAGGCGACGATGCCTCTCAGTTCTTGTCGGATGTCGAAACGATTGACGAAATCTGGAATGACGGGAATCCCAACCCTGGCATCTTTCGGGAGTACGAGGATCATCTCGATCTGTTGATTGACCCTTATTTCGGTTGATCCAACCCCGCGCTGATTCGTCAGCGCGGATTTGGCTTTACCTGTTTCTGTCTTGGAGAAAATCAATGAAACGAAGTGAAGAACGAAAGCAGTTTTTGTCTTGCATAACAACGACCGCTGTTGAAGGGGGCATCGGTTATTGGGCAGCAGTGCAGAAGTACCGATGGAAAGATCGCGAAGACGATGTTTACGCTGCGATCATCACCGACGAAGGGCAAACATATCTGATCGACAACGATGTCATCGCAACCGGCATCAAACATATCCTGCTTGGCGATGAGGGGTACTGCAAAGTCAAT
>Ga0208645_1002849_pt1 | contig 13335 bp, 12 predicted proteins | sample VirMetDEL_Sep_01_FD_184519 | JGI IMG/M metagenome (GOLD analysis project Ga0208645, IMG submission 184519) | Aqueous microbial communities from the Delaware River and Bay under freshwater to marine salinity gradient to study organic matter... | ecosystem: Environmental > Aquatic > Marine >...
TCAGCGCCCAAACCAAAGCCCAAAAAGAAGAAGAAATCTGAATGAGAGCATTGCAGTACGGGACATTAAGCCCGACACGCACATTTACGAAAGACCCGGTGTTTTGCGACATGACGACTACGCCTGCTCTTGCGGTAAGCGTTGCGGACGTGAAAGCAGAACTGCCTGTGTACGATGACAATAGCGATACTCAGATACAGCGTAAAATCCTTGCGGTGCAGACAATGATTGAGAAGTATATCAATCGGGACACCACGTCACGTTCTCGTATTGCGTATTGGGCAAGTCCGCAGGAGGTTATTGCATTGCCGTACGGCCCACACGAGATTGTGTTGGTACAACAGCGTTTAACGCCCAAAGATACGTATGTGGCGCAGGTTGTAGATGAGGATTACTGGGTACTTGACAGTTCTTTCGACTACTTGCAGATTCAGTTGTCGAAGATTTACAATACACGCATTTCGTTTATTTCTGGGTCAGCGACTGTGGACGATGTGGTAAAAGAAGCGATTATCCAAGAGGTAGCGTTTCAGTTTAAGAACCGCAATGATCCGGATTTGACCGTACCGCAGACGATGGGTGGACTGTCCGTGCCGACCTACAACATGATAAAAAACCTGATACGACATTGAGAAATCTTGGCGATCAACTTATGGCGATATTACAACCCCGTCTGTCCACAGCGATGGATGAGGGCGCTAAGGTGATGACCGAGAAAATCAACGCACAGGTTGATACGATTGTGGGCGATGGCATTAAGTACAATGATGAGAAATACCAAAACGATTACAGCAAGCGCCACAAGAAACGGCGTAAAGACCTGAAATATCAAACAGGGTATGTGGACTTGCAGATGGGGCGGAAATCCGTCACACAGCGCACGATTACCAAGCGTGGCGAAGGAGCGTATATGATTGACTTCTTGCCGATTGAGATACGAGATGGAGTGATGAGTCCGCAACTTTTTTACTTCCATCATTGGGGTGAGGGCAACAACCCACGCAGACAACTATTCCCAGACACGATTTCGGGAACCGCAGGTGGAGCGCAGGTACAGATGGCGGTCAAGGGCATTGAGCCGGGCAACAAAGTGGATCCGAAAGACAGGTTGCCTGAGACGTTTGCAAAGGATGCAAAACAGGCGGTAGCAAAAGCATTAACGAAATGAGCGGACAAAGCAGAGCCATCGTTGAGGCGTTACGTACAGATTTGACCACAGCGTTGTCCGACAGCAATGTGCTAATTGAGTTGTACCCATTGCCGATTGAGGAGTTGGAAGTACGGCAGGACATCAAGAAAGCACGCATAGCGATCTATGAGTTGCCCGAAAGCACGGATGTATTTGTCGATGCAGGGCGAGCAAACTTGTCCACACAGCAGTATGGCATTGACATAAGCGTTGTACGTGGCTACGCCAAGAACAATGCGACTCGTGGTGAACTCATACTATACGATTATCGAGACAAAATTATCGATTGGGCAAGAGATACGCTGAATGTTTCTTCGGTAACAAATGCGTATCTTTACACATTCCGATATACTTCGAGCGGAGCGCTCATACGCAACAACCGGTTTGTTACACGGACGTTGTATTTTGACGGTCAGCGAGATATCAACAAACAACAATTCACACCTTAATTTCTTTCAATTATGGCAATTACAAGAACTCTTACTTTCACCGGCGTTAACATCAATGGTGTTGACTATTCAGAGCATCTGCAAGAGAGCGCCGAGATCACGATTGAGCCGGTAACGGACTTGGTGGATGATGGGCAAACGCTTCCGTCTGCATACGATGTGAGTTTTGCTGTCGATGTATATGACGATGCACTTTTGAGCGACACTAATGTCTATACAGACAGCACCACTTCGCCAATCAAAACGAACATTGTGTTTACAGGTATCAGCGGTGGCACGAATGTTACGGTTCCGGATGTTATCATCAATGCAAACAAAAAGTACGATCAGAACCGAATCGCTGTTACCCTCTCTGGAACGAAGCGAGCCGTTTCCCTTTCTACCGCAGTTGACGAAGCAACCGTATCCTAAACATACAGGTCATCTATGATTACTTTAATTAAGAAGATCGCTATTCGTGAGCGACCAACGGAAAATTTGACAGATCCTGCTATATCGCCTTATCTGAATACCGTTGAGTTGGTCAACGTGATGGAAGGCGTTGACGGAGCGGCTACGTTCGGGTATTCGCTCGAAACAGTAGCGGTGCAAGTCGAAGACAACCAAACCCAGCAGTACAAGCACATTCATACGTTTGATGTGCGTGTGCTTGATGCTGGCGGTGACAATGCCACGATTGACGGATGGATTGCAGAGCAAAAGTCTGTGGACATCGTGGGTATTGGCGTGGATGGCTACTTTCAGTTTGACAATGTAAAGTTGACACGCAACAAGCAGTACGATGAAGTGTTTGCCTCCGCTTTCCTTGCAACCGCTGAAACGATGACATCGTACACAACCGGTCACATTGTTCCTTACTGGTATAGAGATGGTTCAGATCAAGAGCGGTATATATCAACCACACAAGTTAGGACACACAATAAGTTACGTGCATTTGCAGGCGCTAATTTATACGATATATACGACCTTGATGTTAGCCGGTCTAATATAAGCGGATACGGCGGAAGTGTATGGCAAAATGGGTCATTTTATCAATATACTCAAAGCCAAGAATTTAACACAAATACAATTACGTCATCAATAAGCGGATCAAACGTTACATTAACACGAAGTAACGTTAAAGCCTCAACTACATTTATGCAAAATGAACAAATCTTTTTTCCGTTTGATGGGGTACCGCTAACGGCAAGCATCAATATAGTTGATATAAATACCAATGTAAGTGGAGATCCTGCTGCATTAAGGGCACAACTTATTGGTGGTAATGCTAATATAGCAACTTCTTATGCAGTTAATCTAACTTCGAGTGGTAGAATTTCATTTGATTTTACAACAGATTCTAATACACGAGTAGTTTATCTACGATATCGTCCTGGCACGGAGCGTGATAGCAACATCACGTTTGATGACATTGGCATTTACCCAACCGCTGTTGCACCAGTTGGAGGCACGAAGTCAGTACCAACAACAAATTCAAACATACCTGATCCCCCAGTAGATTAACCCTATGATCCAACAAGAGCAAATCACGGTAAGCGGACGGTTGGTAAAACTACGCCCCTATACAGAGCGAAGAATGAAGCAGTTGCTTGACGTAAGGGCGGAGATCGACAAGTACATTGAGAAGCATCCGGACATGACCATTGATGAGATTGACCGGAGTCTTGTCGCAAAATGGTGGAAACGCAAAGCCGACATCCTGTGGGAGTCCGAGAAAGAACTGCCTGTATCGTTCTTTGAGAGTGAGGACTTTGAGATCACGTGGCTGAAAAAGTCAGAGGATTTTTTTTTGAACAGCAGGATATATCTCTAAAAGAGGCAGAACTTGCATTCAAAAAGTCGGTTGCGTTTATCCCACCGAACAGTAAAAAGTACCCGAACAAGGATGCTTGGATAAAGCACGTGGGAACATACTACTACTATGCTCTCACGCTGTCAAACTTTAACCCTGTTGAAGCCGAGCGCATATTTGACCAACCTGCTCATATCATCGCATACGCAGTTGTTTCGCAAATGGCTTACAACTATTATGAACCGAAGAAATGAGTAGTTATCAAAACCTGCAATTCCTTGTTCAATTTACCTACGATGCCAAGAGCCTGAAAGACATACAGGACAAGGCAAACGAACTCACGGTCAAACCGATAAAAGTAGAGTTTGATACCGAGTTTGCAGAAAAGCAAATAGACGACCTTTCTAAGAAGATCCTTGAACAGACGCAGAAACTTGCGGATGCCAAAAAGACGCTAAGCGAACTGCAAAGCAAGCAACCTGGCGCAAAACCGGGCGCAACCGGTGGCGAAAGACAAGCCCAGCAAGATGTCGCCAATGCCCAAGCGCAACTCACGCAAAGCACAAATGAGTTGTTTGCTGCCCAATCTCGGCAATCTGCACAAGCAGGAACGATTGTCGATCAGTACCAACGGCAAACAATGGGCTTGTTGCAGTTACAGGACAAGATTCGCACGTACCAAAAAGAGTTGGGCGAATTGGCTACTTTACGGCAAGAGCAAGGCTCGTTGTCGCTTGAAGAAGAGACACGAGAGAAGGCGCTTATTCTTGCGATTCAGCAAACGCAGAAAGCCTACCAAGATAAAAAACAGGCGATTGTCGAGTCCACACAAACGACAGAGCGTGATGCGCAGGCAGTATCACAGACAACGCAAGCGCTACAAGCGTCCTATACATCGCAGATCGCCAAACTTGCGGAGTACCGCCGTGAGATCACAAATATCAGCGCTCAACTTCGTGAGTTAGAGAAAGAGAAAAAACGTGATGGGGCGCTATCCGAGCAGTCGCAGTCGAAGTACGAAGCATTGCAGTTGCAATTAAAGAGTACGAAAACATCGTATGGTGTATTGCAAAAGCAAGTGCAACAGACCCGGCAAGAGCAAGAAAAACCAGTCAAAACACAAGCGCAAAAAGAACTTGAAGAGCAACAACGTGCGTTGTCCGAGTTGCAGAAAATATCCGCTGTAAACGCCGATAATCTATTAAGCAAGTATCAGTCCCAAGCAAACCAACTTGTCGCCTTACAAGACAAAATCAGCGCCTACAAACGAGAGTTACAAGCAATTCAAAGTGTTGAGCAGTCAGGACTTGCACTTACGGACGAACAAAAGGCGAGACAAGAAGGACTTCGTACTGCGCTGGCTGAAACGCAGAAGGCATACAACGACACACGGGCATCCATTGTCGCCAGTACACAATCACAAAGCGCAAATGCTACTCAGTTGTCCGCTGGAACACAAGCATTGTCGCTATCCTATGGTCAGCAGATAGCACGAATAGCGCAACTAAATACAGAGTTGCAAGCGCTCAAAGCGCAGACAAAAGAACTTGAAGCGGTTAAAAGTAGAGAAGGTGATTTAACCGAGAGTCAATCGCAGAAGTATGCGACCTTGCAACAACAGATTCGCTCCATTACAGGTGAACGCAACAAGTTGCAATCGTCCATAGCGCAAAACGAAAAAGCGCAACGTGAATTGGGCAATACGGTATCAAGTTCTACCAATACGATTGTATCATCCTATCAGAAGGAATCTGGCGCACTTGCAGGACTACTTGCACGACAAAGGGAACTGAAAGCAGAAATCAAAGCGCTTGAAACAGCGCAGAAGTCGTTGTCAGGCATTAACACAGACCAAGAGCAACGTCTTGCATCGCTGAAACTTGCATACAAAGAAGTAAGCATGGATGTAGCGCAGGCTACCCGTGATTCGGTGTCGCAGGAACGTGCTACACGCAATGCAGGCACATCCTACAATGACCTGCAACAAAGAATGGCGGCCTTGTCGGTAGAGATCCGCAATACGCAGGATCCGCTGGGCAAGAACCGAGAAGCCGTTGAGCGGATGACCAAAGAGTACAATGAACTCAACACAAAATTAAAGACGGTTGATGCCGCTATGGGCAACCAACAGCGCAATGTTGGGAACTATACGGAGTCCATTCGGGCGGCCGCCAACGCACTTGCCATCGTGCAAGGGCCACTCGGTCCACTTGCGGGGCGATTGAACTCGGTGGCAACGACCATCAATCGAGTCAATGAGATTACACGATCAAAGAAAGTCAATCTCAATGAGGTCAAAATTACCACAGAAGCCTACAATGGCACGCTTGGAAAATTTCGGGCGGCGCTTATGGCCAACGTGCCTCTTATTGGGCATTTTAACAAGGGCATACAAGCGCAGGCGGTAGTAGCACAGCAGGGTAGCAGGGCAGTCAAAATCCTATCAGGTACGCTTGCTATCTTAAAAACAGCGCTGATTGCTACGGGCATTGGGGCATTGATTGTAGGACTTGGCGCTCTTGTAAGTTTCTTCAAGCGCACAGAGAAAGGGGCGCAAGCGCTTCGTGTGATTATGGCAGGCGTAAGTGCCGTGGTGGAGACACTTCGTACAAGAAGCATTGAGTTAGGCGAGCGGATTTTCAATGCGTTCAAAAATCCAAAACAGGCTATCAAGGATCTCGGCAATTTAATTGTTCAGAACTTAATCAACCGAGTCAAAGGAGTAGGTGATTTATTTGTAGGGCTTGGAAAGGTTATCATGTCCACGCTTAAACTGGATGCGGAGGGCATAAAGGCAGGTGCAGCCGATATGGGGAATGCGCTTATTCAAGTAACCACAGGCGTTAAGGATGCAGGGGGTGCATTCAAAAACCTTACCGATGAAATACAGGAAAACGTAAAAGCGATGACAGCCGAAGAAGATCGGTTGAACAAACTCAAAGTCGCTCAGCGTGAAATGAATGTAGAACGTGCCAAAGGGGCGCTTGAAATACAAAAAGCCCGTGCGCTTGCCCGTGATGCAACCGTGTCGTATGAAGAGCAGATTGCAGCGCTTGAAAAAGTAAAAGCCGCCGAAGAAGATCGCTTTGCACGTGAAAAAGCCATTGCAGAAGAGCGATTAGAAATTGCCAAAATTCAATTAGACCGTTTCCCAAGTGATGAGAAGGCAATAGAGGAAGTAGCCCAAGCCGAGATAGCGTTTGCTAACTTGAAGAAAGAGTTCTTTACGCAAGAAATTCGCTTGTTCCGTGATCTTGACAGTAGAAAACGTGCGATGCGAGAACGTGAGAACCGGGAACTACGTGAAACGCAAAAGATACGGGAGGGTCTTGCTGACGTAACACGGAGCATTGACATTGCCGAACTACGGCGATCTGGTCATAAACTTGCAGCCTTGCAACAAGAAAGACAATTTCTGCAAAACCAAGATCGTATCAATACGCTTATATCCGAGAAGGCGCAAGAGATTATGAACCAAGAGGGGGAAAATTACTCGGAGGTGAAAGCAAAACAACGTGCCGAAGCGCTTATCAAGGCCGATGTTGAGAAAGAACTGGCGCAAAACTACTTGCAACTACTTGATCTGCAATACAACGCCGAAGAGGAGATGATTAACCAACGGATGTCCTTGCGACAGATGGAACGTCAGGCAGAGTTGGATGATCAGTTGCGATTCTTCACCAACCGCAATGATGCTGTGTCAGCCGCCGAAGCACGGCGTAACTTTATCGTAGAGAAGTACGATACCGAGCGTGATTTGATGATACAGAAACGTGCCGATGAGTTGTACCGTAAGACCCAAGATCGGGCGTTTGCACAGGCGCAGGCAGAACGTGAAATACGATTGCAACAACAGCAAGAACTTGCAAGTGCGGAGCAGGCAATACAGGATGCGAAACGTGACTACAATGTAAAAACCATTGACACGATTCAGAATGCCGCTATCAAGGGAGCAGAAGCCATATTCGGCCAGAACAAAGCCATCCAAAGCGCCGCCGTTGTCGTAGATACCCTGAAAGGAGCGCAACGTGCCTTATCAGAAAATCCACCGCCAAGCCCGATAGGAATTGCTTCGGCTGCCGCTGTGGTGGCGCAGGGGGCGATTGCACTCCGTAAGATCAATGCAACCAAGAAGGGCGACAAGTCTGTTGGTGGCGCAGGCGCTGGTGCAAATATACCGACCGAAGCGTTTGGACTTGTAGATGCAAATAAACTTATCTTACCCGGTGAGATTGCATCGCAGTTGGCAGGCCAGCAACCGCAGGTGACTAATAACATCATCTTGGAAGGCGAACTGGACAGCGAGTTGCTTGCAATCAAAGTACGAGATGGCAACAATACAATATCAGCACAAACGATTTCGGTGTAACGATGGCAAAGCAACAATCGCAGATACAAATGGGTGCGTACTTCCAAAACGGAAGGCGATACAACAATCCGAGTGAAGGATATGCAAATGAGTTTACGCCGTTTGACGGCTACCCGACATCGTTTGATGTATGGAACGTGAACTACAAAGCCGACAAGGAGTTTCTAACAAACCCGACAAGCAAGGCCTTATCAGGGTATGAGCGTGGCAATCCGGGCGGTTTCCGGTTGCAGATTGACATTGCATTACGCAATACCACAAATGCACAGACATCGAACATCAAATCGTTGCTCGATCTTGTGCCAAGTCAGTACGAGCGGTTTGTGGTGGCTACAAACATAGATGGAACGCCAACGCATAACACCGTTACGAATGTAAGTGTAATAACGCTCGGTAGCAACATTGTAAACAATCAAAACGCTTATCAAGGCGCATACGTGCGTAACATTGACCAAAATGACACTACGTTTCGATGCACACGCTTTTCAGTAAGTCCACAGAAATTTGACGTGCAAGGCAATGTATTGTCGAACTCATGGGGCGATACCAATACCTTGAATGTGGTTCTGTACCCCGACAAGCCAACCGTCATAGGGGTAAGCGTGGACAATACGACAAGCAACATCATTTACTGCAATCTTATTTCATCCTCGCTGGGTATTGAGCGAGAACTTACGATTGGCAATCAGATCATCAATATGTCGCTCCGGTCGGTAGATCGGTTTCAAACCATACCTTCGTATTTGGCAATATGATAACAGGAACGTTTACCACAGCAGTCGGCGATATAAGCATCACAATGGACGATGGGGGTGCAGGTGCGTATGTAGAAGTATCGCAACTTGGAAACCTCAAATATGAGTTTGACCAAACGCCCGACAGCGTTCAGATTGACCGCACGATTGCTCTGTACTCCTACATTCAAGTTGTCTTTGAGTCATTAACCGAATCAAGCGAAGATCTCTATACTCGCCTTGTAGATGCTACTGCTGCCACACCGATTGACTGTACGTTGTCTATTGACAACTTTGGCGTAGATACGTTTGACTTTTCGTTTGAACTCAAACAAGAGAACATTGACTACAACGAGAAAGAAGGTACGGTAGCCGTCCGCTTTACGCCGAAGATTGACAAAGAAGTCACGATCAGCAATGTATTTAGTAGCGTAACCAACTATCAGTATCAGCCATTACAACGTGATACTGTACCTGATACTTTGTTTAACACAAACTTGAACTGTTTGCCTGTTGAGGATTACTTGGAAGCCTCCATGCAAAGTGTGTTTGCAAACAACTTTGATGCGTATATCAAGTTGTCCAAAACAAGCAGTAATGTATCGTATTTTCGCAGTAACGCAAGTTGGGATGACGGCACAAATGGCTTTGTGATTGTTGATCCGGCAGATCTACCCTTACCCTTAAAAGCAGAAAACTTTCAAGAGCCAGAAGAACTTACTGTAACCGCCAATGTTACATCCAATGTTACTGTATTTGGGCCATATAACGATAATGGAATTACGGTTGATTATTTTTCGTACTACGAATACTACGTTGAGGCAACCGACCTCTTTAACGAGTTCCCGGTTGGCACAGCGATTGGATGGTTTGCAGACGATCAAACAGTAGGCCCACTTGGCATACTACGAAGCAAATCATCATCAAGCAATGTTGTTGTTGTAGGGCCAGTTATTACAGATTCACTACCGATTGGTTCTACTGCGCCAGTTGGTGGTTCTGAGCAGATACTTACCAGCACAAGGATATTTGTGTACGATTCAGAACTGAATCAAGTCGCCAACGACAGCATTAAAGAACTTGCAGGCATAGAGGGAAGCATTTATGGCACAGGATTCAGTAAGAACTTTTACGTGCATCGCTTGTCAGATAATGATACCGAGTACGTAACGCTAAACTACGATCTTGTAAGTGAGATCAAGCAGAAAAAACTAAACAAGTTCCTGCAAGCGACTGTTGTTCGGCAAATAGCAGACTATAACAATGAAGGGCTTAATCAATTTGGTCAGATACCAGACATAGAAATTGGCACAGGATTAACAAGATCATTACGCATTCCGCTGATGCGAGGAGCAGGAGCCTTTGTGCGTGGCAATGAGAATGCTACAAAATCCCTTGAAATCAATCTTGCCCCTGTATATCCGTTTCTCAACAAAGCAAGTAAAACAGGAAACAGGTACATTGCGTTTAGCGCAACAAGCAATACAGCGCAAACCGCTCTTGAAAAATCTATTACAAGCGCTGGCGCACGTTCCTATTCGCAGTCATTAAATCAGCAGTCAGGCGGCGCAAAGATTGAATTTACCTACCTTGATGCACTTGCGCTTAAACCTTATGAGGTATTTCAGTTTGATAGCACGGCTCCTGAAAAGTACCAAAACAAACAGTACCGCATCACGAGCATTGCGTATGACTTTGTTAAAAATGAAAGCAAAGTTGTTGGCTACCAAATTAGCAATTTATCTGCGCCTATTGTTATTGACGACACCGATGACACAGATAATGGAGGTGGTGAAACCACAGAGCCACCCGTTACAGGGCAAGGGTTTAAGTATTATCCGGGATGGAATTTTATATCCAATCCAACAGATACAGACAAAGATGTGCTTGATGTTTTTGGTAATGATTATGCTGATCTCACATTGTACCAATTTGCAGGCAGTTATGTAGTTGAACCGCCAACATCATCGCTATACAACAAAGTCTTAGCAAGCAACAATGGTTCCCCTGCTGGCGTATATAAAACGCCCGGATATGTAATTAACCTGCAATCATCCAATGAAACAGAATATTTTTGGGACGGTCAGCGCCAAGAAAGCAATGTAACAAACATTGAATTGTTTGAAGGTTGGAATTTGATTGGCAGTATTGGAGTCCCTGCTACCTTGCAACCAAGTGCATCAAACGCTGCTGGTATTAACGATCAAGCAATATATGGGTTTAATGGATCCTATTTTCTTACAGGATTTAATCTACTGCCGGGACAATCTTATTGGGCGTGGTCATCCAATACAGGCAATGTTGACATTGTAACATCAAGTGCATCGACATCAAGTATTGTCAATCTAAACAATGAATTTAAGCGTGTAGCAATACGCACAAGTAGCGCATCGCAGTTGCTTTACTTTGACGGCACAAACACCAATACCAATGTCAATATACAGCAAGCATTTCTGCCACCGGCGATTGGCGCAACCTTTGATGTTCGCATCAATCAAGACGAAACCAACACGGCGCTACGGGATTTAAGGGCGGTTGAGTCCAACACAATCAACATTGACGTACAGCAGATTGACTCGGCAACAACGCTGAATATCACGCCCAAAATAGGCGTTGCGGCAGGATCGTATTACCAAGCAACATTTCTCAATGGCGACAAGATTATTACAGCACAAAACATTGCAGAAAATGTGGCTGTGGACGTGCCGATTACCACGACACGCATCACATTGCAACCGATGGGCGCAAACATCAAGTTGCCTGTCAGGGCAAGAGATATTGCCAATGATGATGGTGAGATATTAGATACCGTTTCAGTTGCCGGCTCAACAGGATCTATATCAGATCGTATTCAAAACTTGAATAGCACAGGTGTATTGACACGAGATGAAACAACAGACGATGCAAATGTATATCGACCAGCACCGTCTGCGGTCTCACTATCAGCGGGTACATATAATAACTATAACTTAATTGATGGAGCAAATGTTTTTATCGGCGGGGCGGGAGCGAAGATACTAACAGGGATTGTCGCTGATGCAGGGCGTGAAGTAACAATCACTTGCGCACAAGGGACGTTGCAGTTAAATGATCAAGATACAAACTCATCTGCAAATAATCGGTTTGCAATCCCTTTTTTTGAAAATTTGATTCTTCGTGTGGGCGAAAGCGTGACTTTATCACACCAGTTCAATCGATGGTATGTAAAAAACAATTATGTACGATCCAATCAGGTCAATCCTGTAACAGATTTAGGAACTATTACAACCAATCAAGAGGATGACTGGGATATTGGCGAAGGTATCTACTTTACAGTTGAACCAACATCATTGATTTCACCAGCACCTGATCTTGATGTAACAGGTATTGATGGTGTCGCAGGTAGAACGGTTACGATTATCAATGAATCATCAAACAGAGATATTTCATTCAAGCATCAAGACTCATCTTCTCTTGCTGCTAATCGTTTTACATTGCCGGGTAGTAGTGATTTCACATTATCAACCGATCACAATAGCGCTACATTCTACAAACCCAATGATACCATAGGATGGGTATTGATAAGCAACACATAAAACGCAAGAAACTTGAACCCGAAAATCTTGTCAAGGAAACGGACTATGGCTTTACGCCTACGCCCGTAGAGTACAAAAGGTTTAGGCTACCCTTATGGGTACGGTTCAAAGCCCGTACAGGGCAAATTTGGGGCGTTGTCGAGAAATTGAGTATCTTTGCAAAAGAGAACCCTAAACTACTATTCACTTTAATCAGAACCTACATGGCTATCAAACCCAATCAGACATCAACAAAAGCAGGCGTGGTATTGCTTGTAACGATACTTGGACTATTTGGCATTCATCTTGACCCGGACTTATTGTCGGAGCAAGCCGTTAAACTTGTGGAGGGCATCATTGCTGTTGGCGGTTCGGCAACCGCTATATGGGCGATCTTCAAGGATGACGAAAAGAAAGAGGAGGAATAATTGCAACGTTGGAATTTCATCAATTATTTGATTGAAAAATACGGCTATAAACGGTATTTGGAGATTGGCCTTGATGCAGGTCATAACTTCTCACAAGTCAAATGCGAAATCAAGGAAAGCGTTGACCCTGCGTCTAATCCTACACACAAGATGACAAGTGATGAGTATTTTGAGCGCATTGCGCCATCGCAAGACAGGTGGGACATTGTGTTTATTGATGGGCTTCATCACGCTGAGCAAGTATCACGTGATATAAAAAACTCATTGAAACATCTTACCGAGAACGGCAGTATTGTGCTTCACGACTGCAATCCGGTTACAGAATTGCACCAGCGTGTCCCACGGGCATCGGGACACTGGAACGGTGATGTATGGAAAGCGGTAGCCGATTACCGTAGCGTAGGTGGGCGTTGTCTTGTGGTCAATACAGATGAAGGTCTTGGGTGGATTCATCATTCATTGCCTTCACCAAAACCATTTGAAGTAGAATATACGTACCAAGCCTTAGAAAAAAACAGGCAGTTGTATCTTGGGCTTGTGGATAGCGTAGAAGAAACTCCGGATGTGACGGAGTAGTGTAGTAGATGTATCATTGTTAGGTTAGTTAAAACAGGGGGGCTGAACGCCCCCTTGTTTTTATCGCATGGTTGTTACACGCCTACGCACAGCGCTAAACGCTTTCCATAACGTGCTTGACTTTGGCCGGCGCTCTTTCCTTATGTAGTTTGCATATAAAGAATTGGTCATGCCTGTCAAAAAGCACATCTCTTCTGTCGTATAGCCCATCTCGTCTTGGTAGTCCTTGATGACGGTGAGTAAC
>Ga0208645_1002852_pt1 | contig 13334 bp, 22 predicted proteins | sample VirMetDEL_Sep_01_FD_184519 | JGI IMG/M metagenome (GOLD analysis project Ga0208645, IMG submission 184519) | Aqueous microbial communities from the Delaware River and Bay under freshwater to marine salinity gradient to study organic matter... | ecosystem: Environmental > Aquatic > Marine >...
CTTTAAGCATATATTTGCTGCATGAACAATACGAAAAAAACATTATTAGACATTATTAAGGTAAGTAATAGACAAATAGAGTATTCTATGGAAATATACGAAGTTGTAACTACTGAAGATGACATAGTTGATACTGTATGGCACTTAAAAACAAGCACAGGAAGTCTTTATGTTTATAGAGATCCTGAAGATATGTATAGACTAGCTAGAGAGTTACAAAGTTACATTATAGAGGAATGTATATTTGAAAGTATAAAAGATCAAATAATGTTATGAATATAGATTATAAAAAAGATCCCCAGTATAAATACAACAAAGGTATTTGTAACGATAGTTACATGGTGTGGATGTTTAATGATGAATTAAAATATGCAGATCGTAAATTTTTTTATGATTTAATGCTAGAGGCTAAAGCAGAATGTGAAAAAATTAAAAAGATATATGAATTATGAATAAAAGAAAAAAAGAATATCTAAAATATAAAGAAGCAAAAGAAAAAATATATAATTTATTAATTGAATTTCAAGTTGCGATGCTAAAGAAAAAAGGCTACACACTAAAAGAAATACAAGAGTATTTTAATAAACAACAAGAAGAGTTTTCAAATTATGAATACTAAAAGTAAAAGAATTACCATAGAACAAGCTAAAGAAGATTATATAGATTTAATCAATGAGGCGTTAGAAAAAAAATTATGGTTCAAAGCAAAAGGACTTAATCTTTGGTTATCTCCTTTTGAATTACAGGATGGATGGCAATTTGGTAAATACTTATTTCCAATAAATTATTTTGAATTAGCAAATCCAAATGAATATTTACGACCACATAGCCAAAATTTACAAAAAGCCAGAAATATGTATGACTATGCACATAAACGCTATAAAGCCTATGCAAAAAGGTTAAAAAACACACCTATAAACATTTAAAAAATGGGATTAAATAAACAAACACAAACGAAAAATGCTGTTTATTGCTTTCAAGGAAAGTTAATTACAGCGACAACAGAAAAAAGTAGTACAACTATTGAAAAAAATGGTAAACTGTATGAAACTTACAATTCATTAGAAGGATCTATAGACGATATTAAAATCGTAGATGGATACGAAGGTTCTAAAGACATTGTAATTAGCATCAAAGATCATGAAGGGGAAACTTATAACTTACAATTTGGAGTTAATACAGGTTACTTTAGATCATTTAGTAGAATGTTTCCAAACCTAGACGTAACAAAATCATTTGAAATATTTTGTACATACAAAGATGAGGATGGAAAATCAAAAAGTGGGATTGTGATTAAACAAAATGATGCGTGGGTAAGAAGATTTTATACCTACGATAATATGGGTGATTGTCCTGTAGCAATACCTGTTGAAGTAAATGGAAATACCACTTATGATTATACAGATCAAAACAATTTTTTACTAGAGGCAATAACAACTAAATTTGCTAAAGATAAACTACCTTTTTAGTAGGTAGTCATTGTTCATTGAAGGCAGCGTAAAACCTGCCTTTTTTTACCCTTATATTTTAACCATGACTAAAAAAAATAAAAAAGAACTTTCTAAAGCAGAAAAAAATATTCGAAAACGATACAGAAATTCAAAAGGTCAACTAGTTAGCTATAAGGATGCACAAAACATAAAAAACTATTGGAATGAGTTAATACCTCAAGATAAAAAACCAGATAATTTTAACGATCCTAATTTTTTAAGGGATACTTTAAAAAAGTTAGATCCAGACGAGCTAAAACAATTTTCACAGCAGGGAGAGTCACTTTACACAAAAGAAATACCAGAAATGTTTTTAGTAGATTCAGCTTTGCCTATTACTGTTGAAACTACTGTTGATATGAGATTAAACCAAGCAGAGGCTCAAGGCACAGCTCTATTTTACAATGATCAAAAGGTGACTAAAAAAGAATTATTAGCTATTTTAAACGATTATAGTGATGACGTAAAAGAAGAGGCTATAAAAGACGGTTTAAATTGGTATAAAACCTATGCTACTTTAGATGTTGATTACAAAAATAATAGGATTACTTTTTATGAAGATGGCGATGAAACAACTGGAAATCCTGTAGAAGATAAGAAAAATAAACGATATAAAGAAAGCCAAAAATTAAATAAAGAACAACAAAAATGGCTAAAAAGCAGAGGCAAAAAATAGTAACATGCAAACTAAACAAACGATTTCCAATACTTTTAGACAGCTTTATAGCTTTAGGTACACCTATCGAAGTAGGTCTAGGAAAATACAGCTCGTATATAATTACAAAAAACTCGAATACGAAATACAAATTTCTCACCAAATTACAGACTAAAAAAACTTTTATAGGCTATGTAAAAATTTTAAAGGATCTTAAAAGACCAGAAGTAGAAGTTGTATTAAGTGATTTAAGGGATTCTATAAAAGAATCTAACAATACATACTTTGACTATGGCAAAGCTCAAGACTGTGAGTATAAAAATGCTGTATGCGTAGATTTAAATTCAGCATATTTACAAGCTCTTTTTAATCTTACTTTAATAACTAAAGATACTAAAGATTGGATTGAAAAATATTTAACCAAACGAGAGAGATTAGTTTGTGTTGGAATGTTGGCAAAGCAAAAAGAAATATTAGAATTTAATCATTCTAAAATTATTTCAGATAAAAAAGAAGATGCAAAAAATAGATTTATTTTTAATGCTGTAATACAGGAAGTTGCAGGGGTTATGAATAAAGTTGCTAAACATCATACCGAAGATTTTATAGCTTATTGGGTTGATGGTATCTATTTAAAAAATGAATGGATAGCTTTTAGTATTGTAGATGAATTTGAAAAAGCAGGTTTTCCTTGCAAAATAGAAGAGTTATCAAATTTCAAGGGTAAAATGTCATGGTCACATATTACTTATTCTTACACTAAAGAAGGTAAGAAAAAAAGATTAGAGATACCTATTAAAGCTGTTCATGATCTTCGCAAAAAAAGAATTATAAATGTTATTAATTCAAAAAGAATAGAACGAAGTATGCCAGAGTTAACATTAGAAGAGTTAACACAAAAAAAATACACACAAGGACTTTTGCCTTTAACCTAAATTATCAAAAATTGTAACCTTTTGATATAACTCTATTGCTTTTTTTACTATTTTAATATGACTTATGTTTTCTCTGTAAGATAATTGCTTAATAATTTTAGCAGTATCCTCATCGATTTGAGTAGTAAATCTACCAGAATGTTTTTTTTGATTTTTTAAAAGATCCATATTTTATAAGGTTTTAAAGGTTAATGTATACAAGTATACAAGTATACACTAATTTTTCAATTTTTCAAATTAGATTAATTCTAAATAAATGTTGTTAAATTCGTATTTTTGCATACAATGAATAAAAAATTGTTATTAGGATTAGCTACAGCTATCGGTGTTACTGAATATGCCAGATACTCTCGATTAATGGATTCTATATCTATTAAACCTAATAATTTAAAATTTTCAGCAGAAGGAACTAATTTACAATTGCGTTTTGGACTTGAAATAACAAATACCTCAAATAAATCAGTTGAAATAAAAAATGTTTTTGGTAAAATGTATGTAGGTGATGTTTTTATAGGAAATTATAGATCACAACAAAATACTACTATTAAGCCTAACAATACAAGTACTTTACCAATAGTAGCAAATATAAATGGACAAGAAGTTTTAAATAATGTTGAAGGTAAAAATGTTAATGGATTAAATATTACTCTGGATACAAATTGTGTTGTTAAATGGAATTTACTGGGATTAATTGGTATTCCTGTTCCTGTTAAAAATATTACAACAATACAAGCAAGTAATTTATTAAGAGAGGTTAACTCTATTATAAATGGTTTTAAAAATTTATTTAAAAGATGATGTTAGGTAAATATATAAAGCCAAATCAAACTATTACCGTTAAAAAAAGTGGTACTAATAAAGATATAATAAATGCTTTACATAAATACATGCCTTATGCAATTATGCAATCTAAAAAGAGAGCATCTATGTTTAAAGGCAAGGATGACAAAGAAACAGCTAGAAATATTTGGTCATTTCTAAAACATAACATAAGATATATAGAAGATAGTCAACATTTCCAAGATATAAAGTTGCCAGATCGTTTGATTAAAGAACGCAAAGGGGATTGTAAATCATTTAGTATGTTTACTGGTTCTATTTTATCCAATTTAGGTATTCCTTACAAATTTGCTTACACTAGCTATACAGATAGTAAAGTACCACAGCATGTTTATGTCCAATTAGATGACGGAACTATTATTGATGCTGTTTGGCGTAAATTTAATGATGAAAAACCATATACTTATAAATACTTAAAAAGATGAAAAATTTAAACTTAACATTAGAGCAAAAAAAATATATAGGTTATGCTTTATTGGGTATTGGTGCTTTTTTAGTTATTAGAAAATTAAAAGATTGGTATAAAAAACCTGCCAAAGAAACTATAAAAGACGTAATTGAAGAGGCAGATAATTTACAAAAACAAGGTATGCAGCCTACGAGATCTTTAGGTCAATGGAAACTAGTAGCAGATAGTATTTATAATTCTATGAAATTTAGTGCTACGTCTGATAACAAAGAAAATATTGAAAGGCAATTAAAAATGGTTCAAAATGATTTAGATTTTTTGTTGTTAACACAAGCATATGGTGTCAGACAACATTATGTTTTTGCTATTCCAGACGGAGATAAAACTACATTGATTGGTCAAATTGGAACTGGTGAATTATCAGATAAAAGAATAAAAAGCATAAATGCAGATTACGCATCAAAAGGAATAAAATTTAGATTTTAAAATAAAAAAAAATGGAAATAAGAGCATTAACAGGATTTGAAAAATCCACTAGAGAACAATATGGTAGAAGTTATACTCCATTAAACGGAACTAATACATTATTAGGTTTGGGTAATGTTATGACTCCTCAAGAAATTCAAGAACGATTTAACATTTCTGTAACTTCAGCAGGTGATGCTGTAGATAGATTTACAACTGTACCAGTAACACAGCCAGATAATAGACCTGTACCATCAAGTCAAAATCCAAACAACTGGTATGTAAGATATAAAAAACCTCTATTAGTTGCAGGAGGAATAGTTGCAGCTTTTTTATTATACAAAAAATTTAAATAAAATGATAGCTTTAGGAAATCCACAGCCAAAAGGAGTACAATTTGATGTCACAATTCCTCAATATGTACCTCCACAGCCATTAGAGTTTATAGAACCTACTACTGGTAAAAAGAAAGTATTTACTATTGATAATGCTCAAAAACTAGCAGATCTTATTCAACAAGGATATAATTTAGTTCAACAAATAAAAGGAGGAACAGGGCAAAGAAAAGTAGTAGTTGTAAGATCTAACGATAGTATTAATCCTGTAAAAGCAGGTTTTAATATAACTACTGTTTTAGGAGGTGCTATAGCAGCATATATTTTATTTAGTTTATTAATGTCAAGAAAATGAAAAGAAATCATAACATTTATTTAGGTAATTCTGGATCTATAGGAGCTGTAAAAACAGATAGCCAAGTACCTGCAGCTCAACACAACAGAAGGAAAGTATTTTATTCACCTGCTAGAGTTGCATTTATAGGATTATTACGTTTAAATCTTTGGGGTTTAGCTACAATACTTAAAAAAACAGCTTTTGAAGTTGATAAAGCTACTACAGATGCACAATCAGCACCTAATTATTGGTGGGATGTACAAGCTAGGTGGCGAAATGCGTGGTGGAATTTAGGGGGGAATTGGAGTAAGTTTGTTTCTGCTGTAAACGCAGGATCTGGTAAAAAACCAATATTAGTGTTTTTAGCACCTGCTAAAATTAAGCAAAAATTAAGAGATAAAGGTATTCGAGGTTATGCTGAAGAATCTGGTATTGGATCTTTAGAGGCTACATTAGTAGCAGCAGCAACAGTCATAACAGCATTAAGTCCATTAATTATAGTTACTATTCAAAATAGCAAAGCTAAAAAAGCAGCAGCTAGTCAACCTGTAGAATATATTTTTGAAGAAGATTTTAAAGGAGGAGGAGTAGAACAAAGTGGCAATTTAGATTTATCACTTACTGATGGTCAAGGGAATATTACTACAGCAGGTTATGGACTTATAGGAGTAGGAGTTTTAGCATTGCTATTATTAGGTACTAAAAAAAAGGGAAATAAAAAAATATTCTAGTTATTTGTAATTAGTCTAAATAAATATTATAAATTTGTAAAAATAAAAAAGGGAAAATGATTAAAGTTAAAAACATTTTAAAAAAAGATAACTTGATGTCAGCAGCAGGTCTAGGTGTTGGATCTATTGCAGCAGAAGTTGTAAGTAGTAAAGTTACACCTATGATTCTAAAATCAGAGGCAGCTCAAAAGTTTGCACCTGCTGTACCAATTCTGGCAGGAATGGTAATTCAGACAGGTAGAGGGGTTACAAAATCTATTGGTCATGGAATGATCGCTAATGGAGTAGCTAATCTAGCTAAAGAATTTTTACCTGCTACATTTAAAGCTCAAATGGGTGTTGGTGCTTATGGTACTAATGTTATGATGGGTGTAAATGGTCAAGATACATTAATGGGTACTGGAGGATCTGAATCATTCGATTATACAGCGAGTGAGGCAGGGGAGATGGACTATTAATAATTTATTAGGCATATTAAATCATAAATATAAATAAAAATCATGAACAGCATTGTATCAGAAAAACGCTACATTTCCGAAAGACTGGGTGTACCGTATGAAAATTTATCACAGTCTTATTTAAGAAGTGAAACAGCATTAACTACACAGTCAGTTATTGATTTCACATTACAAACTAACAAAGTACAAAATCCACTAGTAACTGAAAGACTTTTGGATCTTAACGATGAATTTGTTATTACACATTTTACAGTAGGACTTAAACAAATTGGATCAGATACACCAACTGATTTGCAACAATTAACAGCTCCTATTTTAACTTATGATAACAAAACAGCTTTTGCAGGTGCTAACGGAGCAAATGTTTCTGCTATTTACAATAGTGATTTGAGTTTCACTATTGATCGTAAGGAGTTTGTACCACAATTTCCATGTAGAGCATTTAGACGAGTACCAACTACACAAGAGGCTGCTAACGCAGATTATACTGGATCTGGTATTACATTAACTGACGGTTACGATAATGGATTATACGGTCTTTATCCAAGTGAACCTACTAAAATAGATGGTAGACAAACTATAGATCTTCAAATCAATTTAGGATCTTCTACTACTTTTGACGATGCGTCTAACAGCTACTACGCTGTATTTGAGGCTAGAGGTTACCTAATTGTAAACGCTTTAAGTTAAGATAAATCTTATTTAATTCTAAAAAATTGCCTAACATTAATTTGTTAGGCTTTTTTTTTGCTTTAATTTTGACTAAATTTGTAAAAAATATATATTATAATGAATAACATAATTGTAAAACAATCTCAACTTGTAACTGCTACTTTTAACGGTACACCTACTGTAAACAGAAGATACAAATTTGATGACATTCCTAATCTTTCTAGAAACAACATTATTTTGTACGGTATCGAGGCTTATTCTGCTGCTCAATTAGTTTCAACTGCTGATGGATCAGACACTATAGCTGCTGCTGATACTTTAGGTGTTACGGTAACGCTAAAGGATAACCAGAATAATGAGTTTATCTACCAAATGCCTTATTATAACCTTATTAGATCTAACAATGGTGGATTTGTAATTTTATTAGAACCTAAAATAATCAATTTAACGGACTGCTACGTTCAAATAAATAATGCTTTAGGACTTGCTGACGGAGATAAAGCTGTATTTAATTTCTATTACGATTTTGTTTAATTATGCCAGTAGTAAGTGATATTGAACAATATTTTACTGAAACAGGCAAGATTCGACAATATGCTGATAAAGTAGCTAATAATAGCGAAATTATAAGTTTAGTCATTCCTGCTAATGGTTTGCAAACTATACAGCTACCACAAAATAGTTGGTTAGATGACAGTAAATTGAGAGCTATTGAAATAGTTACAGATAATGAGCAATTTTATGGTAATTTGCCAGACGGTACTACTAGAGAAAATTTAACTTTAGCAGCTTTGCCATATTTTGCATTTACTTTGTCGATTGATAGTGAAGAAATTGCACAAGCTCCTTTCACCTCATTGCATAGACCTACTCAATCTGGTAAATTTTATTTTATAGATTCAGAACGAGGAAGGCATAGAATAGGTGATTCTTTTGTTTCCCAAATAGGAGCTGGAAGTTTTAAAGACTTAATTATTACATTAAGATTTTGGTACGATAAATAAAAAATAAATGAATTTAACTAACATCAAATATTTATATGATTTAATGGATAAAGAAGGATTTAAATTCTTTACTGTTTACGATCATAAAGGTTCGCCAATGCGAGATCAATGCAATGAAAATTACAGCGTAGATGATGCAAAAAACGATTTAAAACAATTTTTAGAATTTAATTCTGGTGTTTTTCGTGTTGAATTTAGACGATCTAAAAATAATACACCTACTACAAAAAATTATTCATTTACAATAGATAATATTATTCAAGATCCACAAGATGTTTCTGGTATTGGTAATACTGGAATGCCTATGGATATGATGGCTGTAATAAGAGCAAAAGATGAAAAAATAGACAGCTTACAAAGTGAAATGTTTGCTAATATGATGGCTGCTATGACTAAACAGCATGAATTGCAACTTAAAAATTTAGAGCAATCGTATGCTAAAGCTGACGATGGAAATGATGCACTAATGCAGACAGCTATTTCAGCATTAAGTGGAATGTTTGGAGGAGGTGCTAATATTGGAGTGAGTGGATTTGATACAGTAACACCAGAAGTAGAAAAAGAAATACATAAAACAACAGAAAATAATATGGTAGATGACAAACGAAAAAAAATTAATAATGCCGTTGTTAGATTAATTGAAGGTGATTTAGAATTTGCAGAAAATATAAGCAAGTTAGCAGATTTATGCGAGAATAATCCAATGATCTATAAAATGGCAATTCAAAGACTTGACCAAATAAAATAAAATGAAAAAAAATAAGAATTTAATTTATTTAGCACTTTTAGGTTTAGGAATTTATTTATTTTCTAAAAAAGAAGATGCTGCAGATTCTACAGGAACTAGTGACGTTGGTAATGATGCTAACGATAATATGGAAAATACACCTGCAAATCCTGTAAATGTAACTCCTAGTGTAGAGGCAGCTCCTAGAGTAAATACAGCTCCAGACGGTGCAAATGTTCAAACATTTACATATTAATGTAAGGAATGGAAGAAGAAGTAGTTTACGAAGGAGGTTGGTTGCCAGAAGTAGGTAACGAACCAGAAGAAAAAAAATTTAATTGGGGTTTGTTATTGGTTGGATCAATAGCAGCCTATTACTTATTAAAAAAATAAAAAAATGAAAGTTAATAAAAGAGCTACAGGTAGTGGCAATATATTTTTAGAGAGTATAACGGACTTTGTTAATGTAACTAGTCCTACAATGGTTCAAAGTAACTGCATGTCTATTACTTTTATTAACAAGGGATCAAATACAGTAAATGTAAATGGTCTTAAATTGACTACAGACGAAACTATAGAAATCTCACAGCCAAATACTTTTTTGGATCGAACACAGTATCAAGTTACGTTTGATGCTGACGGTTCTGCAAGTAATTGTTTAGTTATTAGAATCTTACCAAAAAATCAATCGTAAAAGCACATGGCATCAAGGTTACATTTTGATGCAGCTAGTGAAGGTCTACAGGGTGCTACTGGTTCTCAAGGTGTAGCAGGATCACAAGGTGCGATAGGATCACAAGGTGCGACAGGATCGCAAGGATCTACTGGTTCTCAAGGAATACAGGGGATAAAAGGTCTTACTGGAAATCAAGGTGCAACAGGTTCTCAAGGTACTACTGGATCACAGGGTGCTACAGGTACGCAAGGAGCTACTGGTGTAGGTTTGCAAGGTTTTACTGGTACGCAAGGTGCTACTGGTAGTCAAGGTACAACTGGATCTCAAGGTGCTACAGGTACTCAAGGATTAACAGGTTCTCAAGGATCTACTGGAGTAGGTACACAGGGTTCTACTGGTAGTCAAGGTACGCAAGGTACAACTGGAATAGGTTTACAAGGTGCTACAGGTTCTCAAGGTTCTACAGGTTCTACAGGTGTACAAGGAATACAAGGTACTCAAGGAATTACTGGATCACAGGGTGCTACAGGAAATCAAGGTACAACTGGATCAACAGGTACACAGGGTACTCAAGGAATACAAGGTTTAAAAGGTACTACTGGAAATACAGGTACACAAGGAACTACTGGTTCTCAAGGAGCTACAGGATCACAGGGTGCTACAGGATCACAAGGAACTACTGGTACTACTGGAAATACTGGATCACAGGGTGCTACTGGATCTCAAGGAACTACTGGTACAACTGGTTCACAGGGAACTACTGGTTCTACAGGTGCTACAGGAAGTCAAGGTACAACTGGTTCTCAAGGTACAACAGGTACAACTGGATCACAGGGTACTCAAGGAATACAAGGAATAAAAGGTACTACTGGTAATACAGGGTCACAAGGTACTACAGGTACAAGTGGTACACAGGGTGCTATTGGTAGTCAAGGTACGCAAGGTATAGCAGGAATAGGTTTTCAAGGTGCTACAGGTAGTCAAGGTACAACTGGTTCTACTGGTGCTACTGGTTCTCAAGGAATACAAGGAATAAAAGGTACTACTGGAAATACAGGTACACAAGGAACTACTGGATCTCAAGGATCAAATGGTTCACAGGGTGCTACAGGATCACAAGGAACTACTGGTACTACTGGAAATACTGGATCTCAAGGTACGCAAGGTTTACAAGGTGAAACAGGAACTCAAGGAGCTACAGGTATTCAAGGATCTGTAGGGGTACAAGGTATTCAAGGTATCATAGGAAATACAGGAGGTACTGGTACACAGGGTGCTACTGGATCACAAGGATCTACTGGTACTACTGGATCTACAGGTTCACAGGGTGCTACAGGTACGCAAGGAACGCAAGGTTTAAAGGGTAATACTGGTAATACTGGATCGCAGGGTGCTACTGGATCTCAAGGATCTACTGGTGCTACTGGTTCAACTGGTTCACAAGGAACTCAAGGTACAACTGGTTCTCAAGGTGCTACTGGCTCTCAAGGATCAACTGGTACTACAGGTTCTCAAGGTACTCAAGGTATACAAGGTAATACAGGTTCTACAGGATCAACAGGATCACAGGGTGCTACTGGATCTCAAGGAACTACTGGTACTACTGGATCACAGGGTACTCAAGGTTCTACTGGTGGTACTGGATCACAGGGTGCTACTGGATCTCAAGGAACTACAGGTGCTACTGGTGCTACTGGTTCTCAAGGAATACAAGGAATAAAAGGTACTACTGGAAATACAGGTACACAAGGAACTACTGGATCTCAAGGATCAACTGGTACACAAGGTGCTACTGGATCACAGGGTACAACTGGTACAACTGGAAATACTGGATCACAGGGTGCTACAGGTTCTCAAGGTACAACTGGTTCAACAGGATCTCAAGGAACGCAGGGAACTAAAGGAACTACAGGTAATACAGGTTCTCAAGGTACGCAAGGTTTGCAAGGGTTAACTGGAGGTACTGGATCAACTGGTTCTCAAGGAGCTACTGGTAGTCAAGGTACAACAGGTACAACTGGTAGTCAAGGTACAACAGGTACGACTGGTAGTCAAGGTACAACAGGTTCTCAAGGTGCTACTGGATCGACTGGATCGACAGGATCACAGGGTGCTACTGGTTCTCAAGGTACAACTGGTACAACAGGTGCTACTGGTTCTCAAGGTATTCAAGGAATACAAGGAGTAAAAGGTAATACTGGAAATACTGGTTCACAAGGTGCTACTGGTGCTACTGGTTCTACTGGATCGCAAGGTACGCAAGGTTTACAGGGAGCTGTAGGTACAACAGGATCGACAGGATCACAGGGTGCTACTGGATCACAAGGAGCTACTGGTTCTACTGGAGGTACTGGTTCACAAGGTACACAAGGAATACAAGGTCTAAAAGGTAATACAGGTAATACTGGTTCACAAGGTGCTACTGGATCTACTGGTTCACAAGGTACGCAAGGAACTATTGGATTAACAGGTGCTACAGGATCTCAAGGTTCTACTGGATCTACTGGTTCAACTGGTAGTCAAGGTACAACTGGATCACAGGGAGCTACTGGGTCTACAGGTTCAACTGGTTCGCAGGGTACACAGGGTACAACTGGATCAACTGGGGGTACTGGATCACAGGGTGCTACAGGATCTCAAGGTACTACTGGTACAACTGGATCTCAAGGAGCTACTGGATCTACTGGTTCAACTGGTAGTCAAGGTACACAAGGTACAACAGGATCAACAGGGGGTACTGGTTCACAAGGTTCTACAGGATCTCAAGGAATAACTGGTTCAACTGGAGCTACAGGATCACAGGGAGCTACAGGTTCTACTGGATCTACAGGTTCACAGGGTACACAAGGAGTACAAGGAATACAAGGAGTAAAAGGAAACACAGGTAATACTGGTTCACAAGGAGCTACAGGATCACAAGGAACTACTGGATCAACTGGATCACAGGGTGCTACTGGATCTACAGGTTCAACTGGTTCGCAAGGTACACAGGGTACAACTGGATCAACAGGGGGTACTGGATCACAGGGTGCTACAGGATCTCAAGGTTCAACTGGATCACAGGGTGCTACTGGATCACAAGGAACTACTGGATCAACAGGGGGTACTGGTTCACAAGGTGCTACTGGATCTCAAGGCACAACTGGAGCTACTGGATCAACTGGTAGTCAAGGTTCAACAGGATCTCAAGGAACTACTGGTTCAACAGGTTCTCAAGGAATACAAGGTTTAAAGGGTAATACTGGAAATACAGGATCACAGGGTGCTACTGGTTCAACTGGTTCACAGGGAACTCAAGGTACAACTGGATCAACAGGGGGTACTGGATCACAAGGTGCTACTGGATCTCAAGGTACAACTGGATCTACTGGAGGTACTGGTTCACAGGGTGCTACAGGATCACAGGGTACAACTGGATCTACTGGAGGTACTGGATCACAAGGTGCTACTGGATCTCAAGGTACAACTGGATCTACTGGAGGTACTGGATCACAAGGTGCTACTGGATCTCAAGGTACAACTGGATCAACAGGGGGTACTGGTTCACAGGGTGCTACAGGATCACAGGGTACAACTGGATCTACTGGAGGTACTGGTTCA
>Ga0208645_1002856_pt1 | contig 13304 bp, 12 predicted proteins | sample VirMetDEL_Sep_01_FD_184519 | JGI IMG/M metagenome (GOLD analysis project Ga0208645, IMG submission 184519) | Aqueous microbial communities from the Delaware River and Bay under freshwater to marine salinity gradient to study organic matter... | ecosystem: Environmental > Aquatic > Marine >...
TTCATATTATCAATTAGCTTCTCATCCAGCTTGCGTTTGATTTTATCTTTGCCCCGCGCAATACCTGCCGAATAAATTCCAAGCAAACCGAGTACGAATGAAACGGCAATCAATCCATATATTTGTATCTTGTTTATTCCAAACATTTAAGCCTTTCTGCCTCCAAGAATTTCGACGCATTTAATAAATACTCTCCCTTCCGCAGGGCGAGTTGCTTCCAATCTTGCGAGTAGATCCATGCGCCCCGCTTCGCAGATTTCCTCGTTTTGATAAATTACTTGGTTGCTCGCTATTTGGTGTGCGTCAGGCAAAAGGAAGAGAACAACCAAGACCCACATCAGTGCCAGCCCTCAGCCCATGCCTTTAATCGCTCTCGCATAATGACAAGAGCAAACAGTATTGTAATGCCAGCAAAGCCAAGAATGATATACTGGCTTGTCTGATCGACTTTTGCCAGCGCCGTGATCGTCGTGCCAGCAGATGCGGCAATTGTTGCAGCCGATGCTTTCACGGTCTTGGACTGTACGGGCTTCTCACGCTCTGGCTTTTTAACTGTCGCCTCTGACAGTGACATGCCGGAGATCCACTTCTGCACTCTAAAGCCGGGGCAGGATTTGGAACTAAATCTATTGTGTCCGAACACCTGATCCTTCTTGATGTTAAACTGACCCTGCAATTTGCGGATCAAGTCATAAGTCGCCGCAAGCTGCACGGGCGTAAAGTGATCTGAAGGCAAGTCGTCACTGTCAGAGCCAAAGCCGCCCCACATTGCAATGCCAATTGTATCCGCGTTGTGGCCCTTGCAGTGTGCGCCTTGCTGATCTAGCGGACGCCCTTCTGTGATTGTGCCGTCACGGTCTACAAGAAAATGATAGCCAATGGATCGGAACCCTCTGTCCAAATGCCACCGCTCGCATTCTTTCATTTTCTCTTCGGCAGATTTGTCAGCCCACCATTCGGGCCGCGTGGCTGTGCAGTGCAGAATAATTCTTTTAATATCGCGCATTCAAATCTCCATATCCACAATTGATCCCTGTGGTTTAAGGCCAGTGTTTGCTGCTCCAAACTTATCATAACTGAGCATTAAATCAAGCTGTTGCCGTTCTAGCGCCTTAGCGAGCTTGTGAGCGCGGTTATGTTCTACCTGCACCCTTTGCTGTGCTTGATGGTTTTCAATACTCTCACGCGCTCTCTGAAGGTCTATGGCGAACGGGAGACTGCCTACTGGATCAAGCATAGGTTAACCATACAAAGCCAACTGTAATGCTTACCAACATAATAAAGAGCAAAATACCAGCAATCCATTCGATACATTTTTCTTTAAATTCAATCCGCTTATACTCGGCCTCTTTTTGTTTCTGACGAATGTCGTTTTCTATTCGGATCAATTCCTGCCACACAGATGGACCAAGTGCGCCGGAGATCCACGTCCGTAATTCGTCCCTCATTGCATCGCGTTGGCGCTTTTGTATCAGAAGTTCCAAGGCTTGCGCTTCTACGTTGCCCATCTTCTGATACCATTTAGGATTTTCAATGCGCTTGGCTGCAAAGTCAAAATCACTGATTGCTTTAGACCAGCGCCCAATGTCACCAGCCATGCCCTCTAAATCACGACCGATTTGACAACCTTTGCGGATGGCTTGAAATGCGCTAGTCGCCACCAAGAGTGCGCTGGCAGGGTCTATCATGTATCGTAAATCCTCATGGGGCAGACATAGCTGGGGGGAACTACATAGCTCTTATCATACCACAAATATGAGGGTCTGTCATACCCACAGTCGTACACACAAACTTGATACAATCCCAATTCAAAACTCTGGCCCCAGAATGTGGCAACCAGAGCGCACAGCATCATCCCATCATATTCATGCGCAATAGCAGCGCGATAATAAATGCAGATGCGCCAATCACAATGGCCTCAAGACGTTTTACACGATTGAATAAATCTTTGAATTGAATATTCATTTGGGTTTTGATAGCCACAATTTCTTTCTCCAATCCATCAATACGATCGTGCGCGGATGCTACTGTTCTCTTATCCATCTTCTTACCTATGGTTTCGTGGGCCACGTTACAGAAAAAGGAAACCCGGCTTGTGCAGGTATGTCACGCAGCGCGTCTCTGTATTGAGTTTGTGCCGTTGTCATTGTTCTGTCTGAGACGGCCCACCAATCTGTTTCTTGAAGCAAAGTATTTCGCTTCATTCTAATATGCTCTTCAGCCTCGGCTTGTGTTTTGTTTACGACCGTAAAACCAATAGTCCAAACACCATCAATAAGCGTGGGCGCATCATCAGATTGTAAATACTGCGTGTCAGTATTGTGGTCTGGCTTGGCAGCGTTCTGAACTCTAAACACATTATACGATGCCAGCATGTCATCTAAGACATACTTTGGGAAAGATGTGTTTGGATGATCACGGCGCAAATGGCCAAGCGTGTATGGGAATTGCTCAACCTCGCCGTTTGTAACTTTAACAAACATAGTTTCTCCTTACGTTATATCTACTTCCCAAATGCGGTCATTCAACGCGCGACCAAAATACAGCTTTGATCCATCACTGTTAAACTGCAATGCAGTTGGCCCAACAAGATCTGCATCATCATAGTCAATACTGTCATATGCTGCCGTAGAAAGATCCCACTGTGTACTCATACTGTATTGCCTGATGTCATCTGTTGCGTTGCCATGCACCCAGAAACGATCACCTGTCGGCTCAAACCACATTGATGCGGGATTTGTTTGAGAACCAGCAGTAGCCAAATCAAATTCCACGCTGTCATAGCTTGCAGTGCTAATATCCCAAGCAGTGCTGAGAGTGTGTTGAAACACTTTGTCCGTAGCGCTACCCATTGTGTAAAGTTTTAGGCCATCAGCGCGAATAAAAAAATCATCCGCTGAACTTGTTTGCAATGAACTGTAGCTTTTACTGTCTGATGTAGCAGTGCTAATATCCCATGCAGTGCTTAACGAATACTGCCTAATAATATCTGTTGCAGCATCTTCTAGTGTGTAGGCTTTTGTCCCATCACTTTTAAAGAATATACTTTTAACAGTTTCAGTAAATGTTTTCTCATTATCAACGGTCGAACTAACGCTCGTTATATCCCACGCAGTTGATGCGGTGTGCCTATGAACGTCATTGCTGTCTGCTATTAGGAAAAACTTTGTTCCATCATAGCTCCACCGAAAATATCCTGTGTTTGTTCCGTGTGGAGAGGCAAGATAGGTTGTGTTTTTTGTTCCTGTGGCAATGTTGTATCCAATATCAAGGCTCCACTTTGCCTTTAGATAAGCCTCGACTTCTAGTATTTCAGCCGATGTCAGGCGCTTATTATAACAAATAATTTCAGCTATATTCCCTCGGTATGGCGCGTGAATGCCTATCGCGTTTGCCCTTCTTCCAATGTAAGTTCCAGCACCACTTCCACCAGTATAATTATAAACTGTGTCTGGGGCATACTTAACTAAATTTACTTTATAAAAGTTTAAATTATCTACAGTCAAAAGAGTTTCTTTGTTTGTTGGAAATCCAGTGTATCCAGCCGTAGAAAACTGTGTGTATAGCGATGTTTGATGTGTTCCATAAACAGTGCCGCCAATATCGTAATGAATATATTTATTGTCTGAATTATCAAAACCAAACAAAACCTGACTGTTAATCACACTTGTCTCAACAACAAAAAATGCAGTAATTAAATCTTTACTTGTACTATTATACAGCCATTCACCCGCATTGCTGTCAGCAGTATGGTCAAAGAAAAGAGAACCGCCTGATATTGTACTTGTGTCATAGCTTGGACGGTTTGCAGTCGTGCTTACAGTATGGTCATAACCATTCCCAGATCGATCAGCCCAACACCCAACAGGATCACCATTCGTTGTGACCGCAGTTGTCTTTGCAGCATCTTGGAAAAGATAAGATGTACTTGACGCATCCAACCATATTTGCAAATCAGAAATATCAGATGGAACAAATGAAGTATCACCCGCTGGCGCGGCTACCCCAGAGGCACCCATTTGAATTAAACGCGCTAAACTCATACTGCTGTTGAACCCGCCATACTAGGTTGACCCATTAACCAAGAATAACACTTGTCTAAAAACTCATCGCCCGATGCTGCATTAACATCTGCATAAGGCGCATCCCAACGATGGAACCCGACCTGCATTGTGTCATCATTTATTGATGAGGATGCATAAAGTGCAACATCAATCCGAACAGCAAACTTTGGCTCTGAGCGTTGACGCTCTACACCCGCACTTACAATCCGATAGTAAGCACCAGAGATCGGAATGCCCAATCTGTTTTCTGCATCTGATAAGTCTTTTGAGATAGCCATAATTCAGTCCTTATGCCATTGCGTTGCCAGCTTGGAAGCCGTAGTAAGTTGTTCCACCATCTTGAGTGTAAAATGTAAATACATCTGTTTCACCAGAGGCAGTTGCATCAGGCGCAGTACCGCCAGCCCAATCCACAGACGCGGGCCATGTTTGAGTAATTGCTGCACTTGGTGTAACTTTCAAAGTAAACCCAAACGCTGTGCCTGAAGAGGGTGGATTTGAAAACACATATGTCACATTAGCAGAGGGCGCATGAGAAAACACGTTACCTGTTGAAAGATCTAATGTTCCGCTGCTTTCTGTTCCTACAGTCTCCTGATACGTAGTTGGTTTAATATCACCTGTTATAGTGATGTCGCCTGTGCCAGTGATGTTTGAACTGTTGAGATCTAGGTTGCCGCCGAGTTGCGGCGTGGTATCATTTGAAACCTCTGTGAATGTGATGTCACTGGTTAGAGCAAACGTCCCCGTGCCGCCCGGAATTGTGTGGGTGTTAATTGTTCCGAGGCTTGTGATGTTATTGCTCTGCGCATCCAAGGCACCGCCCAGTTGTGGGGTTGTATCCTCAACAAGATTTGACAAAACAGTTTTAAACGCAAGCTGTCCCGATCCATTTGTGTATAGGACTTGATTGGCGCTTCCATCTGCTTGAGGCCAGTTTAACCCATCAAGAACAATTGACCCTGTTGTGTCGGGAGTAATTGCAATGTTCCCTGCACTTACAGAAACAATTGAATTTCCATTAACATCAAGATTGCCGCCTAACTGCGGAGTTGTGTCGTCTACTACATTAGACAATCCACCGCCGCCACTAACAGTTGCAAAAGTCAGAGTTCCAGAGCCGTCTGTTTGTAGTACCTGATTGGCAGTACCATCAGAAGAAGGTAAGCGATACGCGGCAGAGATCTCAACGGTCTGGCTACTGCTTCCTAAGCTAATACGATTATTTGCAGACGAAACACTGTCGGCTCCAATTGCAATGCTGTTGGTATGAGAGGCAAGGGCTTGATAACCAATCGAAATAGCCTTACTTGCAGTTGCGCCATAGGTAGTAAGCGAGGTTGCATTCCCAACAGCAGTTGAGTAGGTGCCTGTTGCACGGCTTCCGCCAAGCGCCAATGTGTTTTGCGTCCCGTATCCACCCGCATATGCGTAAGGACCAATAGCTGTTTGCAGCAATCCCCCCGGGACTTCTGAGACAGCACCAATTGACATCGATGCTAAGTTGTCAGTCGTTCCATTTTTTACAATGGTCCCCATGATTGCAATGCTTGCACCACAATTATTCCCGACGTTCGCTTGATGCCCAAGTGCAATAGAGTTTTCGCTGCTAGTTGATCCAATCACAGGAAGCGTTGCAGTAACAGCAGGGTCTTCAACCATCAATTGATAAGGCGTTCCAAAGCTGAGGTTGCCAGAACCATCTGACTTTAACGCATCGCCATTATTCCCGTCATTGTCTGGAAGCGTTAAAGTATAATTTGCAGCCGCGCTGTGGTCCGGACCTTTGATTGTAATACCATGGCTGTTCTGTTCGCAGTTTAAAACAAACTGACCAGACCCTCTTGTTGCATTGCCTTTGAATGTGACTTTGCCAGACCCATCAGGATCAAGATCAATTGCACCATTGCTTGTAGAAACAATGTCGTTCCCGTTTACATCCAAGTTGCCGCCAAGTTGCGGAGACGTATCTTCAGATACATTTGCTATTGCATTTGACGCAATTCCAGAAAGCTTTGTTTTTTCAGAATCAGTAAATGCATTCGTATCGCTGTTGTTTTCATAAGCAGTTTTAATTTCTGCATCAGTTTGATTGGCAGTCGCGCCGACCTCAATGCCATCTAGCTTGCTTTTATCTGAGGTACTCATCAAGCCAGCGACAGATGTTGTTGCATCGCTGTAAGTTGTATCAGTGTCAGTGATTGTAATTGTTTTCTCTGATCCAGTGCCAGATGCCACAACACCATTGCCCGTAAAATTAAGAGCAGACGCAACACTTGTAAGGGCAGACCCTTCGTCTTTAACGGTCAAACCAGCTATGTCAGCCGACAAAGTTCCGCTGCTAATTGACAAACCAGATCCGACTTTGATCCCGCCTAAAGTGCCTGCGCTTGCAGTCGGCAGAGAATACCCAGCAATCGTTACCCAGCTTGTTCCATTGTAGTATTTTAAAACATTAAATGTCGTGTCGTAAAACAGATCGCCTTCATCCAAGCTTGTCGTTGGGTCAGTGGATGCAACGCGATAAACATCTGTAAAATTATTTATGTCTGCAATATTGGTTGCAACTGTATTTACGCTTGCAATTGAGTTCGCAACCGTATCCATATTTGTGACGTTTGACGCCGTGCCCAATGTATTCATATCAGCAACAACGTCAGCAGTTCCCAAAGTATTTAAGTCACTAACTGCATCAGCAGTACCGAGAAGCCCGACCTGCGTAGCAACTCCGGCAACAGATGTCACATCAGACGAAATTCCAGCAACCGTTGTTACATTTGCAGAAATGCCAGCAACTGTCGTAACATCTGAGCTTATACTTGCAGTCGTCGTAACATTGCCAGCAATACCCGCAACCGTTTGAATGGCATCAGTCGCGTCTGTTCCATCCTCAATATCAGCCAGCGTAGCAATGTCAGCCGTGATTGCATTAAGAGTGGAAATGTCAGCGATCTCTGGGCCAGCTTCTGGGTTGCCTGTTGTTTCGTTAAATGCAAGCACTCTACCAATCCGTGACTCCTTTACGGGAAGCGTTGCATCGCCAACAATATCAGCCGCACTAAAAACTAAAGCGCGGTCAATTTTTTCATTTAGTCTTTGATCGATAAATGTAAGCTTGTCTAAGCTGTCTTCGATGCTGTTGGCAGGAAATGGATCATTAGGCACAAGATCCAAACCTTGCGTCAAAGGCTGCTCGCGCAAGATTGTCAAGGTTTCGCCAGACGCTGGGGCTGTTACCATCGTTACATTGCCGCCGCCTGCATCACCAACGCCGCTAACGCTGTACTGCGTTGAGATTGTCTGCGTTGTTTCTGTGCCAGTTGAGCTTCGCAAGATAACTGTCAGATCATCCTCGTCAAAGATTTTAAACGAGTACGCAAAAACGGTAGTGCTGCCGTCACCGTTAAAACTAACTTTGTTTGTGCTACTGCTTACTGTCATTATCTTTCCTTCTGCGCTTGCAGGTCAAAATAAGCTTGCCGCATATTCGCATATTCTGGCAGTTCAATCAACGTCTTGAAGCCTTCATCTATGAACTGTTTATTTATGCTTCTCAAAAGCGTAACTTTTTCTTTGTCTGTTAGTCCAAGATACAACGGCTCAGATGTTACAATCTCCAATGTTTCTCTAAACGTCAGATCGCCATAACCACTACGCCGCACAGTCATTTCGTTTTTGGCAATGTTTACCAAATCCGACTGCATCCCATAACTTAACTTGATGCCTTGGTATTCACGCGGATTGGTCAGAGGCCAAGCATTTGTCATGCGCTGTAAGCGGATCAACTCTTTTTCGTAATCTTTTAATTCTTCGCCTCTCTTTAAACGCATCCCTGATATGTTGCTAAACAACGCAGCGCCGGGACGATTGGCAAAGCTAAATTCGTCTGCACCGCGTGGCTCGCCTAGCGTGTCGTAAACGATTGCGTTGTAGTCTCGCTCGTCGCGGAAGAAACTGTCTTTGGCTTGCAATGCACTCATCTCGCCAAACAACTCAACGATCTTGCGACCATCATCTGTTTTAGGCAGACCAATTAGCGCATAATTAGGCGAACCATCAATCAACGCGTAACGATAGCGCTGTGTGCCATCCTCGTCTGTAATAACTTCCAAAACATCTTGCTCTGTAAAATATTGAACATCTTCACGCGGACGCACACCAGTCGGGTCCATTAACCGCTGGATCATGCGCTGCATAGAACTTAGCGGGTTTGGCAACCCGACAGGCGTTGAGCTTTCTGCATAACTACGCAAAAGCTTTGCACCATCGTATCCATCCATAAATGCCACAAGATCAGCAATACCTTGCAGCATTGGCAGTTCTTTGTAGTATTCTGCTGTCGCAATCATTGCCGCGCTTGCATAATTTTGTTGTAAGGCCGGATCGTCAGTCATATTTGCACGTTGTACTGTGTCGGCTGTAATCGCAATTAAACCACCAACAGGCTCAAAACCTGCATAACTGACATACATCAACGGACCATTAGGTGCGCCAAATGCATCATACAGCGGCATGTCTTCTGGAAAACCTTCGCCTTTTAGCACAAAGCTGTATGGCTGCCAACCCGGCGGCAACGCCTCACGCTGCTTTTGATCGCTTGGCATACCGCCAGTAATACGACCATCCATTGCGTACTGGCTAACCTTGTACATTGTTGCGCCGCCGAGCGTTAAACGACCTAGTGCCAACTGCTGCGCTCGTGGTCCATTCTTGCCCAGCGCGTCAATAGCTGTCTTGCTGAATGGTGTGTATTCCATTGTGCGCAACAATGCGTTGGTTGGTGCTGTTGCAAACGGCAATAAAAACCGACCAAACAGTGTGCGCTGTAACATACCTGTCACCTGACCAAACTTGCCAAGATCAGACTGCAATGTGTCGTATCGAGCTTTTAAATTTAAATCATCAGATATTGCGCGTGGGTCAAGCAACAACATGCCCGCCTCGTCTATCGCTTCCTGATCTGTCATGCCTTTACGCTTTGAGTGCTGATAGCGTTTGTTGACGGCAGTGTAAAACTCGCCGCGCTGTGAAATAGTTTTAGTGAACTCGTCAGCAGCCAACAACAACCGAAATGGTATACGCATGCGCTTACCCAGTTCGTCTAGTGACTTGCCAAAGAAACTTTCGCTCTGGCCTGTCACTGCCGCATATTGATCAACATCCAACTTACTTGCGCCTGCTGGCGCTTCTGTGCGCCAAGCAATTGATGCAGCTTTCATCGCATCACCAAACGCGTCATTCCATCCTTTGACGCGGAGCAGCGCATCTTCCATATAAACTTGATCCTCAGATATTGGAAACTGACGACCAAGCGCGGTACGCGCACCACGCACAACAGACCCGTACATGCCTGCCATAACTTCTGCTGGCAACTGATACAGCATAAAGGCTGCCGTGCCGATTAGGTTTTTTGACTGCGTGGCAGGTGATGACAGTAAGCCTGCAAGATATGCCTCATGCACCATCTGCTTTGTCTTTGAGTACCAACCGCCTTGTGCGAACTCATTGATACCTTTTAGGCCGTTTTCTTTGCCAGCTTTTAGTAGTCGGTCTGCCATTGCGTCTGTTACGCCGTCTGATCCGCTTTCGTCTAATAGGCGCTGGGCTTCTTCTGCAAATCGCGTTGCATCCAATTCGCCGCTCACTTGGATTTGGAATGATTGCAATGCACGGGCTGCCTCTGTCTGCGCACCCTTTAGCTGCAATTGAATGCCGCTGTGGATCGCAAGTTGTCTGCGGAACTTTAGCCGATCCGCTGCTGTGCCTTGGCCTGTCTTAATCAACCGCGCTAATTCTTCCAACTTACTTGCACTCTTTACAAGTAGTTCACGCGCACCGACAAACTCGGCTGCTGTTAGCGGACGATCTCCGACCTTGCGGCTAAGTAGGTTGCGCGAGAAACCTATTTCATCAGCAACCAACCCGGCTGCTTGCGATATTGTCAACTCATTAGAAATCTTGCCACGCGTCCGTGCAACGGTTTCGTCAGCGTATGTTTCCCCAATTGCTGTGATGACTGCCTTAACGTCATCAGTTGTATTCATATAATCAAAATTAAAATCGCCGCCGTCTTGCAAAGATTTAATGTTAGCCTCTTTAGTGTTGAGCATTGTCAACACTTCGTCTGCAACTTCCTCACTGGCAACGCCTGTCTCTGGCTTGAACCCACGCGCCTCGGCTGTTAGCGCCTTTTGCGCTTCTGCGTTTACGTCAACTGCTAAACGCTCGGCTTCTGCTGCTTGATCTTCTAATGCTGTGGCTGCATCTGTAAGCACATCTGTCGGCGCTTCTTCACCAATTGCAGGCGCTTTAAATCCGCGTTCTTCAAATTTCTGCACACCTTCCGGGCTAAGTATCTGAGGGGCCAACTCGCGCTTTGTCGCTTGCTCAGAAAACAATTCTGGCGCTTGCATTAATCCACGCTCTTGCGGCGTAGGTACACGAGGTGCTGTGCCAACAACGCCCGTTGTGGGTTTTGGTGTGCTTGTGCCGCTTGGCAATTTATTCAACAGCTTTAGCAAATCGCCAAGCCCAGCAACTTGAAAGCCTTCTTGCTCCGGCCCCTTTGCAAACTCAGTAGGTGCGCCAGCCGCTGCGATGCGCTGACGCTGCTCTTGCTCTTCTGCTAACTGGGTTGGATCAATTGCCATGCTTACATCACTTTAATTGGAATTGCTCTGGTAAACCTGCCTCTTCTTCCGCGCCCAATTCTGGGGCATCTCCTAAAAAGGCGAGTTCAATATATTGCTCTCGTGTCATTGGCAAATTAAAACGCTTCATAAGTGCCAACACACCATCCTCATTCCCAGCTTGGGGGGTTAATTCCACCTGCTCGCTCATCTACCAATCTCCTTGTTTCGTCTAAATCTATTTCACCATTTTTGTATCGTTGCCAAATTGCATCAACATCTGCAACATTCTTTGCGCTTTGTTTAAACTTATCGGTAAATAAACCGCGCACAGCTTCCCATGTTATTGATTGCATTTGTCTTGGCAGAATACCACGTTCTGCCGCTGCTCGTCTATATGCCTCTGCATAAAGAGCATAATTGCCAGACACGCCAGACTTAGTCGATCCCTTCGTTGTGCCGCGACCTTTTACGCTCATGTTTTTAAAGTTGTGGTCAACCTCTAATGAGTTGCCAGACAATGGTCTAAGCAGGCCAGCAGCCACAGCGTGGGTGTCAATTGTTACGTCACCAAACGGAGAGTTTGGATCATAAATGTTATTGTAGAAATTGCGCACTTTATGGCGCTCACCCATTAAAAGAGAAATTGTATTTACATCACCCATAGCATCAATTGATGCAACGGCTTTGCCAATTTCATTTAATGATCCCCAAGCTGCTTTGCTTGGCGATCCGTCTGCATTTGTTGCAATATCTAAGAAATCACCTTCTGGACCAACAATCCGGTAATCTGGTTTGTTATAGGTTTGATCATAAAGACGAACAAACAATGCACGTAATGTTGCTTGCACTGCTGGATCTTCATCTACAATCTCAGTATATGACTTGCCTTTAATGGCTTCCAGCATTGGCTCATACTTAGGCTTGTTAAGCGATGGCAACGCTCTAAATGTTTGCTCCATCTCGTTAGCAAAAACAAAATCTTTTTGCTTAATTGCCACATCAAGAACGCGCTGCCCAAGGCTGACATTTTGATACCAATCTTTTTGCGGCGACAACGCCGCTAGTGCGCCAGCAATAGATGTATCAGGAACGCCATATTCTTCTGACCAGCGATCCGTAATCGCTCTTGCACCATCATACCATTTCTGACTGCGCACTCTTGTATCTGCTGGCACTTTATCATGTAAGTAAAGCAGGTTGTCTTTTACATGCTCAATAAACCGCTCGGCAGTATCGTCAACGCTTTCGCCCTCAACAGTCTGCATGTTTGGATAATCTTTAGTAATATCAACATTAAATTGATATAAAGCTGGATCTGCTTTCATTTCTTCCAATCCGACAATAAGCTCGCCAGTCATTGGATCTTCTGTTGCTGCCTTGGCTGTAGGCAAACGAGTAGATATGCGCCCCGGCAAACCATCTTCCAGTTTAGGCGCAACCAACCTACCAGCCGCCGCCAACCCACGATCAATTTCACCTGCACCAAACATGCTTGTTGTTGGCATTGGTCCGGGTTGGTTTAATCGATCAATAACGGTTTGTAATAAACCTTGTTTTCCGGCTTCAACGGCTTGATCAATTTCTTCTGCTGGCATATCGCCATCCTTAATGCCGCGATATGTTTTGCCAATTGCGCGTATGGCTGGTTCAGCTAAAGCACCAAATACGCCACCTTCAAATGCAGTTTTAAAGCGCCCTACATAATCAGGATCATTTGGATCTGTTACCAAAAAGCTTGGCACTAAACTTTCATCTACGCCCATTTCAAGCAATAGATCCGTAATTCTACCCTCATCGCCACGAAATGCTAAAAAATCTGCGCTTGCGCCTTGCGTAATTCCACCCGTAATACCTTTACCAATACGAAACAGTTTTCCCAACCCAGCAAACGCGCCGACAAATTGAGAAATGCCGCCAGCCAATTGCGCAGCTATGCCAGCATTTTCGCTGGTTTCAACTATTTTCTCAAAATCAAATGCGTATGGAAGATTGCCAGCCGCCATATCTGCATCTAGCTGTTCTTTTTCTTCGCGTGATAATATTTTTAAATCAGGATCAAATTCACCTGTAACAGGATTAACAATTTGAATAACTAAAGGATCATAAATACCAAAGTTTTCTTTTAAAAATTGGGCTGGTCTGACTATTCCGCCACGCGCAAGTCCTTTAACAGTTTCGCTTATAACATTGCCAGAGCTAGAAGTTTTTGAGGGGACAACGCCTGCTAATCTCATAGGACTTTTAGGAACATCAGCCGCACCTTGTGTCGGCCCCAAATCTGCCATGCTGGGCATGGTTGGTTGCATTGGCGCTTCTGCCATGACTTGTGGGCTTTCCTCAGACACTTTGACATATCCACCGCTAGACATTGGCAGCAGCACATCATTCATGCCTGTCTCTGGATTAAAAACGCTTTTTTTGTTTTTCTCTATGGCAGGATTGATGCCAGCATCAATCATATCACTGGCTTCGTAATACTTAGAGATTTCAAAATCTGTGTCGTCAGAAAGTAAATCTGTCATTAGAAGCCCAGTCCTTGGTTGCCAAAGCGTGATTTAATAATACGCTTTTGAGTTATATATGCGCTTTGTTTCAAGCTTTGGGCTTG
>Ga0208645_1002857_pt1 | contig 13301 bp, 29 predicted proteins | sample VirMetDEL_Sep_01_FD_184519 | JGI IMG/M metagenome (GOLD analysis project Ga0208645, IMG submission 184519) | Aqueous microbial communities from the Delaware River and Bay under freshwater to marine salinity gradient to study organic matter... | ecosystem: Environmental > Aquatic > Marine >...
GGTGGGAAGGGCTAATAATCAAAGACCTGGAAGCTCCTTATGGAAAAGGGTGGGCTAAATACAAAAAGGTTTATGATGTTTCTGCATTTATTACAGCATTTAAATACGGTAATGGCAAGAATAAAGACCTAGTATGCTCACTAGAGCTATCTGTGTATCACAATAGAAGGCTTAAAAGGATTGGATTTGTTAATGTAGCTAACCATAAGCTAAGGCATGAAATAACAGCTAATAAGAAACGCTACAAAAAACAAATAGTCGATTTATTTGCTATGGAAATGACAAAAAACGGCATTTTGAGACAACCCTCACTACACCGTTTTAGAAATGACGTAAATGTGAAATCAATCACATTAGATAAGCTAAAAAGAGACATTGAAACGAACCTTAGGCACAATAGAGAGAAATCTAACGACTACCGACCTTAAATTTAACCTTCTTATTAAGCCTCCTAGCTGCAGCCCTGATTATTCTCTTACCTAGATCAGTCATTAACAACAATGAATACTCCTTTGTAGCAGCTTCAAAATTACTTGGCTTATTTACAATCATATTCACTAAATTTACTTGCATTGATTCTGCTTTTGCTTTTTTCTTGAAAAACCCCTCTTTTTTTGTTCTTACTGGCACCAAGTTACCTTGAAAATTAGCTACTGTTACCCCTTGATAGCTTCTGAAACCTTTACCAACATCAACAGCTTCAACTACGCGCCTTTTGCCAAATGTGCCGTTCTTTCTTCTAACTTGTCGCTGTTTATTCGGAAAAGCTAAAAAACTAAATTGAGGATTTCTAACAAGAATACTATCAGTCGCACCATTAGGGGTTTCTTCTGGTGCTTTATTGAATTGAAACTTATCAGCAAACTTTTGCGCACCTCTTTGAAACTTGAAATTGTTTTTAGCAAAATCAAACAAACCAATAATGAAATTTTTTCTATATTTGGTTAATACAGCCCTTGATGCCCTTGCTACTTGTTTTTTAGTAACAAAATTTAGAGCTTTTCTCATTTCTTCATTAAAATTAGCCATAATTACCCCTACACAAAAAACTCACCAATATTGTCTTTGATATAATCCCAATCATCCTGACTTAAAGCACACTTAGCCCTGTTCTCAATCCACGTAACTACTTGCATATTCTCAATACAAATATCGTCACCACCTTTCGATATTGGATGAATATGATCTATAGATAATTGCCTTAATTTGTTCTTACCAGAGTTAATCCATAACTCATGAAGCCTGTTAAACTGTGGGCAAGTATAAAATTTCTCTAAATAAGCCAAATACTGATCTTTAGTGAAGTTATACCTATCATCTCTATTTTTAACTAAGCTATTTAGCACTACTAACTTATCATAATCATAATCAACCAGCTCTATATATGAAATGTCCCACCTAAGCCTAACAGCCAATTGAAAATACTTAAATTCCTTAGCTGTTAAAATAGGCTGGTTATTTCTCACCAGTATTCTCTTAATAGTCCTATGAGTGGTGCCAAATCTCCTAGCTAATTCCCTAAAAGACGTAACACCAGGAATATAGGCCGCTATTATAGCCGCTTCTGGTAGCTGTTTTTGTGCTTTAGACATGCCTCTATTTTATCACACCAGTAACTAAGTGTAATAATTAGGATATTAGGAAAAGCTCAATTCTGCTCGAACCTTACCGATAAAGAGTTATAACAAGGGAGGATTTAGACATGAAAGAATTAGAAAAGCATATCACAGAATATTTAGATGATAACCTAATGGAAGGTTATGGCCAAATTTTAGAAATTTTAGAAAAAGCACTAGAAAAAGATGAAAAGGATATTAGGCATGATTTGGAGCATGAAATGGCTGATTCTGTTAGTGAAGCGCGAACTGCTCTAATGTTGGTTAAATTAAGAATAAACAATCTTTTGTTATAACAAGGGAGGAAACACCATGAAAAGCACTAATGATAAATTTGAAGACCTAATAAAAAGCTTACAAGATGATATTAACGAAGTTGATCTAAGAAAAGATGAAGAAAGCTATTATAAAAGCACTACATTAAGGGCAATTCTTGCTTGTGTTATGGAAATGCAAAAAATCTACAATGAAGACACTTATGGCATATCCTAAAAAACTATCTGAATCAGATATTAAGGAAATTTTGGACTATAAGAAGAAAGGTATGAGCAATGTAGCAATTGCTCGGATCTTTCTTGTAAGTGAGACAGCTATTAGGAAGGTGTTACTTAAATTTCCCATAAAACCTCAAAAGACTTAATACCTTTAAAACAACATGAATAGGCGCACCAACTGGAATAAACCTAACAGCCAATTTCAAAGACCAGTATAGAAGCGAGCACCATAACTGCATCGCTTTTTTACGTTCCTCACGCTCTTTAGCACTCAAAGCCTTTTGTTCAGCTTCGATCTTGAGCCTTTCAGCTTTTAACGCCGCGCCTTCTTTCTTTATATCGGATATTAAATCATCCCAAGCGTAACCATCCTTAGTGCGGTAATCATAAATCTTTTCTTTTATGCGTTTTTTTGATTCTTTGGCTTTTGCTCGGTATTTTTTAACACCTTTTAAAGCTTCGTTTAGTCTGTTTGACATTTTGGCCTCACACTAAATATTTTTAAGTAGGTCATTTATCCTGTTTTCCCAACCTCTTAAAAAAGGCTCTCTAAATGAGATTCTTCTGTAGTGATCTAGTCTTAATCGGATAAAGTCTAACACCAATATTTTAGCATTAACTCTCTTGCAAGTTCCACGAGTGATATTTCCAACAATGCCATCTACAGCAATAGGATAAAAATTAAACGCATCAGCTTGTAAGTTGATAGCTTTTTGGAGTGTTTTGGAAGCTCTATTACCACCTTGATTTACGCAACAATCGAAATAAGCCAATTGAATAAACTCGGGTAGTAAATTTATACCGTGCCTAATGAAATAATCTTTTTCATAAATCACTAGAGCTTCATTTTTAGTTAAGTCTTTAATATTCAAATGAGGATAAAAAGTTTTAGCGATCCCGTATTTTGTCTCACCACCTGGATCATCAGGATGATTGACATAACCAGGATCACCTTCCCATTTGAAAATAAAATTCATGTATTCTTCGAATTTACTGTTCATTATTTACCTCTAAAAAGGAATATCATCAAAAGCACCGCTACCAGAAGCCGCACCATTATCAGCAGGCTTACTAGCAAACTCTTGATTGGTTTGAGTGTTTCCACCATTACCATTAGGAATGAATTTCATCTCTCGAACAATAACCTCGGTTTTAAAATGCTTAACACCGTCTTTCTCATAGTCGCTTGTTTGCAGTTTCCCAACAAAACAAACTAACCTACCTTTAGGCACATACTGTGCTACCAATTCAGCGGTTTTATTCCATAAGACGCATCTTACAAATTCGGTGTGATCAACCATATTGCCAGATTTGTCTTTCTTTTTCTCGTTAATTGCTACCGATACATTACCAACACAACCACCACCATCAAACTGGTGTAATTGTATGTCATTGCATGTACGGCCTATTATTGTTACTTGGTTTAACATAATTATTTATCCTTTTTCTTAACAGCTTTCTTCTTAGCTGGTTTTTTACTAACTTTCTTTTTAACCTTCTCAACCACTTGAGCAATCCCACCAGTATTCACATTTTCTGGCGCGTCAACCAACTTAGGATCCTCACCTTCAAAGATCGCTTTTACTTTTGTTGATGGTGCTACATGCTCAATTACCGGCGCACTACCTACTTCATTCATGTACTTAGCTAATGCCTTAAAGCTGTTAAATTCTCTTGCATGGTATTTTTTCTTACTCATTTCATCTTACCTTTATAATGTTTTTTAATATGATACCTTACCTTACTGTAATCCATTCCCAAAGCCTTAGCAGTTTTACCAACACATTTGGTTTTTCTAAACTCTTTGAAAATCTCTTTCCTTAAAGGCTCGAATTTTCTCTCTTTGGCTTTAAGACCGTTTTCCCCTAAAGCATCAGAAATAGTTTGATTGCACACACCAAGCTTGTCTCTGATTTCAGCATAGGTTTTCTCTTTACCCGCCATCTGAATTATTTTTTTAGTTTTTGGATGCATTTACATACCACTAAACAAATGCTATTTGTGCTTTTGAGGAAAGTTACAAGAATTTCTAACACAAAGCAAGCACAAAAAAAGCCAAGGGATTAACCTCGGCAGTTTTACTAATGACTGATAACACTATATCAAGCACAAAACAGCAGTTAACAATTTTGTCATTAGATGAGAATACCTATACCAATTAGATGCGCATAAAACAAGAAAATTAAGATGAGCACCAACATAAACTTGGCAAATCTAAATTTTTTACACGATAAGCTTATTAAAAGCACATCCATTAGTCCCACCAATATCCAAATTGCTTTGGTGTTGAAAAAATCAATCATCAATCAACCTCTCTATGTCATGCCTCTCTAACCCATACTTAGAAACCAAGTACCGAATAGATTCAGGCCTTTTCTTTAACTCTAGTGCAAACCTATCGCGCACCAACTTATTATCAAACTGCATATTGCAAGAATTTCTAACATCACACACACCAACACCAGTCTTTTTAGCTATTTCAGGGCAGGTTAAACCATCATTAAACAGGCTTTTTATTTCAGTGTGAAAAACCACCCTTTGCTCATTAATGTCAAAACCAGATTCAAAAAGATAGCTGTTAACAGTTTCTCTTTTTCTTTTAAGGATAGTCGCTATTTTTTTGCGATCATAGCCGTATAAAAACAGCCTGGTTGCTCTTTGCATGTAGGTTTTTCTATGGCTTATCATCTAAACAATCCCCTAACAAAACTCCAAACCAACACAAAAGGAAATGAAATTATAAGCCAAATAGCTTCTTTTAAGTTTTTAGGTGGTCTCACTTCCCATACTCCTTTAGCTTCTCAACCAACAAATCAAGCTGTACCTCAAGCTGAACTCTAAGCCTATGATCCTTACATTTCTCTAATCGCTCAATTGTTTCTTCTTTTTCTATTAAAAGACGCTCTAGTCTTTCTTTTCTTATGTCCATTGGGTCCATTGTTAATCCTTTCTACAAATCCTCAACTTTATTTTTCCACTCATAACTAACAAACTTCCTATCAATACCAACATCACTCAAATTTGGTTTTTCAATTTTATGGAGTGAAGGGATATGATAACCCCATTCTTTTAACAAATTTATGTACCTACCAATAAGGGAATTTGTCATACCAATCAAACGCCTTGCCTCGGCTCTATTACCCCTGGTCTGTTGAAGCGCGTTAAACACAATCGCTAAAACTGCCAACCTATAATCACAGGCAGGAAATTCTTTGATGTATTTGGCAAATTCTTGTTTATCTAGATTGCTCACCATCCCAAACCTCACACCTATAATCAGTAAGATAAAAATACCTTCTTTCTATTTTGTCATAAATCAAATGCCTATGACTTATTGGCTCTTTAGATTCAACATAAACCACCAGCCTGTCTATTTCCTCAAAACAAGAAACCACTTGGGTTTTCTTTCCTTTTTGATCGACTACAAAATAATGTTTTTTTTGAGTGCATGAGGTTAGTAGTAATATTAGAATTAATAATTTCAATTTATCTCCTAAAAACAAAAGGAAACCGGCTGGGGAATCGAACCCCGCATGAGGTTTATAAAATCGCTGTACCACTTTCAGCTTATGCCGGTTTTATTTTCACTTATCAGCCCAACCGCTACCAATAAACATAGCGCCCGGAGGTTTGATTTTTTCTCTAAACATATTCCCACCACACTCAGGGCATGGTTGAGACTTGTTAATAATTTTTAACTCATCAAAAAAACCAGCATCCCTAGGCACAACTTCCGTTAAAAAATCCTTTTCAAATTTACAGGATTTACATTTGTGGGGATGGTTATCTATTTTCATTTCTTTTCCTAAGTGAGTTAAGTTCGCCTGTTTTCCAACAATAAGTACAAACATCGCCTGCTAAAGTTTTACCATCTCTGAAGTAAGTAGATAAATTTTTATGGCCTTTAATTAAACATTCTATTTTCCTAATTAGTTTAATCATCGCTAACCTTCCTTACAAAACTTTGAGGCATCAAATAATAGTTAGAAAGTTTTAAAACGCCGTTAAAATCAATATCGATTATTTTTTGGTGACCAACAATACTCCAAGGCAAAATAGACCATCTTTTAAGATCATCTTCACTCGCAGTGACTTCAACAACATCACCTATTTTAAATTCACTCACCACTCTCCCTTTCATCTAAACCATGATATAGCTTTTTTTCTAAGACCTATTTTCATTAAAGCAGATTGAGCATACCCAAATCCATTTAAGCAAATATTGAATTGATTTCTTTTTTTGTGAGATGCTGAATTCTTGTTTTCATTAATCTCCCAATTTTCTTCATCGGCGTAAATCTCAACAACACTTAAAAGCTCTTCATATTTTTGTTCTAATGACAATTCACTCATCACCAGCCTCGGATATTAGTTTGCGGGCGTATTGATCTTTAAATTCACTATCGCGCATTTCATCAATACCCCATTTATTTGAGCCTGCAATAGTCCACCTAAAGATAACTCTACCTCTATAAATATCTAAGACATAATATGCTTTATTATCATCACTCCAAACCTGCCCTACAGCCAAATCAATCTTTGCTGGTTCTAGGAGGGTTATAATTTCATTAGGCAAATAAATAAGGTTATTACCAATATAAGTAAAAACGCCATTTTCTTTTACGTCTATAACATCGGTTTCTAACTTGCATCCTTTTTCTTCTACTATAGGCTCAAAGTTATCTAAGAAAAAATTTTCATTGTAGTCACGCCCGCACTCTGTTGTTACATACCTAAGACCAGTTAATGCGCTTGGGCAAGTTGAAAACATTTTAACTTTAATTTCTTCACTTGGTAAATTCCTACCCACCGAACGCCAACGAGAGCCTATTTCAATTTTGTTTTTCATCGACTTTTATCCTTTTAAAATCTTTTAACTCTTCTACAGTCACAGAGCTATAATAAGGCATCTCACCTTTAACTAGAACAGTACATCCATAACTCCAGCCTGCATTACCCAGCTCACCAAGTATTATTTTTATTTCTGGCTTTGTTTTATGCTGATACCAAATTAGGTTATCCATCGTTCGCCTCTTTGGTTTTTTGCCATTGCTTAAAGTCTTTTATGTTTTTTTGTGTGTAGATATAAATCATGGCCATCATCCATAAAAATGGCAAAGTAAAAATACCAACAATAAAAGCCATTACTATTTCAAACATCCCCACCCTCTATTTTCTCTAGCGCTTCTAACAAAAGCTTTTCTTTTATCGCAAGCTGTTCAACAAGCTTAAAATTTTCTCTTCTTAAAAAACTAACCTCACAACTTGCAGTACAAAAGTTTCCTCTGTCTTTATCGTAGTAATCATTTTTACAGTTTATACATTCCATCTAATCCTCCAACCACCCATGAAACAAGCTAGGGGTTTTATTCCAAGTCCTGTATCTACCATCAGGCCTAAAATCCTGCCTGCCAATTGATTGATCCTCAAAACAAAGAATCACATCTGGATGATCTACAACAACCACAACCCCATTAACCCCAAAAGCATTGACCTTGTCTCCAAATCGGAAAGGTCTGGGGGTTTGTTCAACAGGCGTAATTTTCACACCATCACCATAATTTACATTGGCAATAAGCTTAACCACCCCATCAACCTCAACAACCTCATCGGCGTGGTATACTCTCTTGTTATGGAATTTTTTATCATCGAAACTCAAATTGTCATAAAAGCCATTTCCATCCAAATCGCTATACACCAATGCATCCCAAGAAACCTTCAGAGGCGAGTAAGTATTTTTATTTATTATTCCCCATGCTTCATGAATAAAACAATAAACCCGCTCACCAACTTTAAATTCTCTGTTTGTCATTTCGATTCCTCACCATTGAAAGTTGTAAGAATTTCTAACACTTTTTTTCGTCTACTTCAACCAGCAAACCCCCGCCGTTTTTAATAGGGCATGCCGCATGAATAACCTCGGGATTTATCTCACCATAATCAGGAATCCAATTATCACTGCCAATATTCTCATTGAAATGAATCGCATCCATATAAATACAAGTGCGCACATCCCTGCCGATTTGGCCATCACCAGGTAAATACCTTTCGGCCTTAACAGCCATAAATAAACAATCACCACAATTTGAAATTTTCTCTTTAATCATTTCTAAAATCCTTATTTAAGTTATCCACAAAGTTATTAACATATCCACAAACCCCCCGCACCCCCCAGCCGCGATTTTGTCACACCAGTAAAGGAATCTTTTGCCTACGGCGGGCATTATGACCACTTTGACCACTCTGACCAGAGATTATATAGAGCCAAATGCAGACCAACTTAACCACTAATATATATATCTATATCTCTAAATAAAATTATGGTTATATTGGTCAAACTGGTCTAGCCCTTGAGGCTCAAGGGTTTGCTCATGACCAAAAATTTCGGCCTGACCAAAAAAAATGGTCATTTTGCCTGCGGTTGTCCGATTTCGGTCTGTGAGGGTAATTTTATCGTCACGCCGCGGGGGTAAGCACCATTAACTAAAATTTCTCTCGCATCCTTAGCTTTTAACCGCGGCTCGCGTTTCAATATTTTGGTGAGACTTGGATAAGCTGGTATTTTCTTTTGGCGGTTTGAGTTTTTATTTGAAACAAACAACTCACCACCACCTTTATAAGCTAAACCATAAGCTCCTAGCTGTCTGTGATACTCTGAGTCCTCTGGTCTAATGGTTTGTCTTTCCAGACCTGACAGAATCGCTCCTACGGTCATTTTATCGCCTTCAGTGACAATCATATCCAAAAGAGCAGCAACAGCATCATCAGCTTGGTTTTCTTGGTTGTCTTCAATGTAACTAGATTTATCAAAATCGGCCTGTTGGATTATTCTTTTAATGGTGGTTTCACAGTATGAATCGGCGGCTGTCAGATAAAAGCAACCTATAACTGTAGAAAGAATATCGGCCTGTCTTGAGTTTTTACCACTTAGCTTGAAATATCTAAGCGCATATCTTTTAACCTTCTTAACTAAATCGATTTTAGAATAGACATAATTCCAATTCTGATGAAAGTTATCAGCTATTAGATCACTTAGCTCACATAGCCTATCAAATTGCTTCTCAGATTGATTTGAAGCCTCTTTAAGCTCTATTAGTATTATCCTATTCCTATCTGATTCTTTGAGGTCTGGCTGTTGTATAGAGCCAAGCAGAAAGAGCAAAGTAGAATTGAATATTTTAACATTTCCAGATGGTGAGCCGCGTTTTGTCATATTGCGATCCTTAAAACTAGAATTAGCCCTAGCAAGATCCAGGATTTGCTCAACACTGGTGCGATTTTCTGGCTCAATCTCATCATAGATTATTGGAAGTTGATTTGATTTTGCGAACTGAACAATGCCCGCTGGTGTGGAATCAAGATTATTATCGGCATGAGGTAGGATTTTGTCATACCATTCCAGAAGTGTAGATTTGCCGGCACCAGACCTTCCACTAATCCAAAGAAAAAATCTGAAGTTTAGCACTCCAAAAATCATAGCTTGAATATAGAACGCGCTTAGAAAAACATAATCATTTTTAGATTCGGAATTAATGCCTTTGAAAAACTCAATCACATCATCAAGGTTATGATTCCCCTCAATACCATATTTGATTTTTTGACCTGAATCAGTCTCATAATGGTATTTAGAATTAAGTGGTTTGTTATAAACCTTCTCACCAGTATTAACGACATATTTATCTTGATCTTTCCAAACTCCAAAACCTCGGATCTTACTTACATCAAAATTACCAACAGCATGATTTAACCTATGTAGATCAGCTTGCATTTCTGCAATGTCCACACCAGTCTTTCCAGGATACCTAGATTCCCAATATTCTTTTGACGCTACGATTCTATATATATGCGGTGGTTTCATTTGGTCACTGGTGAGCCACACCACTTTGTTATTTTCTTTCGAGTGAAACGCGTAATTTTTACCTTCATAACCAAGGCATTTCATTAGCGGGGTATTCTCTGTTTTTTCAAAATATGTTTTAAGAGCATCAAGGCCATGCTCAACAAAAATATCGTTGAAGTCTTTTCCTCTAGGAGCTGGTTTTATATATTTAACATGCTTGTGTTTGTCGCATACTTCTTTGGCTTTTTTTAGGCCTGCATCATCATTATCCGCAAGTATGGTAATCGCACATAATTTGTTAACCCTGGTGATTTCTTCACATACTGCCATTAAGTTACCAGCATCAAATGCTGCGATAACAGGATCGGAAACTATATTTTGAACACTCGCACCAGTAGCAAACCCTTCAGAAACATAAATATGACTAGCTTCCCAGTAATCTTTGAGATGGCACATTAAGCCTTTTTTTATAGTACCTTTTGGAAATATCTTTTTTATGGCACCAGTTTTGTCTTTATAAATTAACTGAAAGCCTTTTATAAAATTATCACCATCAAACATTGGTACCATGAGCGTATTTCTACTCACTTTGGTATTAAAAACGTCTATTTTTTTCTTGGTGTGGTAGGGGTGTATTACCGATTCTGCAGTTTCCCATTGAGGCATGTACAAATCTAGCATTTCGGCATTCTTTTGAAGCCTTTTTTTGCGCTCCAAATCCCTTTGGCGGCCTACTGCTTCTTTGTATTTTTCATCAAAAGCCTTGGAAGTTTTTTTGCTATCAGACCAACTTTTAATTTCATACTTTTTTTCGAAGTTAGACCAATCACCAAACGCGGCTCTATAATATTTTTCACCTTTGAAATCCCATTCACTGAGAAAAAGCCAGCAGTTATTATTTTTACCAAACCTCAAAGCCTCACCATTGGCTTCTGCTTCAAAAATATTTGTTGGTGTATGACCTAAATTCTCTTGGATTGATGATAAAAGTTTGCTATAAAATTCTTGCACGTTATACCCTTTCGATACGTGTGTTTGAAACCTCTGCTACTGATCACCGGCAGGGGTTTTTATTTTGTTTTGATTTGTTGGAACCTTTTTAGATTAAAATTAGCCAGCCGTCAAAGCGAAAAAAAACTCTTGCATTTGATACAAGAATTTCTTACAAGTATTTTGCCTCTGTTGTTTTTTGAAAAATCATGGCTGGGCAATTCTCTCAAAGTCTATATTTTAATTTCGGAATGTCCTTTAAAAAGTAATTAAAAACCTTGTGGGCTTTGGGAGGATTTATAATTAGTTGAAACGGAGTAACGGCCGTTCAATAGAAACCACCTTTGGCATAGTGCCAGATTCTACAGGGTGGTTTTTATTTTTTACGATATTCTAACCTTAGTTGGTTTTCATTATCCGACTTCTCTGAATGACATTTTTCACACAGCACCATTATATTATCGGCCTTACAGTTTGTTCGATCATAATATTCTTGTAGATTCAAATCATTAACATTCATATCTATTGGTACCTTTGGATCTATGTGATCTCTTTGAATTTGGCCATAATGCAAAATATCGCCGCAGCTTTCACATCCCCATAATTTATAGGATATTTGTGCTCGGGATTCTGCTTTCTTTACTTCTGGCGAGTACCAAGTCCAAAGCAAATGAATCCTAGCTCTTATGTCATTTAACACGGCTTTTTCTGATTTTGGCTTTTTAGATTTTTTTGGAGCGTTAGTGCTTTTTCTTTTGCCCTTAACAGATGATTTAACCATTGATTCTTTCCTTAGCTATCTCAAAATAATTTTGGTCTAACTCTATACCTATGAAATTTCTATTTAGGTTTTTCGCGGCGCACCCTGTACTGCCCGAGCCCATTGTGAAGTCTAAGACAGTTTCACCCTCTAGGGTGTAGGTGCGAATCAAATAAGAAATTAAAGACACTGGTTTCTCGGTTGGGTGTTTTGTCCTGCCTAAGTTTTTAGGGTAATCTAAAAGCGTCAAAGGATATTTTTTATCGTATATCTTTTTATTGTGGGTTTTTGAATTGTTTTTCACAGGTATGGCCTCACTTGTTTTTATACCGCCTTGTTTTATTGGTTTTTCTCTTTTTGTCATTTGCGGGTAATAAACTGGAAGTTTTTTTGATTTTGAAAAAACACTCACCATTTCAATATTTTTCAGAGGCATCCTTTTAGCTTGTACAAAATTACCCCCGAATTTCTTGTTCCAATACCAATCATATTTATACATCTCTAAATTTGAGGCGCGAAGTGTAGTGCTAAAAGGCTCACTGCCAAATAAAGCAATAGCTCCATTAGGCTTAATAATTCTTTTCAATTCAGCCCACATCGGCTCAAAGGGAATTACAGTATCCCACTTGCAAGCGGTCGTGCCATACGGCGGGTCTGTTAATATAAAATCAACCGAACCATCAGGAATATTTTTCATTAGCTCAAGGCAGTCACCTTGCCATAAATCAATTTTCATTTTCGGCCTTTACATCAAACAAAGAACGTTGCACCTCATGCCCTTCGATGCGCTCACTTGCTATCTTAAAATAATTTTCATCTAGTTCGATGCCAATAAAATTTCGGTTTAGGTTTTTAGCTGCTACGCCTGTACTACCACTACCCATTGTAAAATCTAAAACCGTCTCGTTTTCTAGGGTGTAGGTTTTGATTAAGTACTCAAGTAAGGCCACGGGCTTTTGTGTGGGGTGTTTAACTTTCTCTTTTGACCTTGAAAAAACTGCCTTAAAATCTAAAACACTAAACGGGTTTTTATAAAGCATTTTGTCACGCTCTTGAAAGTTGCCCTCATTCCTATGGTGCGCACTGTCTGGATTGTTTTTAGAAAAAGATTTTTTACTTAACTTACTTAATTCTTTTTCTGTTCTTTTTGTTTTTTGTGGATAATATTTGCTCTTTGTTTTGCAAAAAACGCTAATCAATTCGTGATTTTTCATTGGCATATATTTAGCACCCATTGCACCACTTGCATAATTTTTACGCCAAACCCAATCATACTTAAACTGTTTAATATTACTCATTCTTAAAGCACTAGAAAAAGGCTCACTCCCAAAAAGAGCAATCGCGCCGTTAGGTTTTATTATTCTTTTAAGCTCAGTCCACATCGGCTCGAAAGGTATAACAGTGTCCCATTTACAGGCTGTAGTTCCATACGGCGGGTCTGTTAATATAAAATCAACCGAACCGTCTGGTATGTTTTTCATAAGCTCAAGGCAGTCACCTTGCCATAAATCAATTTTCATTTTCGATTCTCTCTTTTGCTATTTGGTAGTATTTCTCGTCTAGCTCGATACCAATAAAATTACGGTTTAAGTTTTTGCAAG
>Ga0208645_1002858_pt1 | contig 13301 bp, 7 predicted proteins | sample VirMetDEL_Sep_01_FD_184519 | JGI IMG/M metagenome (GOLD analysis project Ga0208645, IMG submission 184519) | Aqueous microbial communities from the Delaware River and Bay under freshwater to marine salinity gradient to study organic matter... | ecosystem: Environmental > Aquatic > Marine >...
TGGCGTAACTGTCGTACCAGATGTCGTTGTTTTTCCAGCGGAAGATATTATTGGACGGGCTGGCATATAATCCAACTCCCCCACCCGAACTAAGTATTTGGAAGGTGTCGCTTCTCCACGTCGAAACCGCATCAGCCTGAACAGTGAGAACGCCACCGTTTTCGGTAATGACCGTTTCGTCGCCATCCGTGGTGCCAGACCCTTTGAGTGTCAGAGTGGCTGAGCCAGTAGACGGTGAGAAAGTAGCGCCGCCATCAATGGTGATGTTGCCAGTGCCGGTGATGTCGTTGCTATCTAGATCAAGATTGCCGCCAAGCTGCGGGGTCGTGTCTTCGACTACGTTGGAAATACCACCAGCAGCTAAAGCAGGAATTCTTGCTGAGTCAAATACACCAGAAGTAATATCAGAAGCAGACAACGGTGGAATTAAATCAGAATCAAAAATGCCTGATGTAATATCTGCGGTAGCTAAAGACGGAATTCTTGCTGAGTCAAAGATTCCACTTGAAATATCAGAAGTATTCAGTGAAGGGATATGAGAAGAATCAATAGTCCCAGTTAGTGTGCCAGCATTTACTAATGCAGAATCAATCTGACCGTGAACCAAATCAGAATCATGAAGTGTATCGGCAGTGGTAAGAACGGTATTGCCTGCAACAGTAATGTTACCAGGAGATTCAACCTCAATATCAGTACCATTTTCTATTAGAAGCTTGCCATCATTATTACCAGTCATACGGGCAAGAATCAAATTTGATCCACCACTCTTTACAGCAAACTCAATCAGACCATCTTCGGTGTCATCAGTTGCATCTTGGATTTTACCGGTAATTTTGGCATATACGTCAGTAGTAGCACTGCCTCCACTATCTTCGCCTCTAAACTTAATCTGACCAAGATAGTCGCCATTGTTTGCTTGGCTAGTATTACGAATAAACTCCATAATTGGAGCAGCACTAGATCCATCAGCAGTAGTTTGCAATATAAGTGCAGGATCAGTTGTACTATTCTTGGTAATAGTTACTGTATCGTTCAGCGTGGCAGCAATCTGACCAGCAACCGCCGCAGAGTCGTGGGTGTCTGCACTGTCAATCAATGCGGCTACATGATTGGAGTCTAGAATATTAGGAAGATTACCTGAAATATTGCTGTAATCTAGACTCGTAAGTTGCGAGCCATCACCGATGAATGCATTTGCTCTTACATCAGAGTCAGCAACAATACCTTTGCCTACTACTAGACCTTTTTTGACTTTAAAATCGTCTTTAGCCATGGTTCACTTTCCCCGCTTGGCGTTATATTTTTATTTTATTTATACAATAATAGTTCTAACTACCTTAGAAATAACATCTTCATCTTCTCTTGGATCAAGAAGTAATCTAATCGAACCAGAATTTTCATCAATAGTCAAAGCACCCAAAGAACTATCGCCGGTAAAGATTTCACCAAACTCAGTAAATTGAACATCAGTACCTGAACCTTTATAGGTAGCTAGAATCTTTGTAATTTGTGTTTCTGCCAAAGTATTGTGTTCAAGATGAATTAAATATTCAATAGAAGTTTTCGCAGAGTTATGAGTATAGGTATCAATAACTGTTGCAGTGCTAAGAGTTACTAAAGTTCCATCTAAATCGTGTTCAATAGAGTAATTATCATACGTTCCAGTATCAGCCTTAATAACAGTAGTATTATTACCAGAACCTGTAGTAATCGTTCCTGTTACAGTCAGATTAGCAGACACAGTATCGTCTGAATCGCTACGCAGGAACTGACTAGCGTGTAAACTGTCAACAGTATCAGCATTCACATTTAATGCATTTACATATGCGGCATTGACAATAACACCAATATCAGAATCTGCTCTATTCGTAGTGTAGTAAAGATTAGAGCCTTCATTTACATCATTCGTGCGTAGTGTAGGAATATGAGAAGAGTCAATAGTGTCAGTTAGCGTACCAGCATTTACTAATGCAGAGTCAATTTGATCATGAACTGCAACTTCATCATGTGTATCATCTGCTGTTGTCAGAAGTCTATTTGTATTATAATAAGGAGCTTTATTGAATGTCCATCTATCGTCTACAGAAGTATAGGTAATCTTTGCATTAGAGCCATTTACAGTGATACCTGCGCCATTCGCTTGACTTGAATCAGCAGCAGAATCAGCAAGAATAATGTTCTTATCGCTAATCGAAACTGTTGTAGAGTTGATAGTAGTAGTCAGACCATCTACCTGAAGATCGCCAAGAATTACTACTTTACCAGTACTATCTCCAATTGCTGCTGGATCAATAGTAAATACAGCAGGACCACCGATGTATCCACCAACTGTTAAGTTACTATCAATAGTGACATTAGATGGTAGACCAATTACAGGTGTAGAACCAGCAGACGGAGTGTGTGTTACTTCAATCTGATTAGTTGTGCCAGATACATCTACAACGTAATTGCCTGTAGTGTCTGTGCCAAGAACAAGTGTAGGAATGCGAGCAGAGTCTAATGTTCCAGTTAAGTTACCAGCATTAGTATAGTAGCTTGAGTCGTGACCACCTAATGTATCAGCATCTAATACACCAGTCAAGCTATTGATATAGTTAATCGTTACTTCATTATTAATCTGACCAACTACTGCCGCAGAATCGTGAGTATCTAATACAAGTAATGCGCTATCAATCAAAGCACCTACATGATTAGAGTCAAGAATGTTTGGAGTACCAGTCAAATTGTTATAAGGAATACCTGTGACTGTCTTAACATCATTCGAATCTGGGCCAGTATAGGTAAATACGCCACTTGCACTACTATAAGAAAGAGAACCGAATTTACCAGCAGTATTGTTTGCACTCAAATCGGTAAGAGCAATACCAGCACCACCAGAACCTGTAGCATCCAGTGCTACGATAAATTTGGATCCATCCCATTTAAGGACTCTGTCGGTAGCAATACCTGTAAGATCAACATCTGAAAGGTCACCAATACTAGCGACACCAATTCTAGAGTCTGCAATTGAAACTACAGTAGAGGAATCAGTACCCCCAGCTGCTGTACTTGCAATCACGCCAGTTGACGAGTCATAGGTAATGTTACTGCCTGCAACGAGTGCAGCACGAGCCAGAGGACGAATAAATGTAGCATCTACAGTTGCATTAATCTGACCAACTACTGCTGCACTATCATGAGTATCTAAAACACTCAAGGAAGAATCAATCTGACCTTGTACTAAATTAGAATCATGTAAGGTATCAGCAGTTGTTAAAATTCTATTTGCATTATAGTATGGGGCTTTATTAAATACCCATTTATCACCAGTTGATGCATACTGTAAAGTAGCAGAAGCACCATTTACTGTAATGCCAGCACCATTTGCTTGAGAAGAATCTGTTGCAGAGTCTGCTAATACAATATTTTTATCAGAAATACTTACTGTAGTGGAGTTGATAGTTGTCTGAACACCATCAACTTGCAAGTCACCAAGAATTACGACCTTACCTGTGCTATCTCCGATAGCCGCAGGATCAATAGTGAAGACTGCTGGACCACCAATATAACCACCAACGGTCAAATTGCTATCAATTGTTACATTAGATGGTAGACCAATCGTTACTGATCCTGTAGAAGAACTAACTTCAATTTCATTTGCTGTACCAGATACATCAGAAACATAATTACCTGTAGTGTCTGTGCCAAGAGCAAGTGTAGGAATATGAGAAGAGTCTAGAGTGCCACTACTAATGTTAGATGCATTGGTGAAATAACTAGAATCTCTACCACCAAGAGTTGCTGCATCTACACCAAGATTATCAACAAAGGATTTATTTACTGTGCTAGTAATTCTTGTATCTGCAATTGTAGAAGCAGTAGCAGAATCAATACCTACACCATCAAGTGTTACTCTTGCTTGGATATAATCAGAGTCTACTAAAGCAATAACTACATCAGAATCAATACCTCCTTCACCTCCACCACTATTGGCATCATTTGCAGCAATAAACCGACTATTAGCAGAGTCCCATTTCAATACTTGGTTATTTGTGATACCTGTAATATCAACATTCGCCAGGTCTTGAATATCAGCCAAAGCAATCTGTTCATCAGCAATTGTACGAACAGTGGAAGAGTCTGTGCCAGGTGTATTAGTGAAGTTGTTATAATTCAGATAGTAAGAAGAATCATTACCACCAAGTGTATTAGCATCAACATTCAAAGCATCAATAAATGTTTTGTCAACATCTTCAATAATAATAGAAGATACAGTAGAGGAATCAGTACCAGCTGCCGGAACGTTTGTAAGATTATTATAATCAAGGTAATGAGAACCTGGCTGATTATTCAGTGTTGCAGCATTAACAGACGTACCAAGAATACTATTAATATAGTCAGAGTCAACTGTTTCAGATACAGCTGAATCTACCAGATTAGATAATACAGCATCACTAATAGTAGATGCAGAAAAAGTAAACTTCTGTAAGTCACTATCCCATTGAATAAAAGAATTTACAGATGTTGGTGTACCGCTTACATCTCTAAGTGAAAGTAGTGTAGCAAAAAGATTAGTGGGGATTGCAGACTTAATCCTTTTTACTAGTATGCGTTTTGTATCACTCATCTTTTTTCCTTATGTAATACTAGTAACCGATGGCATAACTTCAATTTGTCCTTCCAGTATTTTTTCTGAAATACCAAATAGACCATCCGATTCATCGCTATCTTGATTGAGAAGAAACACGTCATAAAAATACCTACCTCTAGGTATATCATCAGATGTTTGTCCTAATAAAGTAAGGTCCAAGATACCCAGGGTTCTAGGTTCAATAAAACTAGGAGTCAATTGATAAGTAGTGGCAGTAGATGTGTAGCTTTTTCGAAAATAAGCTCGGGCTTCTAATCCCTCTAAATCCTTCGGCGCACTATTAGCATCAACTAGTTCTATACGGAAAACTATGTCTTCTCCCTGGTGAACTTCTAAGTCTGAATATGAGGACATTGATCTCTTCTTGCTAAAAATAATTTATCTTGTTTTATTTATACTTTAGAATCAATCAAGTCATGTAGAAGTTTTTTCATTTCTTTTACATCATTTTTTAGTTCTTCATTCTCAGACTTTAATTGATGAATGATTTCTTTTTCTTTTTGCTGTTCAGATACTAAATGTTTTCTTCGCTTGGCAGCTTCCAAACCATTCTTATCAATGTTGAGGACAACCCCTGTTCTATCTTTTACAAGATTGGAATTGCCCTCAACTTTTACATAATCATCAGACATTCATTATGTTCCTAGTGCAATTGCTCTCAAGTCTTTAATTCTAGGCACTCTAGAAGAGTTCGTGGATCGGAATACAACCTTTAACTGGAATGTAGTAAATGGTGTTAGAGTACCACCCAAACCACCAATAGTATAAGCATATTCTCTAAAGATATCTCTATTATCATCAGTTGCAATGCTTGTATCAGGTGTAACCTTTGTGAAATTTACCGTGCCAATATCATCATCTGAACCAACAGGAAGTGTTCTGTAGTAAAGATCAATATTTGAACCGGAAGGTCTGTTAGCAGACAAGAGAACTTTTAATCCAACAGCAGGTTCAATGATATTGATAGGAATAGTAATGTGTTTGGACATACTAGAACCAGAACCACTGTTAGTTTCAGAAATATACTGAATAACATCAGGTATAGCATCAGAGTCTTGGTTATCAATAACATTACTTACAGTTGTAACAGACATTGTAGACAGGTCAATAAGAGGTGATACATAAGTGTCGTTAGTTGCCAAAGATGAAGTGAGTTTGATAGATTTTCTACCAGCTAGTCCAGATGTAAACTCATCTTCTTCAATTCTAGAATTTGCAATAATTCTAGGAGAGTTGAATTTGATTAGTTTAAATGGCTCGATAGTAATCTCTTCACCTGAAGCGTCCAGAGTGCCATACGCAGTGTTAGCAACATCATTAGCAGAAGCGAGTGATGCACCTTTAGTAAGGTTTGCGATAGTAGAAATAGTTGTGCCTTCATATGGCAAAGTTTGCCTCATATTGACAACCATTTCATCCATTAGAATATTAACTTCAGAGTTTACATTGCTACCACCAGTACGAATTGTATCTGTAGCAGCAGAGTCTGCTTTAAACTGGAAACCTTCACCATCTACTTTTGTGATAGTTCTTTCACCCAAAAGCGATGTGCCAAGAATACCACCATATCTAGTTGAAGAGTCCAACCCAGTAATAGCAACCTTATCATTTACAACAAAACCTGAATTCATAGCAAGAATAGTAACATCACTATCACCAGATGTTGTAACGATAGGATCAACAGGAAGTCTATCATCATCAATATCAAAGTTTTCAAAGACAGCAGTACCACTTGATGCAAAATTTGCTCTTCTTACTCTGAACATCATATCTCTAAACTGATTAGGTGTCCAAGTTACAGTATTTTGTGAAGAGAAGAAGGAACCAAGAGTTGGTTGTGAAGTAATTCTTCTGCTTGTGCTATTCACCACAAACTCTGTTAAGTCTGCAACATAAACATTATATGCCTGAGTATTTGCAATCAATACTACAGCGTAAGAAGTGTTTCCTTCAAGGTAAATAGGAGCATCAAAAGTAAACGTAGTTGGATTATTTCTGATTTGTGCCATAGTTACAGTAGAAGTAAATGGTTTCACATTAACATCTGAAGGAGTCAAAGTAACTTGGCTACCTGGAATAGTTTCATCTTGAGAAGGAACACCACTGCGTAGTGGTCTCAATTCAAGAGTAATAGGTGTATTGTCATTAGGATCATTAGTCCCAACCGCATCAATAGAATTTGGGCTAGTTGCAAAGAAAATATCTACACTAGTAATAAATCCACCGTTCTCATTTTGAATTTGGAATGACTGTGCAATAGGGTCTCTACGTCTGCGTCGTGGAGGTGGAGGTGGAGGTGGAGCAATATACTTCAGGAACTTCAGGTTCAATAAGTCAACATTCAATCCAGCCGCTCTATACTCAGCGGAAGCACCAGAAAGGCGGTTATTAACAAGACTATTATAGTTTGACTTAGTTGCTGAAATATCCATAATAGTAACATCTCTAGAGCCAACTTCAAACTTGAGATTGTTATTATGTGGAACAAAGAATGATCCTACAATAGTGCCAAAATCATCAGAGATGAGTGAAGTACTTCCTTGAGGATGAGATGTCACATTACGATTAGACGCATTAGTCAGAACATCAACACCGTTAGAGTCCGCAAAGAATTTGAATCCTGCGGTTTCTTCTCTTGCAAAGTTGGCGATAGGTGTTCTATCAAAGTATAAGAAGTGTTCTCTATTTGGAGAAAGACCTTCTGCTCTAAAGAATACTTTTCTAGAACGAATAAATGGAATAATATTTACTCCAGTGACAAAACCTCCAGCAGCAAGTTGATTAAGTTTTCTTTGAGTTGATTTTAAACGAGTTGTTACAGTTGTGGAACCTACATTAAAACCAGGTCTCAGGTCAAGTCCTCCAAGTACAGTATTTTCAATTGGAGTAAGTTCGGACTGTGTTGGTCTAATGAAGTTTGCTCTAATTCTATTACGAATCTGCTGCTCTGTTTCGCCTCTATTGAGTTGAATAGTTCTAGTTGTTCTATCGACAGTAATCCACTGATCGGTATTAGGAGAAAGTTCCAAAGTGCCTTCATAGACAACTACATCATATGGATTGACATTTGAAATACCTGTAGCCAAATTCTGATTGATTTCTACTGCTTCTGAATAAGAAAGCATCAGTTGATCGCCACGTAAAGTCACATTACTAGAAGTGCCATTATAACTAGTAGTACCTGGTTTAAATTCAATTCTTGCATTGTTTTGGATGATAAATGGATTGATTGTATTTTCATCCAAATCAATAGAAGCAAGATATTCACCATTCAAAACATCAGAGAACTTAAAATCTTTGAAGTTATCAGCAAAGAATCCGTTCTTGAAACGATTATTACCACTAGCATCCAAAACTTCCAAGGTAGATGTTTCGAGTTCTAAAAGACTCAGTGTAACAGCTTCTTCAATATTATCAATTCTCTTTACAATGTTACCAATGTCTCTCATAGTATATCTGCGATTGTCTACATACTGAATAGAAAGATCATCAGCATTATCAGTATATGGATTTAACGTAAAGTTGGCAAGTTCTAATGCATTATCAGGAATAACTGGCTTGAGTGGGTTTTCAGCAGGTGTACCTTCAATGTAAACAATTTCACCTTCTGTATTAGTAACCAGCACATCTATTCTAGACTGGTAGTAATTGATATCTGCTGTAATTACATCAGTGTTGGCAGGAAGTGCATGTACAAAAGAGTTACCACCACTAAAGGTACCATCAGTGTGCTTTGCACTTCTGAAATCAAGTACATTTCTAAGTTCAATCTCTTCGCCATTCTTTTGACGATATTTTGGAATATCTTCATAGTCAATTTGACCAGTATAAGAGTTTACAGAGAAGAAATCACCTCCACCAAGAGTGGCATCGGTGGCATCGTGAGAAAAATACTTATAGTATACGTTAGTAGTTGCTGGAATAGACTGACCATTATTCAAAATAACTCTACCAAAATCATAGAAGTTATCTCTTTGACCATTATCTGTAGTAAATCTATTTAAAATACTATTACCAGAACCATCACTAATAGAGTCAAAACTATAAATGTCTTGATTAGAAAGAGTAAAGAATCTCAAACCAGAACCATCACTTTCAATTGCAGCTGCAGGGAAAGTATCACTAGCACCTGTTTGTAAAGTTTTTGATCTTTCAACAGATGCAGAACCTCTAGCTACAAAATCAAGAATCTCATATTGAGTACTAGGGGTTAACCCAGTATATGATACGACTTCGCCATTAGTAGTGGTTGGAGTAGTGTCTACAATAGTACCATCACTATCTTCTGTAATAATCCAAGATGTCAAATCAACACCAATCTCAGGATCAACCAATTCACCTGATGTTCTGATAATATTCAGATCACCACCACCTGTAGATGTTTTGAGAAATCTTCTTTGAACAGTAAGACTTCCTACATCAACACCGTTGTCTTTCTTAGGTCTAATACGTGGTAAGTCAAAAAATACATTATTGTTATTGGCTTCTTTGATAACAGCATTATTGTTTTCAAGAACCAAGTCGGCATAATTGTTAGCATCTGCACCAATACTAACAACATCTCTAAAGTTTAGAGAACTATCCATTTGAATGTCAAAGATGTGATATCGGTAGTTAGCTCCATCAGGAACAACACTTCGGATTCTAGCAGTACCTAAAGTAAGACCAGTTGCACCAGCACCTGCTTTTAAGTTCCATTGCTCAAATTCATTGACATTTGGAAGACCTTTAATCGTATCGGATACAACGTAATGACCATAAGTAGCCGAAATATTTTCATCAGTCAAAACACCACTAGTAGTCTGAGACTTATTTACATCAATAAATGTCTTTTGAGGTTTAGTAACTCTATAACCATCAACATATGCTGTAATAGGATCAACATCAAGTGTTAGTTCATCCGAATCTTTTTCAGTAAAGAAGACAATAGGATCATTAACAGTATAATCACCAGACTCTTCTTTAGTGCGAAGAGCCATTTCATCACCAATAACGCTATAGGTATTTTCATCAATAGGTTGCTGAATAACACCATCAATAAGATTATTGGTAACAATAAAGTTTGTGTCAGAATCAACACTTGCTGAATTATCTGCTGCAAGTGTCAGAGTAATTCTATATCTATCTGCACCTGGTGCAGTTTCATTAGGAAGAACGTTTTGATTGTCGTACAGAGCTGTTGTATCTTCTACCGATACAATATCTTCTGTGACAATAAACCCAATGCTTGTTGTGGGAGTATTGGAATATTTTGAAACAATAATAGTCTGTGGTTGTGTCTGTACAAACAGACCACGAATAAAGTAAGCACCATTGCCTACAGAAGCACGACAGGCCTTACCTACTACACCAGAACCAGTAACTACTGTACCATCTGTGCCACCATTTCCACTTTCATCGCCATTTGTTAGAGCATTGCCACTAGTAAATCTAGGAGATTCTGTACCAACAACAAAATTACCAGCATCAATATAGTCTACAAGTACTGTTGGTGGATCACTGTCTTCAGCAGCAATAAAGTCAATAACTCTTGCTTTGACGCCAGTAGCAGTTTCTGTCAAAATGTCTCCGGCATACATTACAGGCGTAGGATATGATACGAGTTTTACAAACTCAATGTTAGTATCTACATTAAGACCACCAGGTACAACTACTGCACCATCTTTAAAAATGTTCTTACCAAAGCGTTCCATCTGCTTTTGAATGATGGTCTGCATTTGAGTAAGTTCTCTAGCTTGTAAAGCTCTACCCGAGTTAAATAGAATTCGTTGATAATTATCAGTTTCACTAAAATCATCCTTATAAGTGGATGAAAAAGTATTTTCATTTTTTGTTATTGCCATCTTCTATCTAACCTTTATTAGAACTGAATAGTGATTTTGATATCTTCGGTGCCTTCTGAGGTTCTTTCTACAGAGGCTCTATGCTCTACATACAACACACTACCGGAATGTGGATCCACTTCACCATCTGAGTCGGAAACATATGTACCAAATACCGTAGTATCTTGAGCAGAGTCTTTGATAGTATTACCCCCATCTAAGAATGGTAGAAAACCCGAGTTGCTATTTTGGTGATAAAGTATCGTAGCATCAGTGGTTGTTCCAGTAATTTTATTTACATATGCTTTAGCCTTCAAAGTGCCTTGAACCTGAGACATGACATCATCCACGTCCAATTGAGTAAGCCCTGAGCCATTATTTAATGTGAGAATTCTCAGTGCATTTCCTGTAGTTGCAGTAAAATCTGAGTCGGCTGAACTTCTGCTCGTAGGAATTTTTGGATTTTTGATAATACCAATTTGCCTGAAGTCTGCGCCTGTACCAGCCAAGAAATCACCTGATCCAGCCTCACCAATAATTTTAGCATTAAACATAATAGATGAAGATTTTAAATCTTGGCGTGGATCTGCACCGATTCCTTCTAGTGAAATGATTGGAGTAACACTAGCACCTGTGCCACCTCCTCCAGATAAAGTTACACTAGCGCCAGTATATCCTTGTCCGAAAGGAAAACCATTAGCAGAGTCATCAACATTTACTGCAACAACCTGACCTCCTGATACTGTAGCAACTGCTCTTGCGTTAGTGCCAGGACCACTAATTGTAACTGTAGGAGCAGAAGTATATCCAGTACCACCACCATCTACAAGATAACCAACAATTTGACCAGAATTTGCAGCATCTTGCACATCTTTTTGTGACTGTTGAATGTTACTAAGTCCGGATGTTGCTGTAATCTTCTCAACAGGAATAAAGTTTGATGTTGCAAAGTTGTTCAGTTTAATAGCAGATTCTGTAAATAGGAACTTCCAAACATAACCATCAGAAGTTTTTACTGGAGAAGTTGTCGTTCCTGTGGTATCTGGGTCAACTGTAGAAGCATGTACAGCACCAGTACTAGTGTTTCTGCCTTGTCTAAGACAGATGTAAATACGATTTGACTGGGTGAGAACATAGTATTGACCATTTTGAGTAGCATTCTGTGTATCTCTATATGGCTGATAAATTGTACCAGAAGACCAGTTATATCTTTTAGACACAAAACTAACAGAAGAGATTTTTTGAATGGACTGTAGATTGTTTCTAAAATCTCTTTCAGTGCTTACAGAATTAATAATGCTAGTGGGTGTTGTGTCTGTTATGTTCCACAAATCAGTCTTACCAAGACCAAGATAGTAGTTATTAGAATCCGCTTGAAGGTCTTCTATTAGTTTTTCTACCAAGATTTGTTTAGTGTCTGTGGTTACGATTGCTACCATTTTTTATCTCTTCTTATGTAATTGCTAAGTCTGTATCAGCAGAATCTTTAGCACCTATCAGGTGCCAGTTGGAACCCGCCCACACTGCTTGTGTAGAACCATCTTGAGAAAGTGTAAAACTTGTAAAATTGCCAAAATTTGATGGAGTTACTGTTGCAGCACCAGAGTTTATATTCAAAAAGATTTTATATTCACCAGTTGATGCGCCATCATTAAGAGTAGCTGATATAGCAGATCCTCTATTAAAAATAATAAGTGTATCAGAATCATTTACTGTTGCACTTGCATCTGTAATAGTTTGGGTGGCATAAGCAACATTGACACCATTAGTAGAAATAAAATCACCACCAAGTGTTGAGTATAACTCGTTAAAGTTATCATAGATTTTCTGTCCACCCGAACGTAAAGTGTCGCCAGTGCCATCATTGGCATTTGTTCCAATATCTAAAGTTTGCTTTGCCATTTTACCTACTTACACATTTAATTGTTTAGTTATATTTATATGCATTATTTAAGATGAGGGCAATTCTATCAATCTTGCGAGATAACTTTCATATTCTTTAACCACTTCATTTCTAAAACTTTCTATAGCAGCACCAGTCTGTCTCATGAGCTTAAGTTTCCGTTCATAATAAGACGGTCAGCTGTATCATTAATAATTGTAACCAGACCTTTTGCAACCAATGTTGTAGAGCCATTTGTTCCCAGACTGGTAGTATGACCAGCAATATAAACCCCGTTAGTCATATTAGTCCAGCTAATTGTTCTACTTGCGTTGTTAAAATTAAAGATGGTAATAATCTGACCAACTTCGCAATCACCAGCATCAATTGTAAAAGTGCTTGAGCCTGTACTCATACTAAAGTACTTACCTGAACTGTTTGCTGGCAAATCGAAAGGTGTGGTGGTAACAGCAGTTCTTTCCAGCGCCCGAACATTACCCTGCGCATCTTGAATAGTACCACTAGCTGTTACATCGACTGCTGTTACATCCCCACTAGCTGTTACATCGACTGCTGTTACATCCCCACTAGCTGTTACATCGACTGCTGTTACTGTGCCTGATACAGCAATATTACCGGTTACATTAACACCAGTGCTGTCCGTATTGAATTTTTGTGACCCATAGTGGTTAAGTTGAACTTCACCAGTTGATCCATCTGCTCTAATGTAGTTGGTAATACCACCTAATCCATCATCAGTGCTAATAGTAACATCTGCATCATTAACATAATTCTCAATTGCAATACCTCCACTAGTACCCACGTTCCGTATACGGCCATTAGTACCGTCATAGTAAATCAGAAAGTCATCAGCATTACCTAATTTAATCTGCGATTTATCTGGCATTTTGAGATCGTCGGAATCAGAGAAGGTGATATTACCACCAACAGTCAGGCCGTCCGCTGT
>Ga0208645_1002860_pt1 | contig 13293 bp, 5 predicted proteins | sample VirMetDEL_Sep_01_FD_184519 | JGI IMG/M metagenome (GOLD analysis project Ga0208645, IMG submission 184519) | Aqueous microbial communities from the Delaware River and Bay under freshwater to marine salinity gradient to study organic matter... | ecosystem: Environmental > Aquatic > Marine >...
CAGCATTTATCATCAAAAATGTTGGCATTAACACTAATGCAGTTTATGTTGACACTCTGAGACCTCTCTTTAATACAAATGGAGAGACAACTGATACAACATTCCAGAAAACCATTAAGATCATATCACAAGATTCAATTGTTGGAGCATCTGCTACTGCAGTAGTTTCTGTTGCAGGAACCATATCATCATTGATAATCAATAATGCTGGAGTTGGTTACACTCAAGCACCTGAAGTAACAATTGCAAATCCAGTAGGACTTGGTTCAACTTTGAGAGCAAGTGCATCAGCAACAATTAGTGGTTTTGGAACATTAACATCACTGACTGTGACAGAACCTGGAACTGGATATACCAGTACCAATCCACCACTTGTTCTTATTGAAACACCAAAAATTGTCTTTGAAGATATGAGTGTTTCATCTTATTCTGGAGACTATGGCATAATTGTTGGAGTTGGAACTACAGTAGTTTCTTCTCAGAATCAGTTCTATTTTGATACATTTATTCCTCTAGATTCTTTCTTGAGAAGTACCAGTTATGTTGGGACAGCAGTTTCTATCAGTGGAATTTCTACATCAGACTACTTTACTTTGTTCAATACAAATATTTCTATTGGAGGAACTTTTGCATCACAGGATCAAGATGTTGCAACTATTGGAATTGGAACATTATTCTTAGATTGTGTTTATCAAGTCAATAGTTATGAAGATAATGACTTATTAATTACTGCAGGATCCACTATTGGATTTACAACCACATGTAGAAGATTATTTGTTAATGTAGACACTCTTGGTACAGGAATTGCTTATACAAATCTTCCAGATATGGGAGAATTTAGTTGGGGCAAAATCTCTTTAAATAGAAGAACAGAACCTCAAACATTTAACTTCTATGGAAATAATGGTTACACTGGAATTACAACTTCATCTCTTGTGACCAGAGGCAATTCTCTGAAATACAAAAATTACACCAATTAAACCATAATAAATAAAGAAAAATCTATTTAAAAATGGCAGCGATAATTACTGACCAACTTCGTATATTAAATGCAAGAAATTTTGTTGATGGAGTTCAATCCAGCACAAATTCTTACTATACGTTTATTGGTATTCCCAATGCCACAGATTATTCATCAACTTGGAATGCTAATCCTCCTTCTCCTATTGATAACTTTGGGGAGATGAATAACGTGTATTGGGATACTTTATTATCGATGAAAAAAATCTCCCCAAGTGATATAAGTCAGATTGTAAGGAAGTCTACATGGACTTCTGGTATAACATATGATATGTGGAGGAATGATATTAGTAGAAATAATGCATCAAGACCATCTGGTGCTTTTGACATATATGATGCAAATTACTATGTGATTAATTCTAATTACAGTGTATATGTTTGTTTATATAATAATGCAACTCCTGAGAACAATTATGAGGGTGGTCCATCATTAGATGAACCAACATTTACAGACCTGGAACCAAGATCTGCAGGTTCTAGTGGAGATGGTTATATTTGGAAATATCTTTATACTATCAGCCCATCCCAAGCCATTAAGTTTGATTCAACAAACTATATCCCTGTCCCTTCTGATTGGGATACAAATACCACTTATTCTGCAGTTAGAAATAATGCAGCAACAAGTGGACAAATTAAAATTGCAACAATCAGGAATAGAGGTGTTGCAATAGGAAATCCAAATAAGACATATACCAGAGTTCCTATTTTAGGTGATGGTAGAGGAGCTGAAGCAACTATTGTTATCAACAATGACTCTAAAGTAGAAAGTATAACAGTTTCTAAAGGTGGTTCTGGTTATACATTTGGTACTGTCGATTTGGTGGCAGGTGGTGTTCCAGCTGGAAGCACAGCACCAATATTTGATGTTATTATTCCTCCTCCAGGAGGACATGGAGCAGACATTTATAGTGAACTTGGCGCATATAGTGTCTTAACATATTCTAGATTTGAGAATGATACAGAAAATCCAGATTTTATCACTGGAAATGAATTTGCAGCTTTTGGTTTAGTTGAAAATCCAAAAGCATATGATTCAACTCAAAATCTAAACTTAGATAAAGCAAGCGGTGTATATGCACTTAAATTGACAGGTGTTGGTTACAGTGAAGCTACCTTTACTGCAGATTCATATATCACTCAAACAGTGGGATTAGGATCAACAGCAGTGGGAAGAGTTGTTTCATATGACCAAAATACTGGTGTTTTGAAATATTGGCAAGACAATTCACTTGCAGGATTCAATTATGATGGAACAAAAAATACTAATCCTACTTATGGATTCAATTTGAATAGATTTACAGCAGATATTAATTCTGGTGGAAGTTTTTCAATCATTGGGGGAAGTGTTAATTTAGCAATTCAGACCAGTTTTCAAGGTGTCTCAACAGTAATAAATAGTAGGACATATTATCTTGGTCAAAATTTTGAAAATGGTGTTTCTCAACCTGAAGTACAAAAGTATTCCGGAAATATCATATATCTAGATAACAGACCTTCAGTAACAAGGTCTTCTGCCCAAAAAGAAGACGTAAAAATTATCTTGCAATTCTAAGAAATCATGCCCCAGGAAACTAACCTCAACGTTGCTCCTTATTTTGATGATTTTGACCCACAGAGTAACTATTATAAAGTCTTATTTAAACCAGGATATCCAGTTCAGGCAAGAGAATTAACAACTCTTCAATCAATTCTTCAAAATCAAGTTGAAGATGTTGGCAATCATCTTTTTAAAGAGGGAGCTCAAGTAATTCCTGGTGGAGTGACCTTACTTAATCCATTTTATGCGATTCAAGTTGAATCAGAGTTTCTTGGCTTACCAATTTCTTTATACTTAGACCAACTGATAGGAAAGACAATTACTGGTGAAGTATCTGGAATTACGGCAAAAGTTGTAACTTATATTACAAACCAAGAGTCTGAAAGAGGGAATTATACATTATATGTTGATTATTTTGAGTCCAGTACTACAGACTTAGCAACTGAGCAATTTTTAGATAATGAAGTTCTTCTTGTCAATGAAAATATTTCTTTCTCCACTACTTTTATAACTTCAGGAGAAGGTTTTGCAAGAACTATTTCAACAAATGCATCTGCTACAGCTTCAGCATTTGCGATCAATCAGGGAGTATACTTCCTGAGAGGATATTTTGTTGACGTTGAATCAGACTTAATTATTTTAGATCAATACAGCAATACTCCAAGCTATAGAGTTGGTTTAAATGTAAGTGAGCAGATAATTTCATCTGATATTGACCCATCATTAAATGATAATGCTCAGGGTTATAATAATTTTTCTGCACCTGGTGCAGATAGATTAAAGATTCAAGCCACTTTAGCAAAGAAATTGATCACTGATACCAATGATCAAAACTTTGTGCAACTTGCAGAAATTAAAAATGGTGTAGTAAGAGACCTTGTAAGCAGGACTGATTATAATCTTTTAGAAGAAGAATTAGCTAGAAGAACTTTTGATGAGTCTGGACATTATTATGTCACTGAATTTCTCACAACTGTTAGAGAAAGTTTAAATAATGGGCAAGGAAATAGAGGAATTTATAATGAGAATCAAACTACTGATGATGGATTGACTCCAAGTGATGATTTAGCGATTTATAAGATCTCTCCTGGTAAGGCATATGTGAGAGGTTATGAAGTTGAAAAGAGATCAACAACCCTAATAAGTGCTAAGAAACCAAGAACGACCAATCTTATAGAAAATCAAGCAATTAATTTTGGTTTTGGTCCATCTATTACTGTCAATAGAGTTTATGGTTCACCCACTATAGGTTTCAATACACCTAACACTCTCAGTCTTAGATCACAAAGAGTGGGTTCAGCTCAGACAGCACAGGCAGGAATTGAAATTGGGGTTGCAAGAATATATGATTTTGTATTAGAGTCTGGATCTTATGAGACAACATATCCTGATACTAATCAATGGGATCTTTCTCTGTTTGATGTACAAACATATACAGATTTAACGATCAATGAACCCATATCTTTAACCACTCCAACCTTTGTTAGAGGTCAATCAAGTGGTGCAAGTGCATTTTTAAGATATGATGTAAGTGCCGGAACCGCTCTAACTGCATATGATGTTCAAGGTGAGTTCTTTATTGGAGAAAAAGTAACATTTGATGGAGTAGATTCCAATGCAAGAACAATAACAAATTATACAAGTAATAGTTTATCAGATGTAAAATCTGTTTATGGAATTGTTGGTGGTGGAACAACATTTAGTGCAGATTTAGTTCAAACCTTAGCATTTTCTGTTGGTATTGCATCAATTTCTGCTGCTAGTGGTGGATTTTCAACAGTAACTGCCCCATCTACAAACTTCCAGGGCATTGTTACTACAGGTGGAATTGTTCAATATTCAATTCCTACAAATGCATTACCATCTTTTGCTAGAGTTGCTCAAGTCAATGACACTTTCTTAAAAATTGAAGCAGTTGAAAATGTTTCTGGATATAGAATTGGAACTCTCCCAACATCTTCAACAGAAGTAACAGATTTATCAATTGTAGAATCAAAATATAAAAATACTGTAGGCAGTGGAAATGCAGCATCCAATGCCACTCTGTACAGTAGATTCCCCAAAAATAATATTTCTTCAGTAGATTTAACTGCTACTAATCTCATAATCAGAAAACAGTTTAGTACAACTATTGCTGATGGGTCTACTGCAACATTAACGGCAGGAACTAATGAAGTATTCTTGCCATTTGATGAAGAAAGATATACTGTAATTCGTTCTGATGGTTCAACAGAAGAATTGTCATCAGACAAATTTGCATTTACTGTAGGATCAACTCAATTAATAATCAATGGTCTTGGATCTAATGATTCTGGAACAGTTGTAATTGCTACTTTAAGAAAGAGTTCTATTAGTGCTAAATCTAAGAAAAAGTTTGTTGCAAATAGCTTAATCATCAATAAGTCTTCAGTATCAGCTTCTGGAACTGGTTCAACAACTTTGAATGATGGACTTACTTATGGAGATTATGCATTTGGGACAAGAATTCAGGATCCTGTTATTTCTTTGAATGTTCCAGATGTAATTAAAATCCATGGAATTTTTGAATCAGAAGATTCTTCTGATCCCTCTTCCCCATCATTGGTCACAGGTTCAATGGATGGACCTTCAGCAACCACAAACGACTTAATTATTGGTGAGGAGATTGTTGGAACAATTAGTGGTGCAAAAGCAACTTATGTTGTAAGAGTAAATGATAATTCTATTAGATTCATCTATAAGAACAACACTGTATTCCAAAATGGAGAAGTAATTAGATTTAAGAATTCTGGTGTTTCTGCCATTGCTTCTGGTATTTCAATCGGAAGCAAAAATATTACCTCTAATTTCAACTTGTCTAATGGACAGAGAAATACCATATATGATATTTCTAGAATTATAAGAAAAAATGGAGCACCAACTCCATCAAGAAAATTAATAGTTTATTTTGATAATGGATATTATCAATCTTCAGATACTGGTGATATTACATTAGTCAATTCATATAATGATTTTGACTATGGTACTGAAATTAGCTCAGTTAATGAAGTAAGAAATACTGATATTGTTGATGCAAGACCAAGAGTTAATGAGTACACTGTTGCTGCTGGTGCAAAATCTCCATTTGAATTTTATGGAAGATCATTTGCAAATGGGAAACACAGTTCAAAACACATTCTTGCATCTGATGAATCCATTAGTGTAAGTTATAATTATTACCTTCCAAGAGCTGATAGAATTTATCTTGATAAAGATGGCAATTTCACCGTAAAGTATGGAGTTCCCTCTGATTCTCCGCAATTACCAGATGAGGTAAGTGGCTCTTTAAATATTGCCAACATATATCTCCCAGCATATCTTTATAGCACATCTGACGCAAAAGTGTCATTTATTGAGCACAAGAGATATCAGATGGTAGACATCTCAAGTCTTGAACAGAGAATCAAGAATCTTGAGTTCTATACGCAGCTCAATTCAACTGAAACAGATACACTTAATTTTTTCATAGCAGATGCAAATGGTTTGAATAGATTTAAGTCTGGTATTTTTGTAGACAATTTCTCTACAACTGCACCACAAGATCCAAAGATAGGTGTAAGAAATAGTGTTGATGTCAAAAATAAAGTTCTAAGACCAGCACATTACACAACTGCTATTAATATGCAAGTTGGTAATACTACTATTTCTGGAATTGGAACAACTTCATTAACAAACCAAGATTCTAGATTTGCTGATGTTCTGGGTTCAAATGTAAAGAGAAGTGGTCAAGTCATAACTCTTGACTATTCTGAATCAGAGTGGTTGAGACAACCATTTGCTACAAGATCTGAAAGTGTAACTCCATACCTTATCACTTTCTATTCTGGATCAATAGCACTGGAACCAACTGTTGATGTTTGGATTGATGTCAATAGAATGGAACCTCGTGACATTCTTCAAGAGGGAACATTTAACTCAATTGTTGAAATGTTAGGAGTTGAGTCTTTCTCTGAAGTTGATGGTCTGAGACAAGGTGTAACACCTGTTGTTTGGGGTTCTTGGGAAACTACTGGAGTTGATGTAAACTTATCTCTTTCTCAAAATGCCAATAGAAATGGATCTGAAGTTACAGTTAATACCACTGGTAGTGCTGGAATTAACTTAAGCCAACAAAGAACAGGGATCCAACAAATAATCAATGAGACTATTGATACATCATCTCTTGGTGATAGAGTAGTGAATAGAAGTATCATTCACTTCATGAGATCTCGTAATATTCAATTTACTGCAACCAAGTTAAAACCATTTACAAGACTGTATTCATTCTTTGATAATGTTGATGTCAACAGCTTCTGTATGAGTAAGTTGGTTGAAATTGAAATGGTTTCTGGAACTTTCCAAGTTGGTGAAACTGTTCAAGGAACAATGGGAGATTCTTCTGTTGAAATAATTAATAGTGGACTTCCATCAATTTCATTTAGAGTTGCTACAGCAAATCACAAATATGGTCCATATAATAACCCCACAGATATTTTTGACTTCAATCCATATGATAGAAATAATACTTTACCATCTACATACTCTCAAACTTCAACAGTTCTGAATATTGATACATTCAGTCTTGCTGATGAGGATTCTCCTCAGTTCTCAGGTTACTTGTCTGGTGGAATGATTCTGAGAGGTCAAAGTAGTGGAGCACAAGCAACAGTAACAAATGTCAGACTTGTATCTGATAGACTTGGAACAGTTATTGGATCATACAGAGTTCCTGATTCCACTAACATTTCAAATCCAACATTTGAAACTGGAAGAACAACATTCAGATTGACAAGTAGTCCAATTAATACTCAGATTGCAGGACAAACTACAACATCTGCAGAAGAAATTTTCTATTCACAAGGAACTCTTGATACTGTACAAGAAACTACTCTTTCTTTAAGAAATGCAAGGGTTGAACAATCTAATACATTAACTGAATCGGTGACTGTTGGTGATAATGCAACCTTCCAAACTCAATCACGCTTCCAGGCAGGAACAATTCCACCTCCACCACCACCTAGAAGAATTGACCCATTAGCTCAAACATTCTTTATTGATGATACGACTGGTGTTTATATGACATCTGTAGAGATTTATTTCTCAGCAAAAGATGACACACTTCCAGTAACTGTTCAACTTCGTGAAACTGAACTTGGAACACCAACAACTAGAATTCTTCCATATTCTGAAGTTGATGTCTCTCCAAGTAAAATTTCTACATCAGAAGATGCATCTGTTCCAACTAAGATTACATTTGAATCTCCAGTATATCTTGCACCTAATAAAGAATATGCTTTAGTTCTTCTTTCACACTCAACAGAGTATAGAGTTTGGATCTCTAGACTTGGTGAAGTTGATGTAAGCACTTTAGGTGCAGAATCTGGACAAGTCTTAGTTTCTTCTCAACCAATACTTGGTTCCTTATTCAAGTCACAAAATGCTTCTGTTTGGACACCAAGCCAATATGAAGACCTCAAATTCACTCTGTATAGAGCAGAATTTGTTCCTAGTGGATCAATTCAATTCTTTAATCCAAAACTTCCAACAAATCTGGAAGCGATTACACCAAATGGAATTGATCTATATCCAAGAGATATCAGAGTTGGACTTGGCACAACTGTTCAAGATTCTGGATTGACATTTGGCAATACAGTTCTTCAGCAGGGAACTGATGCTACTGGAACATTAGTTGGTTATGGTGGATCTGCTACAGGGACAATGAATGTAACTGGTGTTGGTATTGGTTATACACCAGGAGCAGGATATTATGTCTTTACTGGTGTTGCACTCACAAGTGTAACTGGTAATGGCATTAATGCTACTGCAAATATTGCTATTAACAATGGAATTGCTATTGGTGCAACCATTGTCAATGGTGGAAATGGTTATGCAGTTGGAGATGTACTGACTCCAATTTCCATTGGAAATCTCTCTCTTGGAAGTGGAATGAGATTATCTTTATCTCAAATAACTGGAAATAATGAACTGATTCTTAATGAGGTTCAAGGAAGATTTGGAACATCTGCTGGACAGTACTTAAAGTACACCAATAGCAGTGGTGTTACAACAACTCTGAATTACAGTGTTGGTGGGGATGTTATTCCAGAAAGTCCAATCAGAGTTACCACAGATGGAACTCACATGAGAATATTCCAAAGAAATCATGGAATGTATACAGTGGAAGATGTTGTAACACTGCAGGGAATAAACTCAGATCTGTCTCCAACATCACTGTCTAGTGCATATAACAATAGCGCTACAGGTTCAATTTCTATTGCAAATACATCTATTTTTGGAACTTTTGAAAATATTGGTGTTGGAGCAACAAATCCAGGTTATGCGAAAATTGGCAATGAAATCATTTCTTATACTGGAGTAGATGCAACTTCACTGACTGGCATTACAAGAGGAATTGATAATAGTCTTGTTCAAAATCATGCATTTGAAGATCTGGTTTACAAATATGAATTGAATGGAGTTTCACTCAGAAGAATTAATACAAATCACAATTTTAATAATGTAACAGTCTCTAACCCAATTGCTTTAGATTCTTATTATGTAAATATTGACATGTCTTCTAATGGTGTAGACAGATCCCTATCTCAAACATCACTTCCAGAACTTCATTTTAATACGAAGAAAACTGCTGGAGGACCAAATGTTAGAGGAACATACAATTTACCATTCAGTTTGATTATTCCTAATGTAAGAACAACAACTCCAACAGGTGTTACTTTAGAAGCTTCTGTGAGAACCATTTCTGGTGCCAGTGTTGATGGAAATAGTTCTTCTGGAATTGCATTTGTAGACAAAGGATTCCAATCAGTTGTATTGAATCAAGAAAATTACTTTGAATCTGTAAGAATGGTTGCATCACAAGTTAACGAAAACACTCACTTAACAGCCCTTCCAGGAAATAAATCTTTCACCTTTGATTTAAATCTTGCAAGTGGAGATTCTAGATTGAGTCCAACAGTGGATCTGAATAGTGTTGCCATGGTATACACTTCAAACAGAACTAATAGACCTGTCACAAATTATGCAACTAATTTGCAAGTTAATACTATTAGTGAAGATCCAAACAAATTCATTTATGTAACTCAAAATATTATTCTTGAAAATCCAGCAACTGCACTTCAAGTATATTTGACATCTTATATCAGTACTTACAATGATGTAAGATTATTCTATGCAATAAATCAAGATACTGATCTTGATGAGACCATCTTTATACCATTCCCAGGATATAATAACATATATTCTGATGGTATTTTGATTGATCCTGCAAACAGTGATGGTAATCCAGACACTTATGTCCCCAAAACTGATCAATATACATCAAATCCATCAATAAATCTCTTTAGAGATTATAAATTTACTGCAGATAGACTTTCACCATTTACATCATTCCGCATTAAAATGATTGCAACTTCCACAGATTCTGCAATTGTTCCTCAATTTAAGAACCTTAGAGCAATAGCTCTTGCATAAAATGAGTGAAATTCCAGTAAAAGGAAAAGACGGTTTTTATAGAAATAGTCAAACAAATGCTATTGTAAATAAAAACCGTCTTGAGTATGAAACTTATGTTTCCTCTAGGGAAAAAATGAATTCAGAAAAAGAGAGGATTGTAAATCTTGAACATGAAATGAATGACATCAAACAAGATCTGGATGAAATCAAAGAACTCCTACGTAAAGCAATTCAAGGGTAGATTATAAATAGAAAAAAGTTTTATCATATAAATGGCGCAGCCTTCTACTAGACAAGAATTAATTGATTATTCCCTGCGACAGTTAGGTGCTCCCGTATTAGAAATCAATATTGCTGATGAGCAGATCAGTGATTTGGTTGATGATGCCATTCAAATGTATCAACAGAGACACTATGATGGTGTCTCTCAAATATATTTGAAATATGCTGTCACTCAAGATGATGTAGATAGAGGAAAGGCACGTCCACCTGGTGCTGGTGGACAACAGGCAGGTATTGTCTCATCATCTGCTACTACAAATATTGCTGGAACTGCAACTACTTTTACTTACTACGAAAACAGTAACTATTTGCAAGTTCCTCCTGATATTATTGGCATTAACAAAGTATTTCAGTATGATGATGCGCAATCAGTAAGCTCATCTAATATGTTTAGTTTCAAGTATCAGTTGTTCTTGAATGATATTTATTATTGGGGAACTACTGATCTTCTGTCATATTCTATGGCAATGTCATATTTGGAGACGATTAACTTCCTTCTGAATACACACAAGCAGATTAGATTTAACCAAAGACAAGATAGAATATATCTTGACGTTGATTGGAGCAACTTAAGAGTTGGAGAATATTTAATTATTGATTGTTGGAGACAAATGAATGGCGATCAATTCAATAAAGTTTGGAATGATCCATTTATCAAAAAATATCTGACTGCTCTAATGAAGAGACAGTGGGGTATGAATCTGATCAAGTTCCAAGGGGTCAAACTTCCTGGTGGTGTAGAACTAAATGGAAGACAGATTTATGATGATGGTCAAAGAGAGATTGAAGAAATTTTAACATCAATGCCAACTACTTTCGAATTGCCACCACTGGATTTGATCGGTTAAAGATATGCTCAACCCATTTTTTCTTCAAGGTTCAAAAACTGAACAGGGTCTAGTCCAAGATCTTATCAACGAACAGTTGAGGATGTATGGTGTTGAGGTATATTATCTTCCCAGAAGATATGTCACAACAAATACTATTATCAGAGAATCAATTCAATCAGAATTTACAAACTACTATCCTATTGAGGCATATGTAGATAGTTATGAAGGATATGGTGGACAAGGAACAATCCTTTCAAAGTTTGGCATTCAAGAATTAGATGATTTAACTCTTATAATTTCTCAAGAAAGATACGGCTCATATATTGCACCACTGATTGAGAATATTCCAAATATTGAACTTTCTACAAGACCAAAAGAAGGTGATTTGATCTATTTTCCATTAGGAGATAGATTATTTGAGATCAAATATGTTGAGCATGAGCAACCATTTTATCAGTTACAGAAAAATTATGTCTACACCCTGAGATGCTCACTCTTCAGATATGAGGATGAGGTTCTTGATACTGGTATTCATGATATTGATAATGAAATTGAACAACTTGGTTATATTCAGACACTTACTTTAATTGGATCAGGAACGACTGCCACAGGTACTGCCTCATTCTGTTCTTCTAATGGAGTGAATAGAATTTATATTACAAATATGGGCAATGGATATACAAAACAACCTATTATTGGATTCTCTTCAGCACCTGCAGGTGGAGTAACTGCTGCTGGAATTGCATCTATTACTACAGAGTATATTGGTTGCGGTGGTGATGAAAGCGGCAAAATCCAAGCAATCAATATTATTAATCCAGGTTGTGGATATACAGTTGCTCCATGGATAACTATCCAAGGTGGTGGGGGAGTTGGAGCAGCTGCAACAGCTGGTATTGCAACAGGAGTTATTGGTATTGTAACTATAACTAGTGGTGGATCTGGTTACACAACAAATCCTGCTATGAGATTTAGCACTGCTGCTGGAGTTACTAGTGCTACTGGTTATGGTCAAATCAATAGTGCAGGCATTGTTACTGCAGCATACATTACATTTGCTGGAGAAGGATACACATCCGCACCAACTGTTACTTTTGACAATCCAGCAGGAATTGGAGCAACAATTGGAATTGGAACATTTACATTTAATGAAATAGTTACTGGAACTACTTCAGGAACAACTGCAAGAGTTAAGAAATGGACTGCATCTACAAATGAACTTGAAGTTTCTATTGTTGATGGATCATTTACTCCAGGAGAACTTATTGCTGGTCAAGAGTCTGGAGCATATTATGCTATAAGACTACAAAATACTGATGATCTTGTTAGTGGTTTTGCTGATAATGACACCATTGAGACAGAAGCAGATGCCATTTTAGATTTTAGTGAAATTAATCCATTTGGAATGCCCTAGGTAATTGGTTAAATAGTAATTATAACAACACATAAGAATAATGTTTGAGTATTTTTATAACGAAATTTTCAGATCTGTAATTATTGGATTTGGGTCACTTTTTAATGGAATTGAAATTAAACATAAAGATGACAGTGATGATACTATCAGTGTTATCAAAGTTCCCTTAGCATATGGACCAACTCAAAAATTTCTAGCTAGAATTCAACAAGAAGCAGATCTCAATAAACCAATTCAGATGACTCTTCCCAGAATGTCATTTGAATTTATTGGTTTGCAATATGATCCATCTCGTAAATCCACTCAAACTCAAACTATTATCAATCAAACACCTGATGGAAAAAATTTGAAAAAGAATTATATGCCTGTTCCATATAATATGTCATTTCAGTTATCTGTTATGACAAAACTGAATGATGATATGCTTCAGATTATTGAACAAATTTTACCATATTTCCAACCTGCATACAATCTACCAATTAATTTTCTTGGCAATTTAAAAGAAAAGAGAGATATTCCAGTTCAGTTAGATTCTATTCAGATGGATGATGACTATGAAGGAAATTTTGATACAAGAAGAGCACTTGTTTATACTTTGAATTTTACTGCAAAGGCATATCTGTTTGGTCCTATTTCAGATGTTACTGGAGATATTATTAGAAAAGTTTCTGTTGGATATGTTGCAGGTTCAAAAGGAACAACAGCATCATCAAGAGATCTTACTTATCAGGTCACTCCAA